>JAANMY010001262.1_pt1 | contig 29754 bp, 31 predicted proteins | sample 7279691 | NCBI WGS metagenome assembly JAANMY01 (sample SAMN14094543, study PRJNA606508) | bioreactor metagenome | isolation source: A lab-scale SPAN reactor treating ammonium-rich wastewater day 388 | place: Ireland: Galway | collected 2018-02-07
CATCTTTTTTCAGAAGCCCCTTAATATATTCCCTTTCATCTTTCGGAACATTATTTTTATCTGCCAAAAAATTATGATGCAGAATAGCTTCAATGTTACCTTTCCAGATTTTCTCATTGATGAAATATTCATTCTTTGAAAATAATCTGTTACAGTATTTAGCATCTTTTGTTTCTTCATCTGTCTGTAATCTCTGATAAATGACCTTCATTGCTCTATTGACATATCTGTCATTTAATCGTGAACATCCATTCTCATAAAGGATTATTACGGAGGGTTTCTTTACTATTTTCTTTGTCAGTTTTTTAAATCCGTAAAATACCCGAAGTGGATATTTGTTTTTTTCTGGATACCCATGACATTTAAAAAAATCATCAATAGTATCTAAAACAATCTGAAATTTTTCAGGAGGAAATTCGTTTAATCCTTCAATATTCAAAATATTAAGGTACTCCTCGGCTGTAAGCGGAAGACCTTCAACCATTTTCTCTGCCTGTTTTAGAGTTGTTTTCGCTTGGTAAGTATCAATTTGATTTTTTTGACAATCAGGTAATAACAGACCTTCCGTATTCAGGAAAGGGGAAACAAAACCCAAATAGTTGGGTTTGTTTCCTTTTGTGCATTGTGTTTTAATTGCTAACTCTTTCATAGTAAGATTTTAACGTGATTATTTGATGCCGAAATAGGGATGATTCTCAACGAATGTTTCTGAATCTTCGATTGAAAAATCCAGAGATAATTTATTTTTTCTTGCATATACATTAGCTTCTGTAAATGCCTGTTCGAGATTGTAGGCGTAACAAACTTTTCTGAACTCTTTGAAATAGACAGTGTATCTGAACATTTTCTCGATGAAAACAGGTTCATTCTGTGTCATAGAAATTGTTGGGTTTGCACTTTCAGCATAACACAGTATTCTGTTTTTCGATTCATCCGAAATTTTACATAAAAATTTCACTTCTCTGTATTTCGATATGTGAGCTACTTTCTTATAATCTCCGTTAATTTCTCTATTGGTATCGCAAACCGAGATACCATTTCCTAAACTGAAAAATTCTATTTGTTCTGGTTTTTTTGTTTTCATTTTTTTGAATTTTAAATTGTTAATATTTTGTTTTATTATTTTCGGAAATGTCAAAGAACGCTCTGCTTTTTTATCTGACCGGCTTGTCGTTTTTCATTGCTTTCTGACGATAGAAATTCCGTTTCAGCCAAAACCGAAATGGAAGCATTGGAATGGAGGCTCCGAAATCTTTTTGTCCGCAGGATTCAGGAGAGTCTGGGAAAATTATCGGAGTGAAATGCAGAGAATTTTTTTAGAAACCCAAAAAGATTTTTTTGAGCAGAAACGGGATTTATACTTTTGCATACTGAAAACGAACTGACGGTCAGAGAATAAAAAGCAAAAGAAGTACAGAGTAATTTTCTGATTAAAAAATCAAAAAATACAAAGCAAAAATTGTATTTTTGAAATTCTTATATTTACAATAAACTAAGGTATTTTAACAAAAACAAAATGATGAAATTTATACTCCTGTCAGCACTAACTGTTACCTCATTAATGGCATACGGTCAATCCAATTGCGAGGCTCTCAAAAAAGAAAATGAAGCTTTGCAATCAACAAATAAAATTTTAACTTCTGAAAACGAATATCTAAAAAGTGTTCTTGATATTAACAAACCAATTCTTGAAACAGAAAAAGAAAATTCCTCTTTCAAAATAACAAAAGTGATTGGAAATAAAGCCGGAAAAAATATTGAAATTGCATTTCTTATTGAAGCTAAGGATGAGAATAAAAAAATGGCTATCGAAGACATTGCCATTGTAGATATTGAAGGAAATGAATATAAAGTTGATTTGTATAAATCAAGCAAACCATATCCCGAATTAGCAAGTAATACTCCTTTGAAGCTTACTTTCTCATTTAAAGATATACAAGGTGAACCTTTATTTATAAAATTATTCAGGTTCAAAACAACATCACAACCTGTAAGAAATCTGTTTGAAAAAACAAAATCAAGCTTGGAGTTCAGAGATTTAAAAGTCCTCTGGAATTAAAATAACTTAACAGTTGATTTTTAATATCGGTTACTTTTAAATTTAAAATTCAATGAATTTTCAAAATAATTTCGCAATCTCTTTTCAGAACATGCAAGGGAAAAGTATGGAAATGTTTTAGAAATGGGGTTGCATCCGATTTAAACTGCAAAAATGCGATTCCGACCATAGGGAGGAATGGCATTTTTGCCGCCCGATTTTTCATCGGGCGACTTTTATGGGTTGGGAATGAAAGTTTTTCAGATTAAGGAAAAATCCCCTATTTTCGGTCAGTCCGTTGCGGAATAAGTTCCATAAAAGAGAACATCCCATTTGTGCAAGTGTAGAGTTAATGTATAAATCCTGCTTTTCCAATGCTTCTGCAAGTGAACAACTCGGCGTATCATCCTCCTGCTCGGACTGCTTTAAAAGTTCTCCGAATTCTTCCGTGACAAATGGAAGATTTGACACAGTTTCATATTTCTCGGATTTGGGTTGTCTGATTGTTCCAACTGTTGATAGCAATACCTGTCCTGTAAATTGGCTGTTCCCGAAATCCAGCCAATATTTCGGTTCGTTACTGTAATTCCTGTAATCGCTTTTTCCTTTCAGAATTCCTGCAACGTCAAACCTTGCTTTTACGCTGTCCACACAACTAATGGTAATGGTTGCCTTTGCATTTTCGGGAAATCTTTCAAAACGGTCTTTCTCAAATTTCACAGTTTCAGCTTTCCAATTTGTTCCCATAAAACGGTTGGCTCGGTTGATTAATGCCACAGATTTGTACAATCCTGTTTCACTTTCAGCAAAACGCTGTCTGCCTAAATTCGCACTTGTAATGACATCATCATCCCACAATCTTACAAACAATCCTGCGTGTCCTAATTCAATTAAACTGTGATTCATTTCCATTAAAGCGGTTAAAACTTTAGAACCTGTTCCTCCTGCTCCGATAAGGTTTACCGAAATCGGATTGGTCGGACTGATTAACTCATTGTCCGTAAAATGGACTGTATTTTTTATATTCATCGCAATAGATTTTTAAGGGTTTTACTATTTTTTTTCAATACTTCCACAGGAAAGGTTTCGCCTGTTTCCATTAATTTTTTCCAAAGATTTACACAGTTTCCTTTTATCGGATTGTAGTTATCCAATAAGTGACTGAAATAGGAATGGAAAAAATAATCTTCCCACGCCTTTATAAATTCTTCAACGGAAGCCGAATTTTTGATATTGACATCTACTGTTCCCATACAGACCGCACCGTCCTCATACACGTTAAAAAACGGTGCGTAATGTAATGTTGTTTTTTCGGTTGGTCTTTTGTCACTTGTCAGAGCAAAAACCGAAAGGTTTTCTTTATCGGCAAACCAAAGCATTGCAGGAACCTGTGCTTTCCCATTGGGAATTTCCAAATTCTTCACAAAGTACATCTGTCGCTCCTGTGATTTAGTATACCAAAGTACAGAACCGTTTTGGCTCGGATTGATATTCAGAATGTTGGTAGGTAAAATTCCTTTTGATTTTAGAAAAGTTTTGTCCTTTTCTTCATCAATTTGCAAAGATTTTGCTAATGCTCTGGCTTCGTTTACGGTCAAAGGATGGGCGTTGATTGGATTGCCATTCCTGTCCATATCAAAATGCTCAACATACATCGTTGCATTTTTATCTAAGGATTCATAAAAAACCAATGCAGATTTAGGTTCATACAATGTTCCGAAGTCTTTGGCTGTATCAATTATATCGTTCATTTTTTATGAGTTAATTGGTTAGTGTTAATACTCTGTATAGGTTGTCCATTAAGGTAAACAGGCGGTGCTCAAAATCAAAATCTGCTTTGCTGATTGTAGTTCCGTTAATGGGTGTATATATGGTAGGTTCTTCAATGCTTCCGTATTCACCAAACTCTGCATTAATACTTTCTTCAATATTGCTATATAAGTAACCTTTTGTATCGGCAACAAACGAAATATACATATCCATACCGATTGCTTTATTACAATCATCATTGTATGGGTCTTGTTCAGGCGTTGGTTTATTTCGGAAAATGCTTGTTTTCGGATATTCCGTATAAAGGGTAAAAGCATCGGAAGCCACTTTATAGCAATCGTGGTCGAAGGTGGTATGCGTTTTAAAACGGCTCAAACGCTGTTCAAATAGTTCCAGATTTTTATGATTATATAGTTTTTTCTCTATCTTGTCGCCTATGGTTTTTGAAATTCTAAATTCACGTCTGAACTCCTGCAAATCTTCTTCCGCTTCATCGCCCTGTTCTATCCAATCCTCGTGCATTTCGTATATCCAATACAGATAACTGTTTTGCTTCCTGTAATACGGTACATCGGCAATATGACACAGATAACTGCAAACCGAAAGTAATAGTTGAGCATTCTTTTTACATTGCTTGTCGTGGAGCATTTGGAAAAGCGGTACAATGGGAATATAGTAAAGAGATGTTCCTGTATAATACCGTTCCTCTTTTGAAAAATGAATTTTCTTATTGTTCCGAATGAGTTTAAAACTTTTCCAATCTTCATTAACCTGCTCCAATTTGGGTTCCATATCCCACAGTGCCAAAGCCAAATTATAGGGAAATTCAAAACATTTGGTCTGCATTGGTTCCACGCCATACTGTTGGGAAAATTGAGAAAGGGATTTATAAAAATCCCTCTCTGTTTTCTCCATTTCTTTGTAATCCTGTATCGTTGGTACTTCTTCCAGTTTTGGCAGAAACCTGCATTTTAGAAAACCATTGGAAGCATTGCTTTCGGTACGGATTTCTGTTTGTCTTTCCGTATTTCGTTCGCTGTCTTTGGTCTTTGTAGCCACTTTGCGAACTCGCCCAACTGTCGGTGCAATCTTCGTTGTTGTAGTTCTTCGGGAAGTTCTATTTTTCCCGATATGATGTTGTGTTGCATTCATTTTTGTTTTGTTGTTGGTTGTGAGTTATTGGTTGTAGGCTTTGGCTATTAACCATCAACCGACAATTATTATCCTTTAGTTCCCATTACGCTTTCAAATCGGTACTCAATGTTATCATCTTTGATTTGTGGGGCAGAAACTTTTGCGGTAGTTAAAATCGGATAAGTGTTAGCATAAAAGTTCATTACCGATTCTACGCTCCATTTGGGTTCGGGGTCTGGTAGTTTGATTTCCTGTCCGTTGTCAATTAATATGAATAATCGGATTAGTTGTGTTGCTAATAACATAATTTTTGATTTTTAGGATTCTACATTTTTAGTTACAGTTTCGGTAAAAAGACTTGGGGCAAAATGTCTTTCGTATTCATCCTGTTTTTTGCGGATAGCTTCACCGAAATCAGGGTTTTCCGATACTTTTGGAAGTGCCGACCACGCTTCTTTGTATTTGCCCTCTTTTTCGAGTGCTTCGGCTTTTTGGAATGCTTCCTTGTACTTTTTCTCTTTGGCTTCCTTTTCCTTTTTTTCCATATCCGCTTTTTCTTTTTCCATTGCGGATTTTTTCCTGGCTTCTTCAAGCTGTTTCATATAGCTTTCCATATCCACCATTAATCCCGAAGTGGTCTGTAATGGTACTGTGATACTTTCAAAAAATCCATTGTCCAATTCTTCGGCTGTTCCACGAAGATTTAAAGGCGGAATGAGTTTTCTTGCTTCATCTCCACACTGCTCGTTATTGAGCAGTACGGAAAGGACGAAGTTGTTTTCTGTGGTTGGTCTTAGAGTTATCTGTAAATCCCCGATAAGGTTAAGTTTGGCGAGTTGTCTGAAAAAATTGGTTTGCATTGTTTAAAATTTTTATTGTTGTTTAATAGATTTTAGGTAACTGTTATAGCGTTCCGTTATATCCTTGCCTTTTCTGAAATTAAAGTTTGTATAGCTGAAATGCTCTTCAAAAAACTTAACTTCCTTAGTAATTAGGTTAATTGTGTAACGGTAAGTTGCGTTGGTTCGCCTTTCATCCATCGTACAATGTTCCGATAGTAGAGCCATTTCCTGTTCGCTGTCGTTAAATGAAAGAAGTAGCAATAAAATTTGTTCTAAAATATAACCTTGTTCGGGCGCGGAACTGCTATCGGCAACACATATAATGGATTTTCCATTGCTCAATTTGATATGTAAATTTGAACGTGTCATGATTGCTGATTTTTAATAATCTTAAACTGATTTTTGATTTTTCGTTCCAAAAGGATTTCCAAAATTTCGCTATCGCTATTAAATTCTTTGTCCTCAAAATGATAGCAATCGTTTTCTTCATCATACTCATATTGTTCAAAATCTTCGTCTTCGAGATAAATGTCTTGAAGTATTTCATTGTGATGTATTGCCTGTCCGTAAATAAGATTTCCCATCTCTTCGTAATCCTGTACAAAATCTACTTTGTAATATTCTGCTATCTCTTGGATAATTTCAATATTGGGCGACCATCTGGTCTGATACTGAAATACTGCTGTTTCTTCATTATCAAAATACAAATCGAAGAAATATCCGCCATTGTATTGATTTACAAAATCGGGAAGTTGCCCTTTTTGCTCCTGCTGTTCTTTTGTTGCCATGCTTTGAAACAGCCATTTTATTTGTTCAATTGATTCGGGACTTCCCTCGAAAACAACTGTGTTACTGCACCAATTTGCCATAATTTCTGATTCTTAAAGATTATTCGATTTCATAAATGTATGTTCCGCTTGCTTTAAATGGATTTGCTCCTTGTGTCATTCTGATTTCTGATTTGAATATTTTGGAAAGTTTCCTTGCATAGCGTATTGCTGTGATTCTGTCACAAAAGATTTGATAACCTACGGCTACATGTTCCCAATCTATTTTGTTATTTCTGTGTTTTACTTGAAAATTAAATTGTGCTTCCATAATTCTCTGTGGTTGGGTTAAAATGGCAAATCGTCATCAGTTTCATCGGAAAAAGGATTGTCATTGACATTCTGTTGATTAGCTATTGGATGGCTATTGGGTTCAGATTTTTGCTTTCCACCATGCAATTTGATGTTTGATGTACGGAAGTTCAGTCCAGACTTTATTTCTCCGTCCTTTCCTATCCACGCACTACTGCTTGTTCTGCCCGATAATTCCACTAAAGTGCCTTTGGTAAGAAACTCTGCTATTTTGGTATTTATCCAATAAGAGCAATTGTAGTAGGTAGTTTGTTCTCTGCGTTCCCCTTGTTTGGTTTTGTAGCTGTCATTAATGGCTACTGAAAAGTTTACTACTTTTTTGTCGTTTTTTAAGATGTTGATTACTGCATTTTGAGTAATTCTGCCTACGATGATGTTCATGATTTTTCGATTTAATTTGTTAATTTTTTAGTGAATTGTTGGTTAAAATCTTCGAGTGAATTGATTTGGTATCGAGGACACTCGGCTTTTGCCTCTACTGGTTTATTTTTTTTTAAGGAATCGGCGAATCTCATTCTTCGATTTCTCTTTTATTTTTTTTGGAAAAGCAGTATTTATCTTTATTTTTTTGTTGATTTTTCCGTTGATGTCAAAGAACGTCTGCTGTTAAATTGATTCGTATAACTGAGGTTCCGGCTTTTTCTTTGCCGATGATTATAGGACAGTATCAGACACACAAAACCCGATTCAACTCCCATAATTGCTTACAAGTTTTGAATCGGGCTTGAATTTTTTTTGTCCGAAGGATTTAGGAGTGTCTGGAAAAATTGTTGGAGTGGAGCGGAAAGAATTTTTTTAGATACCCAAAAAGATTTTTTTGTGTGAATGATGCTGTCCTACATTTGCAATAGTAAAAAACCAAACCACAGTTGGAAGCGATTTGGCAGATGTTTTTGAGTCGGAAAAATTAATTTGAAATATGAGTATAACAGCTTCTGTCAATAATTAGGTTATCTAATTAAAAGAATCGCCCTGGTGACAGATGCGTATTCCAAGAAAATTGTCGGTTTCAAACTCGCAGACCACCTGCGGACAGAAATCGTGGTCGATACGCTTAAAATGGCTCTAAAACAGCGTTTATTCCCAAATCGGAAACTCATCCATCACTCCGATCGTGGAATCCAATATTGCGTTCCGGAATTCACCGATTTTACAGATAAACAACAAATTTTGCTCTCTAACACGCAGAATTCCAATCCCTACGAGAATGCTATTGCTGAACGAATCAATCGAATGTTGAAGTATGAATATGGTCTGAAGGAAATCCTGCTCGACTTCAAAACAGCAGAAAAGATGGTGAAACAGGCCGTTGAAATCTACAACAATCAGAGTTTACATTTTTCCCTCGGGCTTCAAACACCTGCAAAAGTGCACGCCAAAGAAAATGTAAAATATAAATCTTACAAACGAAAAAAAATGCTAATTTAGAACCATCAAATAACTTAAAAATGTGTCAACTATTTCAGGATAATACACACACGATCCTTTTTGAGAATATGCCCTATTAAAATAATTACTCAGACTAAGAATACTGCCTTCGTTATAGGGGGGCATCTTTTTTCAGATTCTGTATAAAATAGAAAGGCGTCACTCTATATACTCTCTTGAATGCAGTTGCAAAAACCTGTGGAGAGGCAAACCCGCATGCCTCTGCCAGATAACTTATTTTATATTCTCTGTATTTGGGCTCATTGTATAGCTTGTGAACGATATAATTTACTCTTAATTGATTAATGTAGTTATTGAAATTTTGAGATTTATTCTTATTAATGATCTCTGATAAATATTTTGTATTGCTGCCAAATTGGTCAGAAAGAAAGCGGAGCGTGATATCTTTTTTGAGAAATAGCTCAGATCCTTCAAAGTCTTCAAGGTCGGACAATAGCTTTTCTTCTGTTTCGCTGGTGATCGTATTGCTTGTTTGAGAAGCAGATGATTTGATTTTCTTACCTATTTCATCATTTTTCAGTTTTTCAATCATCTGTTCATATTTTCTATGAATGTGTTTGTTTTTTCTTTTCCATAGTAATACTATAACCAGAATAACAATTAGAGTTGATATGAAGATAAAAGCTAACATTTTTTTTCTTTTTTCTATATATTCATCATCAACTTGGGTTACCAGCTTTTTCATGATCGTATCGGCATTATTCTTTTGAACATAGGCTAAGCTATCTTTCAGATGGGAATATTCCTTCATATAATATCTCGATTTCTCATTTTCACCCAGTCTAAGATAAGAATCCGTCAAAAACTCATAAGACTCTATCCTGTCATGCGGATCTCTATTCACCTTTTCCAGCTGCAATGCGCGGTTGGCATACTCTATGGATTTTTCTGGTTCTTTTTTCTCCATGTACAGCCAGCTTAGCTGATTCATCAGTATTACCTTATATCCCGGTAGTATATCATGCTTTTCGGCTTCATAAATTCTCAGAGCATCCAAAAGGTATTTTTCCGCTTTCTCAATACTTCCTTTTACATCAGACTGTTCAAGAAAGAAGATACCCAGACGTATATCTATAAAAAGAATCTGACTATACTTCAGTTTTCTGGTTATTTCCTTATCATTATCATGGATACCTGTTGCCATGTCAAGACCTTTGTTCAGATAATGTCTTATAGAATCTCTATATTTTGTATTACCGTTAAAATGTTCATTGTTATAGATTACAGTCATATTTTCATAGCACAGAGAAAGATTATACAACCTACTGCCTTCTTTTTCTATCTCCTTAGCATAACCAATCGCTTTTTTGAAATCCCTCATACCGGCATCATCAAGTCCCAGAGAACTCAAAGACAATGCATTCCGTCTGTATATATTAGAAATAATATGTTTAGGAGTACTATTATACTTATTTATTTTGCTCTTCAGCTCACTCCCCAGTTCCACGACCATCTTGTATTTTCCTTGTTCATAGTATACTCTCATCAGCAGATTTCCACTTCGCAGTATACCGTTTTCATAGTTCAACCTTTCTGATCTTGCTTTTAACTGAAGTAATATTTTTTCATAATGCTCTATTTTACTGCCATCGGAGTTCATTAAGGAGGTTGTTTCCGTTATTTGTTTATCAATGGTCTCGTTCGGGATAGAATTGTTAGAAATTTCTGATTGATAAGCAATCCCTACGAGGGTAGAAAAGAATAAAAAAAGGATAAGAAAAATATAAAATTGCTTTTTCATAAGTACTCTTTATTTTATAGTGGATTAATATGAACTGCCTATACGTTCATTCTCGAAATTAATTGAAAAAAAAATTCACTATATCGCTTCACCTTCATTTCCATCGCCAGCATTATGAAATTATATCATAATTGAATATTGAATCCCCCAAAAATACAATATTCATAAATTATGTCAACTGATGTCCGAAAAAAAATACTTTTGAAGCTTACATAAGTAAAAAAAACACTAATACACTGATCATCAATACCTCTTATTTGTAAAACAATCAATTTCGCATCTGTGAAAAATTCATAATTTATGAATCATTCAAACATTTATTTGCTATTCATCTCTTAGTCCGCCCATATTTGTAGAGTCATTCATATTACATCTATAATATAATGACCAATCAAAAACACAATACATTATAATAATCATGATAGGCTTTTGGGAGAGATTTGATTTTGATTATGAAAAAAAACAGGATCTAAACTCTGTTCCATATTCCTGTCATTTTTATCAATGCTATTTTCTTCGGTATAAAATAGTATTTGGTAAAACGATATGTGATATAAAGGCTATGATTCTGAAAACAAAACTGAAAAAAAATTTAGCATTGAGGTTTCCTAAAAATCTAAGGAAACCTCTGTTATTGTCATTGCTTTTTTGTTTTTCCCTTGTTTTTGGAGACCAAAAAAATCCCGACTCCGAAGTTGTTGCCACAGGAAAAGTATTCATCACAAAAGGAGCCTTTATTACCGTATCCGGTGATAACAATTGCTCAGGATTGCAGATTATAGAAATAGAATCTGTAAAAAAAATACCTGCACCATCTAAATCAGTCTCCCAAAAAAAATCTGAAAAGAATGCAGGAATACATACAGAGCCTCGTAAGGCAGAATACCATCCAAAACCCCGATTTCGTTTTACAGGTGACACATCAGATTTTTTTTTTCATAGCAGCCAGGGCAAAGGGCCACTGGCTACAGCATCATCTTCTCAATATTCATTTAAGCATGTAATTAGCATGTATGAAGCTGGGGAATCGTTTGCTTCTTTACTTGTTCGCTTCAAAAATCTTTTTTCTAAAGAATTTTTTATCATCTCTCTTCATTTTAAGGGGCAGAGATTTCACAGGCCGCCTCCACATGTTATCAATGTCTAATTTATAGGTCCGGAAAAGTGCATATGCTCCACAGTGTATCTGGTTATACATGAGGAGGCAGCACGATAGGACATATAAATAATAGAAATGATCTTCAAGTTTCATTTCGGGAAATCATTTCTTTCAGGTTACCAATACTTTTATGAATACTTCTGCAATCCGTAAGGAAGTATTTGTATTAACAATAAACTTAAATAAATAATGAAAAATAACAATTTTGTAAAATCCAACGGCAAGGGCTTGCGATATAGTAAATGGCATCGTTTGTTCCTGTTGGCAGGGATGCTGCTTTTTATATCTGTGCAGGTAAGGGCACAGCTTTGCGGCTTTGCAACAGGAGAAGGCTGTAGCAATACCAACTACGACAACGCCTTTCTTAAAACACTTACGTATAACGATCCCGCTACCATAGAGTACGACAACTTTGTGTCTTCCTACCATGCTTCTATGATACGTACCTCTTCCGGAGGGTTTAAAGTATGGGGAGAAGCTATTACCAATACCGGAACTTATGGAAATAATTTTTTAACTCCTCAAGATCTAAATAGCACCAATTATCCTTCATTAGGAACAGCTAAAGTATTAAAAGTAACAGCTGGTTCCGATGGCACCTCTGTAGGTTCAGGTTATGCCAATTCACAATTTATTGTATTAGCATCCAATGGCCTCTATGCTTGGGGACAGGAAGGACGTGTAATCGCTAACAGTATTACAAGCAATACCACTTTTCAAAAAATATCTGTCAATGGAAAAGCAGATGGGTTACCTGTTGGGGTTACTCCTTCGGACGTTAAAATGATTACCGCCGCTTCTACCAGTTTAGTTATTGTTACTTGTAGTGGCGATGTATGGGTCTTATCTCAAGTAGCTGCGAGCCGTGGAAATGGTAGTACTGGCTCCAACACCGTATGGTCTCAAGTGGAAATTAGTGCAGGCAACTACTTGTCAAATATAATAGCAGCTAGGATTGTTTTTAATGACTTTAATGGTGGAGGATCAGATAATACTACTACACTTATGGCTTTGAAATCAGATGGCACTCTGTGGACATGGGGAAGTAAAACTTTTTTAGGAAATACCACTGCTGTTACAAGTAGAACAAGAGCCACTGAAATGATAAAACCCTCAGGAACTCCCAAAATGATTGGCGTAACCGTTGGTCCCTCATATTACGTTTTAATGACAGATGGGAATCTTTATTCATTAGGGATGAACTCACATAGACAACTCGGAGATTGGAGCACTACTAATAGAACAAGCTGGGTACAACCCCGATATACTTCAACTACAGGACAGGTGATGGACAATATTGCATGGATCAGCCCTCAGGAAAATGATGGTTTATTTCCATCTATGAATGTACTCACAACCTCTGCTAATTTATACACATGGGGACGTAACTCAACTAATATGATTGGAGGGACTGCTAATCCTGCTAATCCTCAAATGCCACTAGGAGTTACCTCAACAGATAAAATTATAGCCGTGGAAAGTGGTGGTCATACCACTATGCTTGTAAAAGAATGTAGCAGCAATTTCGGGTATGTAGGGCATCGTATTAATGGATCTATGGGAAATGGGTCTGCTGCTAATGTAGATGAAGATTCATATACTTTTAATACCGCCCCGGTGGAAATATGCGCTGCAGAACCAGTAAATGTTACCGTACCTACTGCAGGCCCCTATTGCAGTGGAGCAACTCTTCAGCTGGCAGGATCACCAAGTGGTGGTACCTATTCGGTTACCAGCGGGCCTGCCACTGTAAGCAGTACAGGGCTTGTTACCTTTACCGGTGGAGGCAATGCAGTTATACAATATACATCTCCGTCATCTTGTGGCGGTACTATATCAAAAGAAATTACACTTGTGGCCAATAGCGTTACACCAGGAGTAATAGCAGCAAATCAATCTGTATCAACAGGAGGTGATCCCGCGGCATTTACTACAACCACTGCTGCTACAGGATCTGGTACGCTCAGTTACCAATGGCAAAGCAGCACCGATAACGGAGCTACATGGAACAATATCTCCGGAGCGAATTCCACTACCTACGATCCCCCTGCTGGCATCACGACAACCACACAGTATCGAAGAGCAGATACCTCTACTCTATCCGGTGCCGTATGTACAGCCTACAGCAATGTAGTTACTGTATCGGTTTCTCTGGTAGACATACAGGTGAACAAAACAGGACCTTTGTCTGCACAGACAGGCAGCACCATCAGCTACAGCATACATGTTACCAATAATGGTTCAAGCAATGCTGCCAATGTCATAGTAAAAGATCCTGCCGTAGCTAATTTTACGGCAACAGGCATCACCTGTACTGCAGGTTCCGGTACGCTTGGTTCAGCAGTTTGCCCATCATCCGTTACACTCGCTGCATTACAGGGAGCCGGGCTTACCATCCCAAGTCTTCCGGCAGACAGTGGTGTTACCTTTACCGTTACAGGTACGGTAGGTACTACAAGCGGAGCAGTGATTACCAATACCGCTACAGCAGAGTATGCTGCTGATACCAATATCGCAAATAACAGTTCCGCCATCAGCACTACTATTTATACCTGTACAGGAGATGAATCTGTTTATACCATAGATTCAGATGCCACTGTGGCTGCCAATACCATAGCACCGGACGGAGGAACGATAAACCTTGTGTACAAGCTTACAAGCGGTACTGCCGTACCGGGAATAGGTAACCAGTTTAGTTTACCGGTAACCTACACCGATCTCAGCAACCAATTTGGAATAGATAACCAGTGGGAAGGATTAGGTGTTAATTCAGGAGTTACTATATCACCCAAAACATCTGTTGGAACAGGAAGACTGTATAATGGCCTGCCTTCCAACAACAGTACCAACGAAACCATGGTTTCACCGGACACTACAGACAATCTGTTCACAACGAAAATTTTTGATGGTAACTTAGATCCTCTAGGTAAATTTAACATTACCATTGGGAATTATCCGGTAGTACCGTCAGGATATGTTATCAAATCAAATACTCTGTCATTGATAACCTCTAATAATAATACCACTGATCATGTTGCTGGTTTGTACCGCTCCGGTTTTTGGTTAAAGCCTTTGATGCAAACGGCTGTTAATACTACCGGTGATACTTCAACTCGTGCTATTAACGCAATACCGGGACAAACATATGTTTACCGCTATTCGGCCTATTCGAATGGAACTGTTTTTACGGAAAATAACTATCCTTCACTCGCAAGAGGATTGCGTTTTAGTAGCACCAGCTCTATTACGTTTGCAAATAGCAGTTGTACACTGCCATACTGCTACAAGCCGGGCTTGTTGGATGCAAGTAAAGAGCTTCCAACCAAAGTAGGTATCACTTCATTGTCAAGAGCCGGAGCAGATGACCCGGATAACTGGCCAATGGTACGTAAAGGAGGATACATTGCTCTGGAATCACAAACCAAAGGATTTGTACCGAACAGAGTAGCATTCAGCGGAGGTAATCCGGTAGGTATCCCTACGGCCAACTTTGTAGAAGGGATGATGGTGTACGATACCACCAACAAATGTATGAAAGTATATACCCTGAAAGAAGGAGATACCTCTATGGCTTGGCATTGTGTAACTACGCAGGCGTGCCCGGATACAGATTCTTCTTATCCTCTTGCCCCTAGAAATGTAAATATAGGTTTCTGGGGAACTTCAGGATATAATTTCAACAGCAATCATGGCCAATTTAAAAGTCAGCTCGAAAACACAGCCAACTATAGTGCTTCCGGAACTTTTAAAGGAATCAATGGCTGGACGTGGATTAATGCCAATACGGATATCAATGCTACAGCCGCCGCATTCAGTGCAGCACAGCTAAAAGCAAAATACGATATCATCGTTACAGGCTATAATATTATGACTGCCGCAAGCGCAACGAAAATCAAAGAATACACCGATTTAGGTGGTGTGGTTTTCGTTTTGATGGATGGACTTAATGTGGGTAATGTAATCAATACCGCTTTTGGAGGCAGTGGCTTCGTAAGTCCGGGACCTGATGCTCCGGCTGGTGCTAATGCTAAGGCAAGAACGCTGAACAATGCGGTAAGCAACAGTACTTTTGGTACAGGAGGAGGTATTACCATTACCGGAGCTAACGGCTCCTCACTGCCTCCGGTTGCCAATATCCCTGCAGGATCGTCTATTATCAGCTATATGAACTACCCCACAGCCACAGATACAGGCTATATTGGTGTATATACAGCAGGTAATGGAGGCAGAGCCATCTTCGTGTACGATGAAGGCATATTCCGTAATGCTTCTGTATCGGGAACGATTATCGATACTCCACAGGAGATATTTATCCACAACCTGATGTCGTATGCGTTGCAAAAAGCAGGCTTCTCGGCAAATTAATAAAATAGTAATTCTTATAGTCCTCCACAGGAGGGCTATAAGTTACTTTTCAACTTATATAAAAAACGAAAATTTAAAATATTTACTGAAAAATGACAAAAATTAATATAACTGCTATACTGCTGCTCGTGACGTGCTCGCTGATGCAGGCACAAGTCGCGATAGGCAAACAAGAAACTACCAATACCTCGGTATCATTGGAGTTTACCGATACCGAAAACAAAGGATTAATACTTCCTTATGTAGAAACCAAAACAGGTATTACCGAAGAAGGTACGTTAATTTATGATGTTACCGACCATAAGGTAAAGTATAAGAACGGAGCATCTACCTGGGCAAACCTAAGCGAAGATGATGGTACGACAGCTACTATCGGAGTGGTAGACATCAGCATCCAAACCACCAAAGACGAAAAGGCATCTGCCAAAACGGTAATCGGAGCAGACGGAGCTACTAATTCCACTCCCGGTATTTTGGTACTTTCGGATACAAACAAAGCAATGATTCTTCCCAAAGTAGCAAGTCCTCATCTGAATATTTATAATCCTGCACCGGGCATGATGGTATACGATACTACTGCTAAGCAGCTTGCCGTATACAACGGAAAGGTATGGTCTTTCTGGAAACCTTAGAATGCGGTTCTAAATACATAAATAATTTTTTAGGTTGCAGAAGATTTTTTCTGCAACCATTTAAAAAAAATTGAAGGTAAAAACAATAACAGATGAATTTCAAAAACATCCATATCGGACAAATGATTGAAAAAAGAGTTGCAGAAAGCGGGATAGAAATATCCCGCATCTGTAATTTTCTGCGTTGTACCGAGGAGAAAGCAAAAGAAATGTACACACAGGAAAACCTTCCGACTGATATTCTTCTAAGATGGAGCAAGCTGCTGGAGTATGATTTTTTCAGGCTGTATACCCAGCATCTGATGTTATATGCATCAACATCGGCAAAAGAAGATAGGAAAGAACAAAGGAGAACATCTACTCTTCCGCAGTTCCGGAAGAATATCTACACCAAAGAAGTCATTGATTTTATTCTTGAACAAATAGCAACAAAAGAAATGACTAAAGATGAAGTGATGAAAAAATACAGAATCCCTAAAACAACCTTGTACAAATGGATAAGCAAATATAAGAAATGAAAAAGTCTGTAATTGGTTTTCTAGATTCGGAAGACTTTGAAAAAAATATTAAAGGTAAAAGAATTGAAGAGATAGAAAAGGTATTGGATTTTCCTTTAGAAAAGAAATGTAATGAAGAATGTATTTTTATACTGGAACGCTATTTTTTCGGACTGTTCAGAAAAAGACTTTACCTGTACTTCCACAAAGGGCTGGTACGGGATTATTTTATCGGATAAAACCGGGCTATACTAATTGAAACAATTTAAACCTTATGAAAATTTCGGATTATCAATATTTAATTGGTAAAGATAAAAAAGAAATAATAGAAGAATTGGGTTCCGATTTCAACTATTACCATTCCAAAATATGGTCGTATCATCTCAAAACCAATTGGATAGGCAAAAAAACATTTCTACTCATTCTGTTTAAAGAGGAAACAGCCCATCAGATTAAAATAAAGAAGAGCTATGCAAAACTCGGATATTGATTGCAGGCAGAGCGGATAATTTGTAAGGCTTTTAAAAGACCTACAATAATACAGATTCCTTAGGAGGTTAAGAAAAAAATCATAATAATACACTAACATAATCCATAAAATCATGACAGAACAAAATTTAAAAGGAAAAGTAGTTTTAATAGCAGGAGGTGCTAAAAATCTTGGCGGCTTATTGAGCCGGAATTTTGCCAAAATGGGAGCCAGACTCGCCATTCATTACAACTCCGATGCTACCAAAGCAGATGCCGAAAAAACATTGGTAGAAGTGCAGGATCTGGGTGCCGAAGTATTTTTGTTTCAGGCAGATCTTACCGATGTAAAAAATATAACTCGCTTTTTTGATGAAACAATTGCCAGGTTTGGAGCAGTGGACATTGCCATCAACACCGTCGGAATGGTACTGAAAAAACCTTTTGTAGAAACGACGGAGGAAGAATATGATATGATGAGCGATATCAACTCGAAAGTGGCCTATTTTTTTATACAGGAGGCAGGGAAAACCTTAAGTAACAATGGTAAAATTTGTACAATTGTTACTTCACTTTTGGCAGCATATACAGGACTTTATTCTACCTATGAAGGTATGAAGGCACCTGTGGAGCACTTTACCAGAGCCGCATCGAAAGAATTTGGGAGCAGGGGGATTTCGGTAACTGCCGTAGCTCCCGGTCCTATGGATACTCCGTTTTTTTACGGACAGGAAAGTGAAGATGCGGTAGCTTATCATAAATCTGCTTCGGCTTTAGGAGGTTTAACAGATATTAAAGACATTTCTCCTTTAGTAGAATTTTTGGTGACAGACGGTTGGTGGATCACTGGGCAAACCATTTTTGCCAACGGAGGTTATACCACAAGATAAAATCCATCTTTTTTGAAAAGTAAAGTCAAATGTGATGGATTATACTATTATGTTTCTGTTTGTCTTTACTTTTTATTTAACCTGAGGTCGGTATAATATTTTCTAAACACAAAGTTAAAAAATGAATCATATGTCATTTATTTTCAGTAATTTAAGAAAAAAAAACAAAGGTAATTCGGCTTCGATCAGTATAAACTAAACTTAAAAAAAATACAAAGTTTTGTAGTACTTCAATAAATGAAGTGACTTGCTTTAGCTTAAAAGGCATTCAAAAAAGTAAAAAATTTTTGTTTCGCTTTGCGATAAATTATTAGTAGGTTATTAAGTTTATTCCTTAACCCGAACTCACGTTATTTATATGGAATATGAATATAAACTTTTCAAAATCTGGAGTATTAGATTTCAAAAAGACAAATTCTCACAAGCATGAAAAACCATCAAAAAAAAGATTTCACATAGAGAGAAAAGGGAAGTTGATTTTCTGTAGAAACACGGAAAGTCCAGATAATAGAATGACATAGAATCCCGAAAACGATACTGCATAAATAATAAAGAAATGCAAAAACTCAAAATATTAGTTGAAAAACACCTTCATCAGTCAAAGGAAAAGATTAGGAAAGAGTGGAAAAAACCATTGAAAAATTCTGATGCCGAAATATGGTTCTACCACAAATACCGTTGGGGGATTTTCAAGGACGAAATTGCATTCATTTTCGAAGAAGATAAGGTAATTGATATTGCGCTCACCGAATATATTTTTTGGATTGAGTACAAAAACTTCTTCTACTATAAAGGCGAAAATCCTGAATATAAGGTGATGAATTTATTATAATACAATTGTGAAATGAACAGCCAATCACCCAATTACAAATTGATATTCGCTGATATTTTGGAAAAAAATATCCAGAAAAAACAAAGAAGTGTGAGGAGATTCTTCATAAAGACAACTTGTCGACTCTAGATATTTTAGCGTTAAATCAAATAATTTTCGATTTAAATATTTTTTATGAAAATAACCACAAATACCGTTCTTATAAAAAGTCTGATGTTTTGAAAAATTTAGATTATCAAAAAAGTCAGGTAACGATTTAGTAACGGTCTCTATCTTTTTTGATTTTCAATATTTTTGTTCGATTATAGCATAATATACAAAAAAACAAAAGATAGGTTTCAAGTTACCTATCCTTTAATTATCACTCTTAAATATTTTTGATTCTTATAACTAACTACTAGAATAAAACATTAATTGCCTGATATTCCATTAACAAAAGTTTCTACGAACCCTAAGATTTTATTTAGAATACGATCTCCGATTTCTTTAGATTTTAATACACTCGGTCTGCCTTCTTCTCGAAGTGCTAAAATTTCTTTTCGTAATGGTTCACGCTCAGTAAAAAGATAGTTTTCGATTAATCTTTCCGTTTTTTCTTCAGATAGATTTTCAGTTTTGACCAATTCTTGAAGTGCTTTATCTTGTTCTATGTTCCAGAATTTTTCAAATTCTTCGGGAATAGTATCCGTATTTTCAATATTTGGTAGGCTCTCTTGAATAAATTTATCAATCAATTCTCTTTTACTTCTTAATGAAACCTCTGTATTCAATAAGTTGGCAATCTCTTTTTCAATACTTTCTTTATCTTTAGCACTGTGTTTGGATTTGAATTTGACCAACAATTGAATAATATACGTAACATTAATCGTATCACGTCTTATCAATTCTAATTCAAAATCTATATCATTGAGAATAGATGTTTTTTCAGGTGAAGGACCTGTTCCCAGTCCATCTTTTAAATCCAAATACTTACTGGTGTAATCTGCAAATAGTTGTTCTTCAATCTGTAAATCATCCCAAGTAAATTCTGTATAATGACTCATCTTTTTGTGCAGGCGAATCAAAGCACGAAAAGCTAAGATAAACTGTAACTTATCTTCTTCCGAATATAGTCCATCAACAGACGCAACTTCTGGAACGATTTCTAATAGTTTTTGTGTGGCTTCATTAAATTTATCAACATAAATCTCATAAGGTTCAACTATGATTTCATCAATAGCTTCCTTATTACTGAACAAAGCAATAGCTTCGTCTGTTTTATCTTTTAAATTTCTGAAACAAACAATATTTCCTTGGGTTTTGTTCTTATCTAATATACGGTTGGTTCGGCTAAAAGCTTGTATTAGTCCGTGATATTGAAGGTTTTTATCAACATATAAAGTGTTCAAAGATTTACTATCGAATCCTGTCAAAAACATATTGGCAACTAATAAAATATCCGCTTCGTGTTTTGGATGTTTCGATTTTTTCGCTATGGCATTGTAATAATTGTAGTATCCTTCCGTATCTTTGATGTTTTGTTTTTCACCAAACATTTCATTGAAATCTTCGACATAATTTTCCAATAACTCCCTGCGATGTGGTTTATATCCGTATTGGGTTTGAGGTTCAGCAGCCATATTGATTTGAGCAGCTACTTGTTCTTCCATTTCTTCCTCGTTCTGAGTAAAACTAAAGATCGTTGTTATTTTAAGATTATGCTCCCCATTTAATTTTTTACGCTTAAAAATTTCATAGTATTGAATAACCGAATCAATATCCTGTACACACATCATCGCACAGAATTTCTTGCTTTGTGTTTTCTGATCATGATACTGAATGATATAATCTGCGATGGCTTCTTTACGTTCAGGAGCTTCAAAGACTTCTGTCTCGTTGATTTGCTCTATTTTCAAATCAATGATATGTTCTTTCTGTTTAAAAGTTTGAATGTATTCAACGGAGAATTTCAAAACATTTTCGTCACGTATGGCATCCGTAATTACATATTTATGTAAACACTTTCCAAATAAGCTTGCGGTTGTTTTTTCTCCATCGGCATTCTCTGCCAAAATAGGTGTACCTGTAAAACCAAACAACTGGATGTTAGTGAAATAATTGATGATGTTTTTATGGGTATCACCAAATTGCGAGCGGTGACATTCATCAAAGATAAAGACCATTCTTTCATTCTGAATTGTTTTCATTTTAGATAGGTTTCTACCTGAAATCGCATTATTCAACTTTTGAATAGTTGTAACAATGATTCGAACATTCGAATCATTAAATTTTCGAATCAAATCATCTGTATTCGTAGCTGAGCTAACAGAACCTTTACTGAAATTATCATACTCCTGATTGGTTTGATAGTCTAAATCTTTTCGATCCACCACAAAAACCACCTTTTTGATGGCTGGAATATTCGATAGAATCTGACTAGCTTTAAAACTGGTTAAAGTTTTACCACTTCCTGTTGTATGCCAAATATATCCGTTTTTTTCAATATTATAACCGTTCAGAATTTCATTTTCTTTTACCTTTTTTATTATATTTTCTACTGCATAGTACTGATACGGTCGAAGCACCATTAAAGCTTTAGCAGTTTCATTCAACACAATGTACTTACATATCATTTTGCTGATGTGGCAAGGCTCTAAAAAAGCATCCGTAAAACCATTCAGTATGTTGTTGAGTGGATTATTCTGTTCATCTGTCCAGTGAAAAGTTTGCAGGTATTCTTGTTTGTGCGAACCAAAATTGCTGAAATATTTGGTATTTACACCGTTACTGATAATGAATAATTGTACAAAGTGAAACAAACCTTTTCCAGCACCAAAGCTATGTTTTTGATAGCGGTTTATTTGATTGAAAGCTTCCTTCATTTCCAAACCTCTTCGCTTTAGTTCGATTTGTACTAAGGGTAAACCGTTAATCAACAGCGTGACATCATAACGATTCTGATATTTTCCTTCCTGTGTAATCTGATTGGTTACCTGATATTCATTTTGACACCAATGTTCCACATTAAGAAATTCAAAATAGAGATTATCGCCATTATCCCTAATGATATGATGCTTCTTTTCTCTTAATACCTTGGCTTTTTCAAAGACAGATCCCTTATTGAGAATGTTTAATACTTTTTCAAATTCACTCTCGCTAAATTGTATATGATTGTGCTTTTCTAATTGCGTTTTAAGGTTTGCTAACAAAGATTTTTCATCAGCTATCGTAACGTATTTATATCCCAATTTTTGTAATTGGCTAAGGAGTTGTTCTTCTAAAATTTGTTCAGACTGTTTGCTCAAAATAATTATGAATTAGGAGTTAACCGTGTTTTTTATCTACACACAAATTTAACAAAATAAAGTAATCTCAATTCATTACTACCTCCTAATTCATAATATAAACTTATCTCAAAGCTTTAAACATCTGTTCGATGGCTTTCTTCTTTTGTTCCATATTTGGATGAACATATAAATTTAATGTTGTACTTATATTTGAGTGCCCCAATAATACACTAACTGTTTTGTAATCACAATTACTTTCAATACATCGGGTGGCGAAACTATGTCTTAACCCGTGAAATTTAAGCTCAGGCATTTTTAGTTCCTTCATTAAGTTTTTGTAATAGCTTCTATAGGTTCTTGGCTCCGTTGGTTTGGCATCGTTTGTCAATACAAAGAACGAGGGATTAACTATCTTTTTAAATGGTTTGAGTATTCGTAATAAATCCTTACTTATTGGAATCTCACGAATAGAGTTTTTAGTTTTAGGAGTGTCTAAAATTAATTCCGTTCTACGAGTTCCATCTTCTATCACATAAATACGCTGGATGGTTCTTTTAACACTGATAATTCCGTTATCGGTATCAATATCTTCCCAAGTTAAGGCGCATACTTCCCCAATACGCATTCCTGCACTTAAACATATATACACACCTAAATTCCTAAATGTAAAATGCTCTTGTATGTAGTTCATTATTTTTTTCTGATCAGTCTTGGTTAGCACTTCAATAGTATGCTTTTCTCGTTCAGTAGGAAACTGAATATCAAAAGGGGTATACTGTAACCATTTGTTTTTAGCTCCAAATTTCAAAATCATTTTCAGAACAATTAAAATATCCTTAATTGTTTTATGACTTAAACCCGTTTCCAATTTTTGAAAAACAAAGCTTTGGACATCAGCTTCCTCAATCGCAATTTTGTTGCCGAAATTAGGCAGTAGATGATTTTCAATCAATAGCGTATAAGCTGAGAAACTGGACTTTTTTACATACTGTTTTTTGTCTATTTTCCATAGGTTAATCACTTCTGAGAGTTGTTTTTGTTCATTCATTATAATTTAATTTTTTAAAATCTCAAAGGAAAGTAATTAAGGACACTTTATCCCCCAGATGGATTTGGAACTAAGTTCCCAAATTTGAGATTTCCAGGGTTTGAAGGAGAGTGGAATAGAGAAAAAATAGGAAGTATTTTGACTATTGGCAGTGGGAAAGATTACAAGCATTTATCAAAAGGTACTATTCCAGTGTTTGGAACAGGTGGGTATATGACTTTGGTTGATGATTTTTTATACGAAGGAGAAAGTGTTTTTATTGGGAGAAAAGGAACTATTAACAAACCCTCGTATTTCAATGGGAAATTTTGGACCGTTGATACTCTTTTTTATACTCATTCATTTAAAAATGTCTTGCCAAAATTCGTCTATAATATTTTTGAACAGATAAATTGGTTAAAATATAATGAAGCATCTGGAGTTCCAAGCCTTTCTAAATCTACAATCGAACAAATAGATGTTAATATTCCATGTGTTGATGAACAACAAAAAATCGCTTCATTCTTATCTCTAATCGATGAAAGAATAGAAACTCAAAACAAAATAATTGAACAATTAGAAACCTTAATTAAAGGGCTTTGTCAGAAACTAATTCTAAATCAAGTACCAAATAAGAAAATAAATAATTGTGTTTCTTGCCATTCATCATCATTAACAGAATCCGATGTAATTGATAAAAATGGAATTTACCCAGTTTATGGAGCTACAGGTGTTATTTCATTTACGGAAAATTCTCAAATTAATGAAGATGCGATTTTAATAATAAAAGATGGTTCTGGAGTTGGAAAGGTTCAATACGCATCAGATAAGTTTTCGGTTATTGGTACTTTGAACTATCTAACTGTAAAACCAGATGTTAATTTGAAGTATATTTTTTTCTGTTTAAAATTCTTCAACTTTGAGAAATACAAAGTTGGCTCTGGGATTCCACATATCTATTTCAAGGATTATGGAGAATCATTAATTTTTTGCCCATCACTTGATGAACAAGGTAATATTGAGAAATTACTATCATCACTTGATGAGAGAATAAATCTTGAAAAGACGTTATTAAAAAAATATGAGATACAAAAAAAGAACCTTTTAAAGAACTTGTTTATATAAATAGGTTCTGTAACAAATATTGTTTTTGAGAATGGTATTTATCTAAAATATTTTTTTCTGTTTGAATTTTTGTTTCAATAACAGAAAGAAAATTGGCAATGGTAGTTTGCTCATCTAAACAAGGAGATTTGATAGGCATAGATTGAAACATTGGCAATCGTAATGACTTTACAGTAGAACCAACTGCTTGTGATTGTAAATATTTATCATCATTAAGTAAATGGTAATATAAATATTTTCCATATATTCCTCTGAAATCAAAAATCGCATATGTTCGTTGATGAAGATCAAATTTTCCTATAAAATATTTAGGGATAAATTCTTGCCCTTCTCCTGGAACAATTACTGCTTCTTTATCAAACAAAAATCTACTACTTGTTCTAATATCTTGTGACCTGTCAAAAAACGTATATTCTCCATTTAACATAGAATCTTCTCGATTAGAAGAACCAGTTGTTATGGTTGATATGTCTCCTAATTTCTTCAATTCCCATTTGTCTGTAAATTCCTTAAATCTGATTTCTTGCGAAAATAGCTTTTCACTTAGCCCTTTAATTAAGGATTTTATTTCCTATGTGAATACGCTTAGTAAGAAAATAATCTCTGGTCAATTGAAATTTAAAGATAAAAATGGCAATAATTTTCCTGAATGGGTCTCGAAAGAATTAGCAGAAGTTATGTCTGTTCCAGAAAAAATAAAATCAAAGAATATTGACAAAAGTAGATTACTTACTGTAAAACTTCATTTAAAAGGTGTTTCTCAAAATGATAATACAAATACTTTATCATTAGGTGCAACAAATTATTTCATTAGAAAGAAAGGACAATTTATTTACGGAAAGCAAAATCTTTTTAACGGAGCTTTTGGTATTATTCCTGATGAATTTGATGGATTTTTATCTTCTGGAGACGTACCTGCTTTGGATATTAAACACTCAAAAATTAACACGGCATATCTAATCTATTTTTTAGGCAGAGTAGATTTTTACAAAAGATTAGAAGATTTGGCAGCAGGTTCTGGAAGCAAACGGATACATGAAACTACATTATTAGGAATTAAAATAGATTTTCCGACAATTGAAGAGCAACATAAAATAGCTAGCTTCTTATTATCTATCGATGGAAAAATTGAGATTGAAACCAATATCTTACAGAAGTTAGAGAGACAAAAGACATACTTTTTAGCAAATTTGTTTATATGAATAAATTTGCTAGAAGATATTGTTTCTGCTTAATTAATAGCATATGAATTTCAAATTCAGTTTTTACTTTATCATCAATACTTGATAGAAAATCTGCAACATGTTTCTGTTGAATATAATTTGGCAATTGAATTTCCATAGGCTCAATTTCGGAAATGTAATGTCGCTTGTGTTCATTTGACGATAAATTTAAAAATAACAAATATTCAAATATAAATTTTAGGTTCACATTTGGTTTAGCTGTCAGTATTTTAATTGCTGAAGATTTTACTTTGAATGGAAAATCAACAAACTTTGTATCCATTGTAAAATCATCGAAAATGATACATTGACCTTTGTCATAAATCCCAAATTCTTCATTAGTATATCCTAATATAAAAGCTTTATTTGCAGTTAGAACTGGAATTAACGAAATATCAGATGAATAATCTGTATTTGTTATCAAATATTTAGTTGGCTGTTCATAATTTAAAGTATCCTTAACTTGAACAAATTCATTTTCTTGATTAAGAATTTGTTCATAAAGCTGATAGCGAATCGTATTCTTTAATAACTTCAACTCCTCAATTATTTTGTTTTGGGTTTGGATTCTTTCATCAATGAGTGACAGAAAAGATGAGATTTTTTCTTGTTCTTCAAGACTTGGATAATCTATTCTAATATTCCCTAAATCTGTTGAATTGATAGCAGGATAACTCGTACCTGTACATCTTTCAATAACATTGTCAACAAATTTTTGATTATGTAAATATTGAAAAATAAATCGAGAATTTTGTTTTGTTCTAATCTGTGCATATCCTGTTGATGCCACATATTTTCCTTCTTTATCAAAAAATAGGTTATTTTTTTGATATGGTCTAACCATTTGAAAAAGGACATCATTTTTCGATAACACTCTTTGAGCTCTGCTTGGAGCTTCGTCCTTTGAAATAAAATCTTCTTTCAATAACCGTCCATTTGCAACACTTTCTAAATCAATATAGATAAAAGAGCTTGGTAGATTTTCATTTTTCGGATTTATCTCACATATGTCAGCTAATCTCTTTGCCTGCCAAAGTTCAGAAAACCCTGCAAATCTCAAATTTGGGAACTTAGTTCCGTTTTTAATATCTTTATGTATCTTGGTCATCGTATTATCTTCTTATTCAGCATTAGAGATTTAATCTATTTGCTTTTTTGTTTTTATTTTGTACCTTTGCATCAGCTCAGTAACCATTTCTTTATTGGATGTAAGTGTTAAAGGAGTATAAGAAGCCGTTTAGTTCCGCTAAGCGGTTTTGGCTTTTATATACGTTTCGTATTCTTTTAACAACTTCCTTTTTCGGTGTTCTGTTTCAATATAATAAGCTGTTATGAACATATAATATTCTCCTCTGTCGGTTAAAATCACAATATAATTTTCGGTTTCATTAAACAAAACAATGCGCTCATCTTTTCCTCTTACATTTTTCCAGATGAGAATTTCTTCGTGTTCAAAGTTTTCTATAACAAACTTTGGAAAACGTATGCGCTCCATTCTTCTAAAATCAGGTTGCCTATTAGCTTCGTCTTCTCCTTCGTGCGTAATGTGATAAAATGTACGATGCATTCCGTCCACTTCAGGATATTTTCTCACGGATACTTTTAGACCTTCATAAATAGGCTGTGATTTAATAAAATCGTTATGGAAAACCGAATAAACAGCATCAAAATAGGCGGAAAAAACTCCACCATATTCGCCAAAAGGTATCAATGCAGGAAACACTAAACTCATACAAAATACGGTTTTTGAGGTTCCCAAATAAAAATATTGAACTTACGTTCTTTCAGTAAAGTAGATTTTGTTAAGGAATATTTAGAGCGATGTTTAATGAGATTGATTAATTCATTTTTAGTTTTACTATTTGATAATCCTCTATTTACATATGCAGTAGCGCCCACTAATAAATCTGTTAATTGCAAAATTTCTACTTCGTGAGATCTTACCTGTTGTACTTTTTTAATAATTTCTTTAGAATAGTCGTACTTATCATTCCTCAAAACCTGTTCCAGTTTGTGAACTTTTTCTTTACTTCTGGTATCCTTAATGTCAATATAGATATGATGAGAATTTTCAGGATTTAAGATAGCTTTCAACATTCCAAAATACATTTTATAGTAAAATGTATCGTGTGTATGATTGAAACTTTCATAATCTATTGCAGATTTATTAGAAACTACAAGCACCCGAAATTGCAAGTCATCATCATCAAAAAAATAATTGATTACATCTTTATAATACTCTATTTTTGATTTTGAAACTTTATTCCATTTTAGCTCATAGTAGGTTCGATTGTCATTATCATTCTTTTTATTTTTAGGAATAAGGTTGTGTTTGAGTTTAAAACTATACAATCTTTCAAAAATCTCTTCCTTCTTTTCAATCGGACAATAAACAGCCCCTATAACCATAACAGGCTCTTTGTCATTTTGTAAATGACAACTTTCATCGCAATATATATTGATTGTTGGCTTCATTATAAAAAATTAAAAAACAAGTCCCAATTCTTTGAAATACACATCGATCTCTTTGTCCAATTCTGCTCGTTTTGCTTCTAAAGATTTAATTTCCTGCATTACGGCTTGGATATCTATTTCTTCTTCGGCTTCGAACGTGTCCACATAACGAGGTATATTAAGATTGTAATCATTTTCAGCAACTTCTTGTAGAGTAGCCAAATGACTGTATTTCTCAATTTCGGTTCTATTACGATAAGTTTCCACAATTTTATTGATATGCTCTTCACGTAACATATTTTGGTTCTTAACTTTCTCGAATTCTTTACTGGCATCAATAAATAGGATATGTTCAGGATCTTCCTTACATTTCTTAAACACCAAAATACAAGTCGGAATACCAGTGCCATAAAAAATATTGGCAGGTAAGCCAATTACAGCGTCTAAATAATTTTTCTGTTCAATAAGATATTTTCGAATATGTAATTCTGCCGAACCTCTAAACAATACACCGTGTGGCAATACAATAGCCATTGTTCCGTTTTCAGCAAGATGATGGATCATATGTTGAACAAAGGCAAAATCTGCTTTGCTTGCTGGAGCTAATTTGCCGTATTGACTAAACCGTTCGTTACTAAGATGCAGAGGATTAGCACTCCAGTTGGCTGAAAATGGTGGATTTGCTACAATGGCTTCTGCTAACAAACCTTCGTGTTGAGGATGTTCTAAAGTGTCTTCCTGTTTGATATCAAATTTCAGATAATGTACGCCGTGCAATATCATATTCATTCGGGCAAGATTGTACGTTGTCCGATTCATTTCTTGTCCATAGAAATTATTGACATCTTTTACTTCTCTTGCTACACGCAGTAATAATGAACCTGAACCACAGGTTGGGTCATATACCGATTTTAAACGATTCTTACCTGTTGTAACAATTTTTGCTAGAATTTTAGATACTTCCTGAGGGGTATAAAATTCACCTGCTTTTTTTCCAGCTCCACTGGCAAACTGACCAATCAAGTATTCATATGCATCACCTAAAACATCTAATTCGGTATGTTCCAGTTTGAAATCAATTCCATCAAGATGCACAAGTACTTTCACAATAATAGCATTTCTAGCTTCGGCAGATTTACCCAATTTCGTACTGTTTAGATCCATATCTTCAAACAGGTTATCAAAGTCTTCTTCACTTTGTGTTCCCATTGTACTTAATTGGATATTAGTCAGTATTTTTTGTAAATCTTCTAAGATAAATGTGTTCGTGTCACTATTACCTCGTTTAGCTATTTCACTGAATAATTCAGAGGGTTTTAGAAAATATCCCAATGTTTCAAGAGCCTCTTCTTTAATAGCTTCAATGTATTCTATGCCTTCGGTTGTGTTTTCATCAATATTTCTGAATTGGATTTTATCTTCTTCCAAAATGGAGTTCGCATAAATTTCCATTTTTTCAGCCAAATACTTATAAAAAATAAATCCCAAAATATAATCTCGGAATTCATCAGCATTCATTTTTCCACGCAGTGTATTGGCTATATTCCAGAGCTGTTGCTCTAATATTTTCTTCTGTTCTTCTGACATTGAAATAAGCATTATTTCTCATGCCACCGGCGACATCGGCTACCTCGATGCGGATGGCGATCTGTGGGTGGTGCAGCGGCGCAGCGACTTGATCGTCAGTGGGGGGGAAAATGTGT
>JAANMY010001268.1_pt1 | contig 29636 bp, 30 predicted proteins | sample 7279691 | NCBI WGS metagenome assembly JAANMY01 (sample SAMN14094543, study PRJNA606508) | bioreactor metagenome | isolation source: A lab-scale SPAN reactor treating ammonium-rich wastewater day 388 | place: Ireland: Galway | collected 2018-02-07
CTGATCTCGGCGCCCGCCTGCAACTGCCCCATCGTGCCGCTCTGCAGTTCGAGCAGACGCTGCAGGTCGCGAATGCTGCGCTCCAGTTGCGCCAGGCGCTCGTTGGCCTCTTCGAGCGCCTTCGAACGCGTCGTGAGTTCTTCCTCGAGCGCCTGCAGGCGCACTTCGGCACCGCCGTCCGCCGCCGTGTCGCTGCGCGAAACCTTCACCTGATCGCCGGCTTCGACCGCGGCCGCCGGCTCCTCGAGCTTCGGCACGATGCGACCAGCGCTCTCCTGTTCCGCCTCGGCTGGCTGCGCCGGCGCCCGGGTGCTCGCCGCCTTCGCGAGCCCGCGCCGGTAGGCCTCGAAGTCGGTCGCCTGGGCGCGCAGTTCGCGACGCGCCTCGCCGGCATCGATCGCCCGGACCGTGTCGGCACCGGGAACGTTGAGCACCGAACCCGCACGCAGGCGATTGATGTTGCCGCCATCGAAGGCCTGGGGATTGGCCCGCAGCAGGGCCACCAGCATCTGGTCGAGCGTCGTCCCGGGTTGGGCGTTGGCACTGGCGATACGGTGCATCGTGTCGCCGCGACGCACGGTGTAGGTGTCCGGGATGGCGCGCGGCGGGGGCGCAGCGCGCACCGGTGCTGGAGCCCTCGCCACCGAGCGCGGTGCAGGCGCGGCCGCGGGCGTATCGACCGCCGCCGCGAGCGGGCGCGGCGCAGCCAGGTCCACCGGATCGAGCAGGAAGGTGTATTCGCGCAGCAGGCGACCCGTGGCCCAGTTAAGCTCGACCAGCAGATCGACGAAGGGGTCGTTGATCGGGCGCTCGCTGGACAGTCGGATGACGGGGCGCGCTGCGCGCGTATCGACACTGACGCGGATCGCGCTGGCTGCGCTGCCGTAGCTCAGGTTTGCCTGGCGAAACGCCTCGGCGGAGGCGATGCGCGCACTCAGCGACTGCAGTTCCTGCGCGGTCGCGCTGACCTGGATTTCGGCGCGCAGCGGCTGACCGAGGCCGCTATACACATTGATCTGCCCCAGGCCCGCCGCCTGCGTGCCGAGAGGGAGCGCAGCAATGGCGAGAGCGAGCAGCGAGGCCCTGAGCGACTTTGTCATGTTGGTTTTCAAACCGCGTTCCCCCGGAACTGAGCAGTGCAGCCAAAGACGTCCTTGTTTGGCCTAGGAATCTAGCATTTCCCGGCGCCAGCCGCATTAGTCGGGCCTGATTCAAGCCCGTGCAGCGTGATGGATTACCGCCATCGGCGCCGGCGCACCCAACGAAAAAGGGGGCGACTGCCCCCTTTAACGTCGCTGCACGCGAAAACCTTAACGCTCGAGCAGGATGCGCAGCATGCGGCGCAGCGGCTCGGCCGCACCCCACAGCAGCTGGTCACCGACGGTGAAGGCGCCGAGGTACTCGGGGCCCATCGCCATCTTGTGCAGGCGGCCGACCGGGACGGTCAGCGTGCCGGTGACGGCGGTCGGGGTGAGTTCGCGCTCGGTGATCTCGCGATCGTTGGGCACGACCTTCACCCAGTCGTTGGCGCCGGCGATGATCTCGCTGATCTCGTCGAGCGGCACGTCCTTCTTCAGCTTGATGGTGAGCGCCTGCGAGTGGCAGCGCATCGCGCCGATGCGCACGCACAGGCCGTCGATCGGGATCGAGCCCGGGCTGCGGAAGGCCGGATTGCCGAGGATCTTGTTGCACTCGGCACCGCCCTTCCACTCTTCCTTGCTCTGGCCGTTCTCGACCGGCACGTCGATCCACGGGATCAGGCTGCCGGCGAGCGGGGTGTTGCGGAAGTTCTTCTTCGGGAAGCTCTCGGAGCGCATGGTCTCGGCGACCTTGCGGTCGATCTCGAGGATGGCCGAGGCGGGGTCGGCGAGCAGGTCCTTCACCGAATCGTGGATGGTGCCCATCTGGCTGATGAGCTCGCGCATGTTCTGCGCACCGGCGCCCGAGGCCGCCTGGTAGGTCATCGCCGAGATCCACTCCACCAGGCCGTGCCTGAACAGGCCGCCCAGGCCCATCAGCATCAGCGACACGGTGCAGTTGCCGCCGATCCAGTTGCGCCCGCCCTTGGCGAGCGCGGCGTCGATGACGTTGCGGTTGACCGGGTCGAGGATGATCACCGCGTCGTCGTTCATACGCAGCGCCGAGGCGGCGTCGATCCAGTGGCCGTTCCAGCCGGTGGCGCGCAGCTTGGGGAAGACTTCCTTGGTGTAGTCGCCGCCCTGGCAGGTGATCACCATGTCGCAGGCCTTCAGCGCATCGATGTTCATCGCGTCCTGCAGCGGCGCGGCGGCTTCCTTGCCGCCGAAGGACGGCGCCTTGCCGCCTGCGTTCGAGGTGGAGAAATACACCGGCTCGATGAAGGCGAAGTCGCCCTCTTCGACCATGCGCTGCATCAGCACGGAACCCACCATGCCACGCCAGCCAACCAGACCGACTCGATTCATGTTCATCACTCTCAACTAAGACGTTTCGTTTCTTGAAAAAGCTATTCTGGCACAACAGCTTACAGCGCTGCGAGCACCGCGTCGCCCATCTCGCGCGTGCCGACGCGCTTGGTGCCCGGCTCGTAGATGTCGCCGGTGCGATAGCCCTGGGCCAGCACCTTCTTGACCGCGCGCTCGATGCGCTGCGCAGCCGCTTCCTGATTGAAGGTATAGCGCAGCATCATCGCCGCCGACAAGATGGTGGCAAGCGGGTTGGCGAGGTCCTTGCCGGCAATGTCGGGGGCGGAGCCGTGCGAGGGCTCGTACATGCCCTTGTTGTCGGCGTTGAGCGAAGCCGAGGGCAGCATGCCGATCGAGCCGGTGAGCATCGAGGCCTCGTCCGACAGGATGTCGCCGAACATGTTGCCGGTGACCATCACGTCGAACTGCTTGGGGTTGCGCACGAGCTGCATCGCGGCGTTGTCGACCAGCATGTGGGTGAGCTCGACCTCGGGGAAGTCCTTGCTGACCTCGATCGCGATGTCGCGCCAGAGCTGGGTGGTCTCGAGCACGTTCATCTTGTCGACCGAGCACAGGCGCTTGCCGCGCTTCATCGCCGCCTCGAAGGCCACGCGCAGGATGCGACGGATCTCGTACTCGGCGTAGATCATGGTGTTCCAGCCCACGCGCTGGGATTCGCCGTTGACCTCGCGCATCTCGATGCCGCGCGGCTGGCCGAAGTAGATGTCGCCGGTGAGTTCGCGCACGATCAGGATGTCGAGGCCGGCGACGATCTCGGGCTTGAGCGTGGAGGCGTTGGCAAGCTCCGGGTAGAGGATCGCCGGGCGCAGGTTGGCGAACAGGGCCAGTTCCTTGCGGATGCCGAGCAGGCCGAGTTCGGGGCGCTGGTTGCGGGGATGGTTGTCCCACTTCGGGCCGCCGACCGCGCCGAGCAGGATGGCGTCGGCCGCGCGCGCGAGCTTGAGGGTCGCCTCCGGCAGCGGATTGCCGGTGGCGTCGACCGCGCAGCCGCCCACCAGCGCTTCTTCCATTTCGAACTTGAGATCGAGCGCATTCAATACACGCACGGCTTGCGCCATGATCTCGGGGCCGATGCCGTCGCCCGGCAGCACGCAAATCTTCATCGAATCGTCTTCCTTGGTTCGGTGAGCCAGGCCGGCTCAGGAATAGTAATAGGGGTGCTCGGCGCGGCGCCGATCTTCGAAGGCGCGGATCTTGTCGGCGTGGCGCAGGGTCAGGCCGATGTCGTCCCAGCCGTTCAACAGGCATTCCTTGCGGAAGGGGTCGATGTCGAAGGCGATCGACTTTCCGTCCGGGCGGGTGATGGTCTGCGCGGCGAGATCGACCTTCAGGCGGTAGCCCTCGGTCGCCTCGCACTGGCGGAAGAGCTCGTCGACCTCGGCTGCGTCCAGCCTGATCGGCAACAGGCCGTTCTTGAAGCTGTTGTTGAAGAAGATGTCGGCGAAGCTCGGCCCGATCAGCACACGAAAGCCGTAGTCCTCGAGCGCCCACGGCGCGTGCTCGCGCGAGCTGCCGCAGCCGAAGTTGTCGCGCGTGAGCAGGATCTGCGCGCCCTGGTAGCGCGCCTGGTTGAGCACGAAGTCGGGGTTGAGCGGACGCTGGCTGTTGTCCTGGCCGGGCTGGCCGACGTCGAGATAGCGCCACTCGTCGAAGGCGTTGGGGCCAAAGCCGCTGCGCTTGATCGACTTCAGGAACTGCTTGGGGATGATGGCGTCGGTGTCGACGTTGGCACGGTCGAGCGGCGCGACCAGGCCGTCGAGATGGGTAAACGGATTCATTATTTCACTGCCCTCTGGATGGCTTCGCCACCCGCTTCGATGTCACGACCGACGCCCTGCACGGTGTTGCAGGCCATGGAGACGAAGCCGGCGACGAGCGCGGCGGCGATCAGCGCAAGTTTCTTCATTGCAATGTCCTCGATCTGGCGCCAGCGCTCAGGCCAGCGTGCGCACGTCGGTGAAGCGGCCGGTGACCGCGGCGGCGGCGGCCATCGCCGGACTCACCAGATGCGTACGCCCCCCCGCGCCCTGGCGGCCCTCGAAGTTGCGGTTCGAGGTCGAGGCGCAGCGCTCGCCCGGCTCGAGTCGGTCGGCGTTCATCGCCAGGCACATCGAACAGCCCGGCTCGCGCCACTCGAAGCCGGCGGCGAGGAAGATCTCGTGCAGGCCTTCGGCCTCGGCCTGGCGCTTGACCAAACCGGAGCCCGGCACCACCAGCACGCGCTTGACGCTCGCGGCCTTCGTGCGCCCCCTGGCCACCGCTGCGGCTTCACGCAGGTCCTCGATGCGCGAGTTGGTGCACGAGCCGATGAAGACCTGATCCACCGCGATGTCGGTGATCGGGGTGTTGGCCGTGAGGCCCATGTACTTGAGCGCGCGCTCGATGCCCTCGCGGCGCACCGGGTCGGTGACGGCGGCGGGATCGGGCACGCGTCCGTCGACGGTGGTGACCATCTCGGGAGAGGTCCCCCAGGTGACCTGCGGCAGGATGTCCTCGGCCTTCAGCGCCACGACCTTGTCGAACTCGGCGCCCTCGTCGCTGTGCAGGCTGCGCCAGTAGTCGACCGCCTGCACCCACTGCTCGCCCTTGGGCGAGAACGGGCGGTCCTTCAGGTATTCGATGGTGGTCTCGTCCACGCCGACCATGCCGGCGCGTGCGCCCGCCTCGATCGCCATGTTGCAGATCGTCATGCGGCCTTCCATCGACAGCGCGCGGATGGCGCTGCCGCCGAACTCCATGGCGTAGCCGGTGCCGCCCGCGGTGCCGATCTTGCCGATGATGGCGAGCACGACGTCCTTGGCCGTAACGCCCTTGCCGAGCTGGCCGTCGACCCTGACCAGCATGGTCTTCGACTTCTTCTGCAGCAGGCACTGGGTAGCGAGCACGTGCTCGACCTCGGAGGTGCCGATGCCGTGCGCCAGGCAGCCGAAGGCGCCGTGGGTGGACGTGTGCGAGTCGCCGCAGACGACGGTCATGCCGGGCAGCGTGGCGCCGTTCTCCGGGCCGATCACGTGCACGATGCCCTGGCGCGCGTCCTTGAACGGGAAGTAGGCGAGCGAACCGACCTCGCGGATGTTGGCGTCGAGCGTCTCGACCTGCTGGCGCGACACCGGATCCTGGATGCCGAGGTCCCAGTGGTCGGTGGGCGTGTTGTGGTCGGCGGTGGCGACGATCGAGCTGATCCGCCACGGCTTGCGCCCGGCCAGCTTGAGGCCTTCGAAGGCCTGCGGGCTGGTCACTTCATGCACCAGGTGCCGATCGATGTAGATCAGCGCCGTGCCGTCGGCCTCCTGGTGGACCACATGGCTGGACCAGAGCTTTTCGTACAGCGTTTGAGCTTGCATCCCGGTGATTCCACGTCAAAAAAAGAAAACGATTATTTCACAAAGGCGACGAAACTGAACAGCACGCCCCGCCTTCAGCGTCGCGCGCCCTGATAGAGCGGCATCACGCGCGCGGCGTATTCGCCCAGATCGCGCTGGCGGTTGGCGTGGGACGGGTGGGTCGACAGCCACTGCGGCGGCGCACCCGCGGACTGGCCGGCCATCTTGTTCCACAGCGTGACCGCCGCGCGCGGGTCGTAGCCGGCACGCGCCGCCAGTTCCACCCCCATGCGGTCGGCCTCGGTCTCGTGCTCGCGCGAGTTGGGCAACTCGAAGGTCACCTTGGCGACCTGGCTCATCAGGCTCTGCCCCGCCTGTCCAAAGCCCAGCAACGCGCCCGCCACGGAGACCCCGATCCCGGTCGCCATCGACTTGGACACCTGCTCGCGCGCATGCTCGCGCAGGGCGTGCGCGATCTCGTGGCCCATCACCGCGGCGATCTCGTCGTCGGTCAGGCTGAGGCGTTCGATGAGGCCGGTGTAGATCGCCATCTTGCCGCCTGCCATGCACCAGGCGTTGAGTTCGTTCGAGCTGAACAGGTGCACTTCCCAGGCCCACGATCGCGCATCGGGACGGAAGGCGCCGGTCTGTGCGGTCAGGCGCGACACGATCCGGCGCACGCGCTGCACGGTGGCGGGATCGCGGTCGAGGGCGTTCTTGCGCCGCGCCTCGGCGAGCATCTCCTGGTATTGCTGGCTGGAGGCCTGCTCGATCTCCTGCGCCGAGACCATCATCAGCTGCGAGCGCTGCACGCCGACGGCGCCGGCCTGGGTGGTCTGCACGGTCTGGCAGGCGGTGGTGATGGTGCCGGCGATCAGCACCGGCATGGCAATGTTCAGGATTCGTTTCATTTTGTGCATCTCCTCATTGCGAAGGGTTCGCGCCGGCGGCCAATCCAGCCGCCCCGCCCCGACCGCGCCAGCCCAACAGCAGCCAGACGAAGCCGGCGAGCGCAAAGCCCGATCCGATCGTATACGTCCACGCGGCACCGAGCCCCTCCCAGGTGTAACCGCTCAGCAGCCCGCCGAGCATGCCGCCCGCGCCGAACGACAGGCTGCCGTAGAGCGCCTGCCCGTGCGACTGCAGCCGGCCCGGAAACCATTTGTTCACCACCGCGATCGCGGCTGCATGATAGGCGCCGAAGGTGGCCCCATGCAGCACCTGCGCCACCAGCAGCACGGCGAGACTGTCCGCGCCCCAGCCGATCATCAGGAAGCGCGCCACCGCGCACGCGAACGAGAACAGCAGGATGGCGCGCAGCGAAAAGCGCTGCGTGATGCGCGGCATCAGCATGAACACGACGATCTCGGCGACGACGCCCAGTGTCCACATCCAGCCCACCAGCGCCTTGTCGTAACCGATGTCGACCAGGAAGATCGAGTAGAACACGTAGAGCGCGCCGTGCGCCGCCGACATCAGGAAGCAGGCGCCGAACAAGGCCAGCACTTCCGGTCGGCGCAAGGTATCCCCGAAGCTGGCGGTGTCGCGCTGCGCCGGCGGGGGCGGCGCCTCGGGGACGATGAAGCTGCACAACACGATCCCGCCGAGGATGGTGGCCGTCACCCACAGCACGGCATCGATCGGCAGGTGATCGAGCGCATGACCGAGCGCGAGCACGGCGACGATGAAGCCCACCGAACCCCACACCCGGATGCTGCCGTAACGGTGCGAGGCCTCGCCGAGATGGGCGAACGCGAGCCCCTCGATCAGCGGCAGCGCCGCGCTCCAGAAGAAGGCCATCAGCGCCATCGCCGCGAACAGGCCGCCGAAGTCGGTGGTCAGGAAGAACACCGAGAAGCCCGCCAGGCTGGCGAGCGCTGACAGGCGCACGATCGCGATGCGCATGCCGAGCTTCTCCGCCAGCCAGCCCCACAGGTTGGGCGCGAGCACACGCATCAACTGCATCAGCGACATCAGCAGCGCGATGTCGGTGGCCGACAGCGCGATCGACTGCAGGTAGAGCGCGAAGTACGGCGAGAACGCGCCGACGAAGGAGAAGTAGAAGAAGTAGTACGCCGACAGGCGCCAGTACGGGATCATTGCCGGCGCCTCATCGCCGCTTGCGCGCCCGCGCTTTCAGCGCGCAGGCTCGACGTGCTTCACGCTCGCAACCGCCCCACCACGACTGCATGAATTCAGCGCGGCGACGGCAAACGCTGGCTGCCTTCGGGCGCGAGTCCGGCAATGCGCGGCGTCGCGGTACGTACATCGCCACACTGCGCGCGGTGACGCAGCGCATGGTCGATGAGCACCAGCGCCAGCATGGATTCGGCGATCGGCGTGGCGCGGATGCCCACGCAGGGGTCGTGGCGGCCTTCGGTGGCGACCATGACCGGATTGCCGGCGCGGTCGATCGAGCGGCGCTCGAGGCGGATGCTCGAGGTGGGCTTGATCGCGATGCTGGCGATGATGTCCTGCCCGGTGGAGATGCCGCCGAGCACGCCGCCGGCGTGGTTGGACAGGAAGCCTTCCGGTGTCATCTCGTCGCCGTGCTCGGTGCCGCGCTGCGCCACCGACCTGAAGCCGGCGCCGATCTCCACGCCCTTGACCGCGTTGATGCCCATCATCGCGTAGGCGATGTCGGCATCCAGGCGCCCATACACCGGTTCGCCCCAGCCCACCGGCACGCCGCTGGCGACCACGTCGATGCGCGCGCCGATCGAGTCACCCGACTTGCGGAGCGCGTCCATGTAGGCCTCGAGCTCGGGCACGATCGCGGCATTGGGAGCGAAGAAGGGATTGCCGTCGACCTCGTCCCAGGACACGAAGGGGATCTCGACCGGCCCGAGCGCACCCATGCAGGCGCGGATGACGATGCCGTGGCGTTCCTTCAGCCACTTCTTCGCGATCGCGCCGGCCGCCACCCGCACCGCGGTCTCGCGCGCCGACGACCGCCCGCCGCCGCGGTGGTCGCGCAGGCCGTATTTCTGCAGGTAGGCGTAGTCGGCATGCCCGGGGCGGAAGGTGTCGGCGATGTTGCCGTAATCCTTGCTGCGCTGGTCCTGGTTGCGAATGAGCAGCGAGATCGGCGTGCCGGTGGTGACGCCCTCGAACACGCCCGACAGGATCTCGACCGTGTCCGGCTCGCGGCGCTGGGTGACATGGCGCGAGGTGCCCGGCTTGCGGCGGTCGAGCTCGGCCTGGATGTCGGCCTCGCAGATCGCCAGTCCCGGCGGGCAGCCGTCGACGATGCAGCCGATCGCCGGGCCGTGGGATTCGCCGAAGGAGGTGACGGTGAAGAGCGTGCCGAGGGTGTTGCCGGACATGGAAGTCTCTCTTTTCGCCTCCACGGCGCAGCGCAGCCGAAGGGCATGCGCGCACTGCGCGAGGCATCACATATGAACGGGGACGGGGCGCGAGTCTAGCACGCACACCCCGTCCCCTTCAGCCCGCAGCGGGCTGCAATCGGCGCAGCCGGATCGGCCGGCGCGCACTCAGTGGAAGAAGCCCTCCAGGCGCTCGAACACCTCGTGCTCGGCACCATGACGGCGCACATTGAGCACGTCCTCGAGCTTCTCGAGCTGGCGGATCATCTGCTCCAGGCGCTGGTCCTCGAACACCAGCAGCCAGATGCGTGAGCGCCTGCCGTCGGACACCGGCATGCACAGGATGCCCTCGACGTTGAACGCGCGGCGCGCGAAGAGATTGCAGATGTGGCTCATCACCCCGGGGTGGTTGTTCACATCCAGCTCCAGAACGACCTTGGCGACGCCGGCTTGCGGCAGCGGGTCGGCAACCTGTTCGATCATCATCAGCCTCCGATCATCTCGGTGTTGGCCGCACCCGGCGGCACCATGGGATACACGAATTGTTCGCGATCGATCGTCGCGTGGATCAGGCACGGGCCGGGCGCATGAAGCGCTTCGGCGAGTGCGGCGCGCGGATCGTCGGCCTTGTCCAGATCGACCGCCGGCACGCCGAAGCCTTCCGCGATCTTCACGAAATCGGGCTCGGTGCGGTACTTGGACGCGAACAGGCGCTTGCCGTAGAACAGCGTCTGCTGCTGGTAAACCAGGCCGAGCGCGTTGTTGTTCATCAGCACGATCTTGACGTTGAGCCCCTCCTCGGCGAGCGTGGCGAGCTCCTGGATGTTCATCTTGAAGCTGCCGTCGCCGGTGAAGCACACCACCGTGCGGTCCGGCTCAGCGAGCGCGGCGCCGATCGCGGTAGGCAGGCCGAAGCCCATCGTGCCCAGGCCGCCCGAGGTCAGCCACTGGCGCGGGCGACGGAAGGGATAGGCCTGCGCCACCCACATCTGGTGCTGGCCGACGTCGGTGGCGACGATCGCGTCATCGTCGAGCGCACTGGCCACGGCGTGGATGAGGCCGTAATGGCTGCGCGGATCGTCCTGTCCCGGAAACTGCATCGGGAAGCGCGACCTCAGGCTGTCGACCTGCGCCAGCCAGCGCGCGCGTGGCGTCGGCTGCACCTGCGGCAGCAGGGCCTCGAGCGCGCACTTGACGTTGGCGTGCAGCGCCACATGAGCGGTCTTGATCTTGTGCAGTTCGGACGCGTCGATGTCGATATGCACGATCTTCGCGTTCGGACAGAACTGCGCGGCGCGACCGATCGCGCGGTCATCGAAGCGTGCGCCCACGACGATCAGCAGGTCGGACTCCTCGAGCACGAAGTTGGTGTAGCGCGCGCCGTGCATGCCGAGCATGCCGATCGACAGCGGGTGATCGATGGCCATCGCACCCAGCCCCATCAGCGTCATCGTCGTCGGCAGCCCGGCCTGCTCGGCCAGTTGCACCGCCAGCGGCGCGGCGCCGGAGGCGACCACGCCGCCGCCGAGATACAGCACCGGGCGCTCGGCGGCGTTGATCATCTGCGCAGCCGCTTCGACCGCTGCCATGTCGAGCGGCGGCGTGGGATCGGCCACCGCGGGCGCGGGCAGTTCGTCCTCGTCGATGGTGATGAGCTGATTCTGCACGTCCTTGGGCACGTCGATCAGCACCGGGCCGGGGCGGCCGGACATGGCGATGCGGAACGCATCAGGCACCACCTCGAGCAGTTCCTGCGCCGAGCGCACCAGGAAGTTGTGCTTCGTGATCGGCACCGTGATGCCGTAGATGTCGACCTCCTGGAAGGCGTCGGTACCGATCATCGCCTGCGGCACCTGGCCGGTGATGACGACCATCGGGATCGAGTCGAGGCAGGCATCGGCGATCGCGGTGACCAGGTTGGTCGCCCCGGGACCGCTGGAGGCGATGCACACCTGCGGCACACCGGACACGCGCGCCATGCCCTGGGCCATGAAGCCCGCACCCTGCTCATGGCGCGCCAGCACGTGGCGAATCGTGTCGCTGCCGGACAGGGCGTCGTAGAACGGCAGGATCGCACCGCCCGGGATGCCGGCGATGGTGCGCACGCCCTGACGCTCGAGGAGGCGCACCATCAATTGCGCGCCGTTGAGTTGCATCATGTTTGCTCTCCTTGGTTTCGGATTCGGTCGCAGACCGGCGGGCGCAAAAGGCAAAACCCCCGTCGGGCTTGCGCGCCGACGGGGGTTTGAGATTTCTGTGCTCGAGTGTTTCTTGTCCCGTTACGACGCGTGCGTGCCTACGCTTACTACGCGTACTACGACGACGGGCACGAGGGCGAAAAACGCGGAACGGGACATGAAAGACGCTTTGACTGTAGCGATTACCTGAGTGAGCCGGAGTTTAATCACGAATGTGTGCGATGCACAACCCCCTTTTTCGTGGACCCAGCCTTCAGTGTTCACGCAACTCGCGGCGCAGGATCTTGCCGACGTTGCTCTTGGGCAGCTCCTCGCGAAACTCGACATGATGCGGAACCTTGTAGCCGGTGAGGTTCTCGCGGCAGTGCGCAATCAGCGCCTCCGCGGTCAGCGCCGGATCCTTGCGCACCACGAAGATCTTCACCGCCTCCCCGCTGCGCTCGTCGGGAACCCCGATCGCCGCCACCTCGAGCACGCCCGGATGGCTGGCAACGATATCCTCGACCTCGTTGGGATAAACGTTGAAACCCGACACCAGGATCATGTCCTTCTTGCGGTCCACCAGCGTGACGAAGCCGTTCTCGTCGATGACGGCGATGTCCCCGGTGCGCAGGAAACCGTCTGCGGTGAACGCGCGCCGGGTCTCTTCCGGCCGATTCCAGTATCCCGGCGTGACCTGCGGCCCGCGCACGCACAGCTCGCCGCGCTGACCGATGGCCTGCTCGATGCCGTCGTCGTCGCGAATGCTCACCTCGGTGGATGAGATCGGCAGGCCGATCGAATGATTGAAGGCCTTCAGGTCGAGCGGATTGATGGTGACCGCGGGGGATGTCTCGGTCAGGCCGTAGGCCTCGACCAGTTGCACGCCGGTGACCTTCTTCCACTTTTCGGCCACCGCCTGCTGCACCGCCATGCCCCCGCCGAGCGCAACCCGCAGCGAGGAGAAATCGAGCTTGGCGAACTCCGGATGGTTCAGCAGCGCATTGAAGAGCGTGTTCACGCCCGTGATCACGGTAAAGCGGTGCTTCGACAGTTCCTTGATGAAACCCGCAATGTCGCGCGGATTCGGAATCAGCACGTTGCTCGCGCCGATCTTGAGGAAGGTCAGGCAATTCGCAGTCAGCGAAAAGATGTGATAGAGCGGCAGAGCGGTGATGATGATCTCGCGGCCCTCGGTAACGTTGGGCGAGATCCATGCATGTGCCTGCTGCAGGTTGGCAATGATGTTGCGGTGGGTCAGGACCGCGCCCTTGGCCACCCCGGTGGTACCGCCGGTGTATTGCAGGAAGGCCGTGTCGTCGTGTCCGACCTCGACCGCCTGCAAGGTGTGCGCCGCGCCCCGCCCGAGCGCGGCGGTGAATGACCGGTGGCCGTCGAGCCTCCAGGCCGGCACCAGCTTGCGCACACGACGAACGACGAAATTGACGATCGCGCCCTTGGGAAAGCCCAGCATCTCGCCCAGGCTGGTGACGATCACGTGCTTGATCGGCACCTGCGCACGAACCTGCTCCAGGGTGTGGGCGAAGTTCTCCAGAATCACGATGACTTCGGCGCCCGAGTCCTTGAGCTGGTGTTCGAGTTCGCGCGCGGTATAGAGCGGATTGACGTTGACGATGGTGTAGCCTGCGCGCAGGGCACCGAACATGGCGATCGGGTACTGCAGCACGTTCGGCATCATCAGCGCGACCCGCGTGCCCTTGGGCAACCCGATCTCACCCTGGAGGAATGCGCCAAAGCGCGCGCTCAAGGCATCGAGTTCCGCATAGGTCATCGACTTGCCCATGCAGATATAGGCCGTCTTGTCGGCAAAGCGCCTGACGCTGCGCTCGAACAGATCGCCGAGCGAGCGGAATTCGCTCACGTCGATTTCCGCCGGCACGCCGTGGGGGTAGCTTTTCAGCCAGATCTTTTCCACGTTGTCTCCTCCTGTCGCTGGAAAAACCGCCTGCGGCCCGGTGGCCTGCCGGCACCCCCTCCCAGGGAGTCGGGTAGGTCATTGCCCACCCCCGCATTCCAAACAAGTCGCACTGCTCTTGTCGTCTGGCAGTGTTGACCGGACGGGGTTCAGGCCCGTCCATGGAGGCGCGCCGGCTTTACCTGCGCATGCCGGAACTGGCGTCCGGCGCAGCCTTTACTGCCCCTCGTCCTCGCTCGCCGGCCAGTTGCGGATGTAGTTCTTCAGCATGCGATTCTCGAAGCTCTGCTCCTCCAGCACCGCCTTGGCCACATCGTGGAAACTCACCACGCCCAGCAACGTATGCCCCTCCATCACCGGCAGGTAGCGCTGGTGGTGCTCGACCATCAGCCGCCGCAACTCGTCCATTTCCATGTTCGGCGAGGCCGCGAGCGGATCGCGAAGCATCACCTCATCGACCGTGAGTGCTTGCCAATCCGCGCCGCCCTTCTGCACCGCCTGCAGCACCTGGCGGAAGGTCAGCATGCCGGCCATGACACCGCGCGAGAACACGACCAGCGAGCCGACATCCTGCTCGTTCATGATCTCGACCGCTTCTGCGATGCTTCTGTTGGGCGCAATGGTGAACAACACCTTGCCCTTGATCGCGAGAATCTCGCTCACCAGCATGTCGATCTCCGTGCCGTGTCATTTTGGATATTGAAGTGAGCTGCCATCTTAGTGCATCGCCCAAGGGCAGCAAAGCCAGCTACCGCCGGCCCGCATGCACTCAGCGCTCGAGCTTGTCGAGTTTGTCCTTCACCTTCGCCCATTCGTCGGCATCGGGCAGCGGATCCTTGCGCTCGACGATCGGTTTCCAGCCCTTGGCGAGTTCAGCGTTGAGCGCGATGAAGTGCTGCTGATCCTGCGGCACATCGTCCTCGGCAAAGATCGCCTCCACCGGACACTCGGCCACGCACAGCGTGCAGTCGATGCATTCCTCGGGATCGATCACGAGGAAATTCGGCCCCTCGCGGAAGCAGTCGACCGGACAGACGTCCACACAATCCGTGTATTTGCAGCGAATGCAGCTCTCGGTCACAACATAAGTCATTGCTTGTCTCCATGTGTACGCGGTTCCGGGCGGTGCTGGCGGCCGGCGTCGAGATCGAGAATATAGTCCAGGCCTTTGCCTTTTTGCCACGTGAAGGCGCGCGAAGAGCAAGTCTGCAGCGGATTTCCTTGACGGCAGGCACGGCTTCGCATAACTTTCAGCAAAATTTCTTCACGGAAGGACTCACCTTCCGCCAGATTGCCCGATCCCGCTGCTTCCGTTTTCCCCCGCGGCGTGTTTCCAGGCACTTCTCCCCCTCGCATGCAACACCGCACAACGAAGTCATCGACTTTCGTCAATACCTGCTAGCCCTTTAGTGAGGAATCATGAGCGAGCATATCCACTATGTGACCGACAGCAACTTCGAATCCGAAGTGCTGCAGTCCCAGACCCCGGTGCTGGTCGATTACTGGGCCGAATGGTGCGGCCCCTGCAAGATGATCGCCCCCATCCTCGACGATGTCGCCAGGGATTACGCGGGCAAGCTCAAGGTCGCCAAGCTCAACATCGACGACAATCAGGAAACGCCCGCCAAGTACGGTATCCGCGGCATTCCGACGCTGATGCTGTTCAAGGGTGGCAATGTCGAGGCGACCAAAGTCGGCGCCCTTTCCAAATCTCAACTGACCGCCTTCATTGACAGCAACATCTAAGCCGGACCAAGCTCCGGCCCGCTCCCGCGGTTCCTCGCGCGCCCGTCGTCGCGGCGCGCGCAACCGGGACGGTAATCCCCCCCAGAATCCGCAGAACGAGAACGATCTGTTCGATGTCGACAACGGCGGCGAGGAAGGCCCTTCCACGCCCCGCGACCCCGACGTACCCGCGCTCCACCTCTCCGAGCTCAAGGCCCTGCACGTCAGCGAACTGCTGCAGATGGCCACCGAGGCCGGCGTGGAGGGCGCAAACAGGCTGCGCAAGCAGGAACTCGTCTTCGCGCTGCTGCGCAACCGTGCCCGCAGGGGCGAACCGATCTGTGGCGACGGCGCACTCGAGGTGCTGTCCGACGGCTTCGGCTTCCTGCGCTCTCCCGACACCTCGTATCTCGCGGGGACGGACGACATCTACGTATCGCCCTCGCAGATCCGCCGCTTCAACCTGCGCACCGGCGACACCATCGAGGGCGAGATCCGCACCCCCAAGGACGGCGAACGCTATTTCGCGCTGACCAAGCTCGACAAGATCAACGGTCGGCCCCCGGAAGAGTGCAAGAGCAAGATCCTGTTCGAGAACCTGACGCCCCTGCACCCGCAGGCATGCTTCAAGCTCGAACGCGACATCCGCGGCGAGGAGAACATCACCAGCCGCGTGATCGACATGATCGCGCCGATCGGCAAGGGCCAGCGCGGCCTGCTCGTCGCCCCGCCCAAGAGCGGCAAGACGGTCATGCTGCAGCACATCGCGCACGCGATCACGGCCAATCATCCGGAAGTGAAGCTGATCGTGCTGCTGATCGACGAGCGCCCGGAAGAAGTGACCGAGATGCTGCGTTCGGTGAAGGGCGAGGTCGTGGCCTCCACCTTCGACGAGCCCGCCACCCGTCACGTGCAGGTCGCCGAGATGGTGATCGAGAAGGCCAAGCGCCTGACCGAGCACAAGTACGACGTGGTGATCCTGCTCGACTCGCTCACGCGCCTCGCGCGCGCCTACAACACCGTGGTGCCGGCCTCCGGCAAGGTGCTCACCGGTGGTGTCGACGCGAACGCGTTGCAGAAGCCCAAGCGCTTCTTCGGCGCCGCGCGCAACATCGAGGAAGGCGGCTCGCTGACCATCATCGCAACCACGCTGGTCGACACCGGCAGCCGCATGGACGACGTGATCTACGAGGAATTCAAGGGCACCGGCAACATGGAGCTCCACCTCGACCGCCGCATGGCCGAGAAACGCGTCTATCCGGCGATCAACGTCAACCGCTCGGGCACCCGCCGCGAAGAACTTCTGCTCAAGGCCGACGTTCTGCAGAAGGTGTGGATCCTGCGCAAGTTGCTCTACGGCATGGACGACATCGACGCGATGGAATTCCTCCTCGACAAGATCAAGGCCACCAAGAACAACGCCGAATTCTTCGACGCCATGCGCACGGGCCGCGGCTGACAGCAGACAAGGCGGCATCTGATCAAACAAACGCCACCTTCGGGTGGCGTTTGTGTCTTGGGGGCCAGCCGTGCGCATCGCGAACGGCCTCCCTCAGGCAGCCCTCACTTCGTGTAATCGAAGAAGCCCTTCCCGCTCTTGCGACCGAGATAGCCGGCCTCCAGCATCTCTACCAGCAATGGCGCCGGACGGTACTTCGGGTCCTTGGTGCCTTCATACAGCACCTGCATCACCGCCAGTTCCACATCCAGGCCAATGAGGTCGCACAGGGCCAGCGGGCCGATCGGGTGATTGCAGCCCAGCTTCATGGCCTCGTCGATCTCCGCTGCCGTCGCGAGCCCCTCGCCGAGTACGAACACGGCCTCGTTGATCATCGGGCAGAGCATGCGGTTGACCACAAAGCCGGGGCTGTTCTTGACCTTGATCGGCGCCTTGCCGATCGACCTCGCCATTTCCTCCACCGCCGCATACGTTGCCGCGGAGGTCTGCAGGCCGTTGATCAGTTCCACCAGCGCCATCAGCGGCACCGGATTGAAGAAGTGCATGCCGATGACCTGCGCCGGCCGCTTGGTGCCCGCCGCCAGGCGCGTGATCGAAATCGACGATGTGTTGGAAGCAAGAATTGCGTCGGGCTTCACCACGCTGTCGAGTTCGGCAAAGATGCGCAGCTTGAGATCCACTTTCTCGGTGGCCGCCTCGATGACCAGGTCGCAATCCGCCAGCGCGGAAATCGACGTCGCCGTCGAGATGCGCGCCATCGCCGCGGCCTTCTCGGCGGCGTCCATCTTTTCCTTCTTGATCAGGCGATCCAGGCTGGCGCCGATCGTGTCGAGGCCACGTTTAACCTGCGCCTCGCCGACATCCATCATCACCACCTCCCGACCCGCCACGGCCAGGGCCTGCGCAATGCCGTTGCCCATCGTGCCCGCGCCCACCACACCAATCTTGCCGATAACCATCGTCCCGCTCTCCTGTTTGCTGACTGTTTGACGAAACACCGGTGACCGCAGTTGCCGGCCAACCATACTTACGCGTATGGTCAACGACTCTAGCGGATTCGACCCGCTGGCACCAGCGCTGTTGCACTCCCTGCCGCCCACGCGAAGTTCGCGACAGCATCCTTTTGTCGTGATACCTTTACAATGTCGAGATTAAAGTCAGTCCGACGATGTTTCGAAGCGCACGGCATCCGCCCGTTGCGCGACTCCTCACCCTTTCCTCCACGCCACCATGTATTCGAGCACGTCCCTCCGTCCTCCCGCTGTTGAAGCTGCGCCGCCCCCGCCCAAGACCCTCGTCGAGTCCGCCTACCGCAACCTGCGCAGGAACATCATAGAGGGCCGCCTGACGCCAGGCGAGAAGTTGCGTATCGAACACATGAAGGACGACTACGGCGTCGGCGGCGCCACGCTGCGCGAAGCGCTATCCCTGCTCATTTCGGACGCCCTCGTCGTGTCCCAGGGCCAGCGTGGTTTTCGGGTTGCGCCGGTATCGCTGGAAGATCTTTCCGACATCACCGAAACCCGCGTGATGCTCGAAGGCGAGGCGCTGCGCCAGTCGATCGCCCGCGGCGACGACGTCTGGGAAGCGAACCTGATGGCGGCCTTCCACCGCCTGACCCGCGCCGAGGAAAAGCTGGCCGACGGCGAGAACCGCGAGGAGTGGGAAGAGCGCAACCGCGTGTTCCACGAAGTCCTGATCTCGGCCTGCCCGTCGCGCTGGATCAAGCACTTCGTGACGATCCTGTACAACCAGGCCGAGCGCTACCGTCACCTGTCGCTGCGCCAATCCACCGTGCCGCGTGACGTGCATGCGGAACACCATGCCCTGTTCGAGGCCGCGCTCGAGCGCGATGCCGAAAAGGCTTGCTGCATCCTCGCGCAGCACATTCGCTCGACCCTGGACTCGGTCAGCATGCTGCCGGTCGCTGCCGTCGGCCACTGAGCAGGCACCAGCCGCCACCGCGTTCCCGACGGCGGGGCTGCGGCAGGACGTGCTGAGGCCATCAGGCGAACTCGACCCGCAGGTCCTTCACGGCGATCACGTCGCCCGGTTTGATGTTCACCGCCTTGACGACCAGGTCGCCGTCGGCCGTCATCGCCGCTTCCATCTTCATCGCTTCGATCGACAGCAGGGGCGCCCCCTTTGCGAGCTTCTGGCCGGGCTTTACTGCAACACTGACCACCGAACCCGGCATCGGCGCAGCCACGTGCTTCGCATTGCCCTCCTCGGCCTTGCGCCGCGTGCGCAAGGGGTCGCCAAGCCCCGCCTTCGGGATGCCCTCGGGCGGAAAGCCCAGCTCGCCCTTGAACAGCGACACCACGGACTCGGAGAAGGCGATGTCGCGGGCGGGGTCGGCGACGCCCTCCGCACGGAGCTCGTTGGCCACCATGAAGATCGCCATGTCGCCCACCACCTTCGACGTGGGCGTCACCTTGACGATGTCGCCGAACAGGCGATTGACCTCGGCATACGCGCGCGCGATCTCCGGCCAGCGATGCGCCAGGCCCGTCGCCCGCGCCTGCTCGCGCAGGTTGGTGTATGGGCCACCCGGCATCTCGTGGTTGTAGACGTCCGCGGTCCCGGAGCGGATGTCGGCCTCGAAGGGCGCATAGGCGTGGCGCACGCCCTCCCAGCAGTTCGACAGCACCTGCAGCACGGCGAGATCGACGCTGGGGGTCGCGCGCGCTGCTCGTGAGCGCCGCCGCGATCGCGCCGAGGTTGGGCTGCGAGGTCAGGCCGCTCAGCGCGTCGAGCGCGCCATCGACCGCGTCGCAGCCTGCATCGACCGCCGCCAGCACCGCCGCGCCGGCGATGCCGCAGGTGTCGTGGATGGGGAAGTGCAGCGGCAGGCCCACCTCCTCCTTCAGCGCCTTCACCAGCGCGCTCGCGGCGCGCGGCGTACACACGCCGGCCATGTCCTTGATGGCGATGATGTGGGCGCCGGCCTTCTCGAGGCCGACGTAGTACTTGAGATCGAACCTGGGCCGGCTGGCGTCGAAGATGTCGCCGGTGTAGCACAGCGTGCCCTCGCACAGCGCGCCGCTGTCGATCACCGCGTCCATCGCCACCCGCATGTTGCCGACGCAGTTCAGCGAGCCGAACACGCGGAACACGTCGACGCCGCTCTTCGCCGCCTGCTTCACGAAGAAGCGCACCACGTTGTCACTGTAGTTGGTTTAGCCGACCGCATTCGACGCGCGCAGCAGCATCTGGAACAGGATGTTCGGCACCGCCTGGCGCAGGCGCTGCAAGCGCTCCCACAGGATCTTCCCGGCGCCGCACGCATGGCCGCCGCAGTCGGTTATCCGCTGGTGCTCAAGGCGAGCTGGGGCGGCGGCGGGCGTGGCCTGCGCGTGGTCGAGAGCGAGGCCGAGCTCGGTGCGGCGATCGAGGTCACGCGGCGCGAGGCGCTGGCGGCGTTCGGCAAGGACGAGGTCTATCCGTAAAAACCGGTGCGGCGCGCCCGCCATGTGGAAGTCCGGGTTCTCGGACAGGAAACCGTAGCCGGGATGGATCGCATCCGCCTCGGCCTTGCGCGCAATGCGGATGATGTGGTCGATGTCCGCTAGGCCTGGATCGGCTTCTTGCCCGCACCGACGAGGTAGGACTCGCCGGCCTTGAAGCGGTGGAGGGCAAAGCGGTCCTCGTTGGAGAACACTGCGACGGTGCGAATGCCCGGTTCGGAGGCGGCGCGCAACACGCGGATCGCGATCTCGCTGCGATTGGCGACCAACGGGCGGCGGATTTTCTTCACTTTCCCGACCTCTTTGCAACGGACTGTGCACGGGCAAGACACCGGATCGGGCCACCTACGCCGGAAAGGCTCGCACACGGCCGAAGAATCCGTCAGCGCCTTGCGGTCGGCGCAAAAGAAAGGCCCGCCGAAGCGAGCCCGAACCCGAGACCTCCGGCAAGACGGCGCCATGCACCGACCTGCCGGAAAAGCGTGACGAATGCGCGGTCCCGGGGAGGGAGATTATCGTCTGGCGGCGGCACTCAGTCCTTGCTCATGGCCCTGCGAAACACGAGCGGCGCGCCCCCGTGCGCGCGCTTGACCATCCACAAGGCCAGCGCCGAATCCATGTAGTCCGCGTGACCGGGGAACCAGTCCTGAAGCGCCACCGCCAGTTCGCGCACGACCTCGGTGTCGCCCTCGGCCAGCAACTGCTGCACATCGCGCACCGAGGCCAGCACCTTGTCGTGCTCGTCAACGTGACAGTCGCGCGCCGGAAAACCGTCGAGATCCATCCACGCGTTCTCCTGCGCGAAGTGCGCCTCGGCATGGGCTGCAAAGGCGTCGAGGGCGGCCGGCAACGCAGCGTCCTCGACGGTCAACAGGTCGTTGACCAGGGTGACGAATTCGCGATGGGTGTCGTCCATGGCCTCGTAACCCAGCAGGTATCGGTCGTCCCAATCAAATCCAGTCTGCGTTTCCATACCCTTGCCTCTATTCATGGTTGCCGGGCGCGCCTGTGTGCGCCTCAGCCGCCCAGCCCCACCGGGGACGGTGCGATGTTGACGATTCGGGAGAACAACGCGGCGTATTCGCCGGCCGCCCCCTGCCACGGATTATCGTTCGCCAGGAAGGCGGCGTCGATCTCTGCCCAGTCCTCGGGCGTCAGATGCGCCTTGGCGAGCGGGAAGATCTGCCCTTCCTCGGTGTTCATGTGATGCCACTCGTCCGCGACATAGGTCTTGAGCGCGTCGCGAAAGCCCTCGAAACCGGCTGCGCCCTGCTGGCGATAGTTCTCCAGCGCCACGCGCAGCGTGGCGATGCGGGCATCGCCCAGGCGGTGCTCTTCCTCGAGGGCTTCGATCGCCGGCAGCGCCTCGGCGCAGCGCAGCCGCAGCTTGGCGAACAGGAACTCGTTCTCCTTCGGGTGATGCACCTTCTCGGGCACCTTGTCGATGTACTCGATCATCGACGCGAACAGGTCGTAGTCCGGCTTCAGGCGACCGGCCTCGATGCCCTGCACGAGCGCGCGCATGCCGCTCAACATGGCGGCCAGCGCACGGTGCTCGTCGCGGATGACATCCAGAGACTTCATGCTCATGGTCTTCATTCCTCAAAAACGGGCGCCGTGCTCAGACGCCCAGGTGCTGCTGGATCAGTTCGGGGCGGGCGCGAATCTCCTCGCTCGTACCGTCGAAAACGACATCGCCCTTGACCAGGATCATCGCCCGGTCGCAGATGCTGGTGACCGCACCGTGGTTCTTGTCCACGATCACGGTGGCAATGCCGGTCTTGCGGATCTCCTTGACGATGCGCCAGATCTCCATCGCGATCAGCGGCGCAAGGCCCTCGGTGGCCTCGTCGAGGATCAGCAGATCGGGGTTGGTCATCAGCGCACGGCCGATGGTCAGCATCTGCTGCTCGCCGCCGGACAACTGCCAGCCGCCGTTGTTGATCCGCTCGCCCAGACGCGGGAATGTCGCCATCACGCGGTCGAAGGTCCACTCGCGGCGCCCGTCGATGCCGGCGCGCGCCGACATCAGCAGGTTCTCGCGCACCGTCAGGCTCTTGAAGATGCCGCGCCCTTCGGGCACGTAGGCGATGCCCTGCTGCGCGGTCTGGTAGGTGCGCGCCTTGGTGTAGTCGTCGCCGCGCACCAGCACGCGGCCGTGGCGCGGGCGCACCAGGCCGAGCATGCTCTTGATCAGCGTCGACTTGCCCATGCCGTTGCGGCCCATCAGCGCAATGCCCTCGCCTTCGCGGATGTGAAAGTCGAGGCCGTGCAGGATGTGGCTGGCGCCGTAGTAGGTATGAATTTCCTTGGCTTCGAGCAGCATGTTAGACATGGAAGCTGTCCTCCGTACCCAGATAGGCCTGCTGAACGGCCACGCTGGCCTTGATCTGCGCGGGCGGGCCGCACTCCAGCAACTGGCCGTTGACCATCACCGTGATCATGTCGGCGACCGCGAACACGGCGTCCATGTCGTGCTCCACGAGCAGGATGCCGCGCGTCTGGCGCAGGCGCTTGAGCACCTCGACCATGCTCGCCGATTCTTCCGAACCCATGCCGGCGAGCGGCTCGTCGAGCAGCAGCACCTGCGCGTCGGTGGCGAGCACCATGGCGATCTCGAGCTGGCGCTGTTCGCCGTGGCTGAGCACACCCGACACCCAGTCGACGCGCTTGCCCAGGCCCGCCTCCTCGATGCAGGCACGCGCCTTCTCCAGCGCCCACTTCGCCTCCATCGCCTTGCTGAAGATGCGCCACGGCTCCTGACGGCGCGACTGCGCGGCCAGGCGGACGTTCTCGAGCACGGAGAACTGCGGGAAGATGTTGGTGCGCTGGTAGCTGCGCCCGATGCCGACCTGCGAGCGCTGCGCCGCGGTCAGCCCGGTGATGTCCTTGCCCATGAAGTGGATCTTGCCCTCGGACGGCGGCAGGTCACCCGACAGCATGTTGATGCAGGTCGATTTGCCGGCACCGTTGGGGCCGAGCAGCACGTGGATCATCTGGCGCTCGAGGGTCACGCTGATGTCCTGGTTCGCCACCAGGCCGCCGAAGCGACGCGTGAGCTTGTCGGCCTGGAGCAGGACTTCGTTGTTCTTCGCTTCACTCATTTGGCCTCACCTCCCTGCATGGCGCGCTTGATGCGGCCCGGAATTCCCGCCAGACCGCCCGGCAGGAAGAGCACGACGGCGACGATCACGCCCCCCATCAGCAGTTGCCAGTACTTGGTGATGTCGGCGAACACCTCGCGCATCGCCTCGAAGGCGAAGGCGCCGGCGATCACGCCCGGCAGGTTGCCCATGCCGCCGAGGATCACCATCAGCAGCACGTTGCCCGACTCGTGCCAGGACAGCAGCTCCGGGGTCACGAAGCCGAACAGCACCGCGTAGAGGAAGCCCGCCAGCCCACCGAGCGCACCGGCCAGCGTGAAGGCGCCGAGCTTGTAGCGGAAGGTGAAGTAGCCGAGCGACTGCATGCGGTGCTCGTTGCTCTTGATGCCGACCAGTGCGCGGCCGAAAGGCGATTGCAGGATGCGAGTCAGGAACAGGTACACCAGCACCATCATCGCCAGGATGAAATAGAACATGTGGACCTCGTTGTTGAGGTCGAACGGTTCCCAGCCGAAGATCGCGGCCGACGGCTTGTTGTTGAGGTACATGCCGTCCGAGCCGCCGCCCAGCGGCGTGTCGTGGAAGATGAAGTAGGCCATCTGCGCGAAGGCCAGCGTCACCATGATGAAATAGATGCCCTTGGTGCGCAGCACGAAGAGCCCGATGACGAAGGCGGCGAGCGCGGACAGCCCGATCGATGCCGGCAGCACGTACCACAGGCTGGCGGCCTCGTACTCCGGACTCAGGATCGCCACCGCATAGGCCGCGATGCCGAAGTAGGCCGCGTGACCGAAGCTCACCAGGCCGGTGAAGCCCACCAGCAGGTCGAGGCTCATCGCGAAGATCGCCATCACCAGGATCTTGCCCACGATCTCGATGTAGAACGACTCGCCCGACAGCGGCACGCAGGCGATGACCGCGATCGCGACCAGCTTGAGGATGAAGGAAGCTTGTGCGTTCATGGTCTTAGCCTTTCTTCAGGATGCCTTCGGGGCGCCACAGCAGGACCACCGCCATCACGACATAAACCACGATGCCGGACAGCTCGGGGACGAGCACCTTGCCGAAGGTATCGGCGAAACCCACGATCAGCGCCGCGACCAGCGCGCCCCACACCGAGCCGATGCCGCCGATGACGACGATCACGAACGAGATGATCAGCACGTGGCTGCCCATGTTCGGGAACACCGACGAGATCGGCGAGGCCAGCATGCCGGCGAGTGCGGCCAGGGCCACGCCGAGGGCGAACACGATGCGGTAGATCATGTTGATGTTGATGCCGAGCGACTCGACCATGGTGCGGTCGTCGTTGCCGGCGCGGATCATCATGCCCAGGCGGGTGCGCTGGATGACGAAGTAGAGCGCGATCGCGAGCACGATGCAGACCGCCGAGATCGCCAGCCGGTACACCGGATAGCTCATCACCTCGGTGAGCTGGATCGACGCATCGAGGAAGGCCGGGATGGCCACGCCGTGCACGTCGTCGCCCACGAGCAGGCTGCGCAACTGCTCGAAGATCAGGATGAGGCCGTAGGTCAGCAGCACCTGCTCGAGGTGGTCGCGCTTGTACAGATGCGCAAACAACGCCCATTCGAGGAAGGCGCCGAAGGCGAGCGCGAGCGGAATGCCGAGCGCGATCGCCATCACCAGGCTGCCGGTCGCGCTGGTCAGCACGAAGGCCAGGTAGGCGCCGATCATGTAGAAGCTGCCGTGCGCCAGATTGATGATGCCCATGATGCCGAACACCAGCGTCAGCCCGCTTGCCACCAGAAAGAGGAGCAAACCGTACTGCAGCGAGTTCAGCGTCTGGATCAGGAAGGTTGCGAAATCCATGACGTTTCCCCTCTTGGCAGGCGCGTGCCTGCCGGGATGAAGTCGGGTTCAGAAAGAGAAGGGATGCAGCGGCGCAGCCTGGTTGGACCCGGGGCCGAACCGGCGTGCCGGCGGGACGCAGGCGCGCCCCGCCGACGCTCGCTTAGAGCTTGCAGCCGCGGGCCGGATCGGCGAGCGCCTTGGAGACGACCTCGACGACCACGTTCTCGTTGCCCTTGACCTCACGCATGTAGATGTCCTGCACCGGGTTGTGCGCCTTCGACAGCGTGAAGGGGCCACGCGGGCTGTCGATCGTCGCCGACGCCATGCCCTTGATGAGCTCTTCCTGCTTGGCAGGATCGCCACCGGCGGCCTTCAGGCCGGCCTCGTACATCTGCGCGGCGTCGTAGCCCTGCACCGCGTAGACGTCCGGCTGCATCTTGTAGGCCGCCGCGTACTTGGTGCGGAAGGCCGCATCCTTCGCGTTGGTCAGGCCGTCGGCGTAGTGCAGCGTGGTCAGCAAGCCTTCGCCGGCACCCCCCATCGCTGCGAGGTTGCCGTCGGTGAGGAAGCCCGGGCCGTAGAGCGGAATGCTGGACTTCAGGCCGGCAGCGGCATAGTCGCTGACGAACTTGGCGGCGCCGGCGCCGGCGAAGAACACGAACACCGCGTCCGGCTTGAGCGAAGCGATCTCGGTCAGGAAGGGCTGGAACTCGACGTTCGGGAACGGCAGCGTCATCTCCTTGACGACCTTGCCGCCGCCCTTTTCGAAGGCCTCCTTGAAGCCGGCGACCGACTCCTCGCCGAACGAGTACTTCCAGGTCACGGTCGCGATGTTCTTCAGGCCCTTCTTCGCCAGCGCCTCGCCCATCGCGTAGGACGGCTGCCAGGCGGAGAAGGACGAGCGGAACACGTAGGGCGAGCACAGCGGGCCGGTCAGGTCGTTGGCGCCGGCATTGGGGATGATCATCAAGGTCTTGGTGTCACGGGCGACCTTGGCCATGGCGAGCGCGACGCCGGAGTGCACGGTGCCGACCAGCACATCCACCTTCTCGCGCGACACCAGCTTCTTCGCATTCTCGGTGGCCTTGGCGGGGTTGGATTCGTCATCCACGGTGAAGTATTCGACCTCGCGCCCGCCCAGCTTGCCGCCGTTCTCTTCGACGAACTGCTTGAAGCCGTTGGTGATCGCGTTGCCGAGCGCGGCGTAGGTGCCGGTGTAGGGCAGCATCAGGCCCACCTTGACCTTGTCCTCGGCGTAGGCCGAGCTCAGGCCGGCCGCAACCAGGGCGACACCAAGTACGAAATTGCGCGTAGCAGAAAATTTCTTGTCCATTTGTCTCTTCCTTTGGTTCTACTTTGATAACAACGTTTTATATTCTTCCGGCACCGAAACGTTCGGCACCGGGGCACAGCTCGTCACACCACCGGATGATGTCGCCCCGGGGGTGAGCGCCACGTCCGGCTGCGGACAGGGCGTATTTCTGCAATCGGAGCGGCTTCAGCCTCGGGCGGGTTCGGTCAGGAAATCACCAACCAGTTTCGCGAAGCGCGCGGCGTGCTCAATCTGCGTCCAGTGGCCGCAGCGACCGTACACATGCAACTGCGATCGATCGATCCACTCCGCCAGCGTCAGCGAGGTGAGCAGCGGAATCACCCGATCGTCCCGCCCATGCACGATCAGGGTCTCTTGCGGCAGCGCGCGGATGTCTTCCTCGCGACTCGCCAGGGCATCCACCCAACGCTGACGCGGCGCCGGGAACATCGCACCGAAGGACTCCTGAAAGCCGGGGCGGATGCTGGCGCGATAACGCAGCTCGGCCAGCTCGTCATTCACCAGGCTGCGATCCCAGGCGAAGTAATCCATGATGCGGCGCATGTTCTCGAACGATGGCGTGTAGCCCCACACCGCATCCAGGCCCTCGGTGATGTCGAAAGGCACGCCGACGCTGCCCATCAAGACCAGCCGCCGCACGCGCTGCGGATGACGGATCGCCATCGCCAGCGCCAGCGCACCGCCAAACGAGTTGCCCACGACGTCCGCCTGCTCCAGCCCGAGCGCGTCGAGCAAGCCGATCGCCTGCGCCACCCAGGTGTCGAGGTCATAGCGGATGCCGGCAGGACGCTCGCTGAAACCGAACCCGGCCATGTCGGGCGCGATCACCCGCAGCCGCTCGGACAAGGCCGGCATCACCAGCCGCCAGTTCGCCCACGCCGACACACCGGGACCCGAGCCATGAATGAACAGCGCCGGAAAGCCGTCGCCCACATCGTGATAATTGGTCGTGATGCCGGCCGCCTGAACGCTTCTGGCGATTTCCGGATTGTCGGGATTGGCGGAGGCCGCCTTGTCGGGCGCGGTGTCGCTCATGGTTCTCTTCCTTCTTCCGTCCAGCCGTCTCCCCGGATCGTCACCAGCCTGGCGACGATCCGGGGAAGCGAGTCACGATCGCGAACCGGTCAGGTCACGACGCTCAGGAAGCGCTCGTTGAGCTTGCGGTCGTGATAGAAGATCGCCGGGCCGACCTGGTCGAAGGTCCAGGTGATCGGCGCGTGGTCCGGGTACGTCTCGTAACCGCCGGCGAAGGTCTCGAAGCGGTTGCCCGACGGATCGAAGGCGTAGATCGTCGTGCCGCGGGTGATGCCGTGGCGGGTCGGACCGATGTCGATCGACACGCGGTTCATCGACATGATGTCGGCCGCGCGCAGCACTTGCTCCCAGGTACCGAGCAGGAACGACAGATGGTGCAGCTTGCCCGGCTCGGGGTGGCAGACGAAGGCCAGGTCGTGCGCCTTGTGCGAGCACGAGATGAACATCGCCAGCAGCGACTTGCCGTCTTCCATCAGCACGCGCTCGACCAGGTGGAAGCCGAGCACCTCGGAGAACAGCTTGAGGGTGTCCTCGAGGTTCGGGCCGTAGAGCAGGCAGTGGTCGAAGCGGTGCGGGCCGATGCCGTGCTCGGCCGCCGGAATCCACGGATCGGGGTTGGTGTAGGGCTGACCGTTACCGACGTCGGTCTTGTCGGCATACAGCTCCATCACGTGACCGGTCGGGATCGTGAAGCGCACACGCTCACCGGTTTCCAGCAATTCACCGGCCGGAACGCGCTCGGTAGCCACACCGTATGCCTGCAGGTCCTTGTCGAGCTTCTCGAGCGTGGCCTTGTCCTTGACCTTGAAGCCGATCAGGTCCACGCCGGCACGGTCGGCCTGGCGCAGGATCACGCTGTTGTGGTCGCGCTCGTCCCAGGCCTTGAAATAAACACGGCCCGCTGCATCACGGCCGGTCTCGACCAGGCCAAGCACGTTCTTGTAGAACTCAACGCTTTCATCCAGATCGAGCACGCGCAGCTGGATGTGCCCGGGACGCATTACACCGGTAGTTGCCATTTCATCTCCTCTTCGTCAGGGAGTGGCGGATCGGCGCTGCGAACCCACGCTCGCAAACACTGCCTTGCCGCCACGTTTTGTCGAACCACCCGAGCCGCCAGCCGGCGTCGAGCGAGCCCCACAATCTCTGGTCACCGCGTGCAAGGCTCTACCCCGCACCCGGCAACCGATTCAGCCCGCGGCCCCGGGTGCCTTTTCGGCCGAGGCGCAGACATTCTTCTTCATCTTGCCGATCACGGAGAGCGTGATATCGCTCAGCGGCCGGACGCGACAGGCGAGCACGACGGACGCCGCCTCTTCTTCCACACTGATGAACTCTCGGCTCATCACGCGCTTGTGGTACTCGCCCGAGTGGATCTGGATCTTGCACACCCCGCACCCGCCCCCCCGGCAGCCCACCGGGATACCGCGCTTGCACAAGCGCTCCATGCCACAGAGCAGGCTTTCGTCGGACCGGCAGCGGTAGGTCTCGCCGGTGTCTTCGATGGTGACATTGAAAAAAGTGCTCACGCGCCGCGAACTCCTGGCCGGCGACATGACCACTGCGACCCGTTTCGTGCAGGGCCGCGGCGCCATGTCCGCCCGTCTCCGTTTTGGGTTGTCTGACTCCCGCAGGCCCGCGCCTGCAGAAATCCTTCTTATGTGCAGATTAGGGGCTACAGACAGGCGGCAATATCCAGTTTCTGCACGAGCCTTATCCGCTTTGTGCAAACCTTGGCCGCCGCTACCTGCCCATACAACCAACTATGTCGCCTGCACAAAGCGGATAGTGATCTTGCAGGAAATGGATATTTCGCCAGACGCACCCTTCTTACGATGCGGATTCCATAGCCAAACCACAAACGGAGACTTCGACGATGGTCACGAAGGAGTATCTGGACACCCTGATCCAGAAAGACAAGGAAAAGGGCTTGTTCCGCTGCAAGCGTGAGATGTTCACGAACAAGGATCTGTTCGACCTCGAGATGAAGCACATCTTCGAAGGCAACTGGATCTACCTGGCGCACGACAGCCAGCTGCCGAAGGTGAACGACTACTACACGACCAAGATTGGCCGCCAGCCGGTGTTCATCACCCGCAACAAGGAGGGCCAGCTCAACTGCTTCATCAACGCCTGTGCGCACCGCGGCGCGACGCTGGCGCGCTTCAAGCACGGCAACAAGGCCACCTACACCTGCCCGTTCCACGGCTGGACCTTCAACAACTCGGGCAAGCTCTTGAAGATCAAGGACCCGGGCGAGACCGGCTACCCGGACAGCTTCAACTGCGACGGCTCGCACGACCTGAAGAAGATCGCGCGCTTCGAGTCGTACCGCGGTTTCCTGTTCGGCAGCCTGAACCCGGACGTGCAGCCGCTCGAGGACTACCTGGGCGAATCGAAGAAGATCATCGACATGGTCGTCGACCAGTCGCCCGAAGGGCTGGAAGTGCTGCGCGGCGCCTCGACCTACG
>JAANMY010001269.1_pt1 | contig 29630 bp, 24 predicted proteins | sample 7279691 | NCBI WGS metagenome assembly JAANMY01 (sample SAMN14094543, study PRJNA606508) | bioreactor metagenome | isolation source: A lab-scale SPAN reactor treating ammonium-rich wastewater day 388 | place: Ireland: Galway | collected 2018-02-07
CCTGGGAAGCCTCCGCACCCTGCTACAGCGCAAGATACGAAGGAATAACTATGAACAAATAAAAATGCTTGGCAAATATGGGGTGTCCATATACGTATTTACGGCGTGTTGTTGTGGGCAAACCGGTTTTAAGCCAACACTAATGCCGCCCGAGTTGACTATTTTTTAGCTAATGGCAAAAATCTGTTGACTTCAGACTGATAGACGGCTATTTCTAATAGCAATTCGATCTGCATGACAGATCAATATAACTAAAACGATTTTTAACCAAGTAAATAAGTAAGAATCATAAAATGCGTTTAGCTGCTGTTCTGAACATTATTGTCCTCGTGGTCGTGGTGATTATTAATCTCCGCGGGGGCGGTGTTTTGGAAAAAAAGTAGCGTAAAAAGCGAATTCCAACAAAACCCCCGCTCCGCAAGGACCGGGGGTTTTGTCGTTTCCGGGCCTTGAAAAAAGCGGTTTAGCATAACAAGGATACAAAAAATGAAAGGCGCAGAATTGGTACTTAAGGTGCTGCAACAACACGGGGTCGATAGCATTTTCGGCTACCCCGGCGGCGCCATTATGCCTATCTACGATGCTCTGTATCAAAGCACGGTAAAGCATTACCTGTGCCGGCATGAGCAGGGCGGCGCCTTTTCGGCTATCGGCTATGCCCGCGCTTCTGGCAAGGTAGGCGTGTGCATGGCTACCTCTGGCCCGGGTGCAACTAATTTAATCACCTCACTGGCCGATGCCATGCTGGACTCGGTGCCGGTGGTGGCGATTACCGGCCAGGTATCACAAGCGGTCATGGGCACTGACGCCTTTCAGGAAATTGATGTTTTAGGATTAAGCCTGGCGGTGACCAAACACAGCTTTATGGTACGCAGTGTCGATGAGCTGGCCGCGACGCTAAACGAAGCCTTTGCTATAGCACTAAGCGGCCGCCCCGGCCCGGTGCTGGTAGATATCCCCAAAGATGTGCAGCTGGCAGATATCGATTATCAGCCTGAGCCTTTCACAGCGGCTAAAGCAGCGCCTGTTGTCACCTCTCTGGCCAATGCCGCTAAAGCGCGGGCATTAATTGCGGCGGCGAAAAAGCCTGTCGCCTATATCGGCGGTGGCGTGCATATGGCCGGCGCTATGGCGCAGCTGCAGCAGTTTTTAGCAGCTAACCCTATGCCATCTGTTACCACCTTAAAAGCTATGGGCTCGGTAGCAAAAGATAACCCACATTATCTGGGCATGCTGGGTATGCATGGCACTCAGGCGGCCAATTTAGCCGTGCAGCAATGCGATTTACTGATCTGTTTAGGCGCCCGTTTTGATGACCGGGTCACCGGCAACCTGCAAAAATTCGCCCCGCTGGCCAAAGTCATTCATGTCGATATCGACCCGGCTGAAATAAACAAAGTGCGCTTTGCCGATGCTGCGCTGTTGGGCGATATGCAGCAAATTTTGCCGGCTATCTCCGCCGCCACTGACTGCGCCGACTGGCTTAGCCATTGTGCGCAGTTAAAACAGCAATATGGCTGGCGTTACGACCATCCGGGCGAGCGCATTTACGCCCCGCTAATGTTAAAGCAATTAAGCGAACGGATGCCGGATAACAGCGTAGTGGCCTGCGATGTTGGCCAGCACCAGATGTGGGTAGCGCAGCATATGCGCTTTAGCAATCCGCGTAACCATTTATCCAGTGGCGGTTTAGGCACTATGGGCTTTGGCCTGCCGGCCGCTATCGGCGCCAAATTAGCCCGGCCGCAAGATACCGTAATCACCGTTACCGGTGACGGCTCTTTTATGATGAATGTGCAGGAACTGGCGACCATTAAGCGGTTTCGGTTGCCGGTAAAAATTGTGGTGATTGATAACCAGCGCCTGGGCATGGTGAAACAGTGGCAACAGCTGTTTTTTAACGAGCGCTACAGCGAAACCGACTTGTCCGACAACCCGGACTTTGTCGCCCTGGCCGCTGCCTTTGCCATACCCGGCCACTGCATCACCCGCAAAGATGAAGTAGAAGGCGCGCTGGAAGCCATGTTTACCTGGCCCGGCCCTTACTTATTGCATGTTTGTATAGATGATAAAGACAACGTTTGGCCATTAGTACCGCCGGGCGCCGCTAATGAAGAGATGATCACGGAGGCAAAAGCATGAACCATACCCTGAATATCACCGCCAGCAATACCCCGGCCGTCGTTGAGCGCTTGTTACAGGTGACCCGCTATCGCGGTTATCAGCTGACCGGCCTGCAAATGACGCCACGCGCCGATAGCCGCAGTGTGACGATCAAATTAAGCGTCAGCGGTGACAAGCCGATCCAGTTATTAACCAATCAGCTGAATAAATTGTACGACGTACAGCAGCTGGAACTGGCCGGCAGTGAGCTGGCAGTGTTAAGCGCATAACACCCAATATTGATACCAGCTAAACCTATACTTTTTACTTACCGACTACACGGAGTACCGCAATGCCAAAGTTAAGATCTGCCACCGTTACCGAAGGCCGCAATATGGCGGGCGCCCGCGCACTGTGGCGCGCCACCGGCGTGAAAGATACCGATTTTGGCAAGCCGATAGTGGCGGTGGTGAACTCTTTTGTTGAGTTTGTGCCCGGCCATGTGCACTTACGTGATTTAGGCAAACTGGTGGCCAACAGCATTAATGAGGCTGGCGGTATCGCTAAAGAATTCAACACCATAGCGGTAGATGATGGTATTGCGATGGGCCATGGCGGTATGCTGTACAGCCTGCCGTCACGCGAGCTGATTGCCGACTCCGTGGAGTATATGATCAACGCCCACTGTGCCGATGCCATGGTGTGCATTTCTAACTGCGACAAGATCACGCCGGGCATGTTAATGGCGGCGCTGCGATTAAATATTCCGGTGATCTTTGTCTCTGGCGGGCCGATGGAAGCCGGTAAAACCAAGCTGTCGGATCAAATTATCAAGCTGGATTTAGTCGATGCCATGGTGTCAGCTGCTGACCCTAAAGTTACCGACGCGCAAAGCGAGCAAATAGAACGCAGCGCCTGCCCGACCTGCGGCAGCTGTTCAGGCATGTTTACCGCCAACTCAATGAACTGTTTGGTTGAAGCTTTAGGCTTAGGCCAGCCCGGTAATGGTTCCTTGCTGGCCACCCATGCTGATCGTAAACAGCTGTTTGTGCAGGCAGGTTTCAGAATTATGCAGCTGTGCAACCGTTGGTACAAACAGGATGACGCCACAGCCTTGCCACGCAGCATTGCCAATAAAGCCGCCTTTGAAAACGCCATGATGCTGGATATTGCCATGGGCGGCTCCACCAATACCGTACTGCACTTGCTAGCCGCAGCGATTGAAGCGCAAGTTGATTTTGGCATGAATGATATCGACCGCTTATCGCGTATTGTGCCGCACCTGTGCAAGGTGGCGCCGTCGACGCAGAAATACCATATGGAAGATGTACACCGCGCCGGCGGCGTTATCGGTATTCTGGCCGAGCTAAACCGTGCCGGTTTGTTAAACCCGAATGTGCCGCACGTAGCCGGCCCCAGCCTAGCCGCTGTGCTGGAGCAGTGGGACATTAAAACCACCGGCAATGAAGACGCCAAACAAATGTATCTGGCCGGCCCGGCCGGTATCCGCACCACGCAGGCATTTTCACAAAATTGCCGCTACCCCACACTGGACGATGACCGCGAGCAGGGTTGTATCCGCAGTAAAGAACATGCCTATTCACAGGATGGTGGCTTAGCAGTGCTGTTTGGCAATCTGGCGCCGAATGGCTGTATCGTAAAAACCGCAGGGGTCGACGAGGAATGCTTAGTCTTTACCGGCCGCGCACGCATTTTTGAAAGCCAGGACGACGCCGTCGACGCCATTTTAAAAGGCAAAGTGGTAGCCGGCGATGCGGTGATTATCCGCTACGAAGGCCCCAAAGGCGGCCCGGGTATGCAGGAAATGCTGTACCCGACCAGTTATTTAAAATCGATGGGCTTAGGTAAAAGCTGCGCACTGATCACCGATGGCCGTTTCTCTGGTGGTACCTCGGGCTTGTCGATTGGCCATGTATCGCCGGAGGCCGCCAGCGGCGGGGCTATTGCCCTGGTGCAGGAAGGTGACACCATAGAAATTGATATCCCCCAGCGCAAAATTGGTATTGCCGTTAGTGATGACGAATTGGCGGCACGGCGCGCCGCGATGGACGCCAAAGGCAAGCAAGGCTGGAAACCGCAGAACCGTGAGCGCGTTGTTAGCGCTGCATTAAAAGCCTATGCCCTGCTGGCCAGCAGTGCAGATAAAGGTGCGGTAAGAGATTTAAGTAAGCTGGAGGATTAATGAATAACCTGGCAACAGTACCAACAACACAGACAGATACCGAGCTGATGCAGCAGTATCTGCGTGAAATTCTGCTGTCGCCGGTATATCAGGCCGCGGTAGAAACCCCGCTGGATGTCATGGCAAAACTGAGCCAGCGCCTGGGCCATAATGTGCTGCTAAAACGTGAAGACAAACAGCCGGTTTACTCGTTTAAACTGCGCGGCGCCTTTCATAAACTGCACAAAGTACAGCAACAGAATCCCGACGCCCGGGTGGTGTGCGCCTCGGCCGGTAACCATGCGCAGGGCGTAGCGCTGTCGGCCAGCAAACTGGGCCTGAATGCCACTATTGTGATGCCCATCACCACGCCCGAGATCAAAGTTGCCGCAGTAAAAGCGCTGGGTGGCAATGTGGTACTGCACGGCACCGCCTTTGATGAGGCCAACAGCTACGCCATTAATCTGGCCAATACCGAGGGCGCCGTTTATATCCCGCCGTTTGATGATAGCGACGTCATTGCAGGGCAAGGTACCGTAGCCAAAGAGCTACTGAGCCAGCATAACCAGCTAAACGCCGTATTTATTCCGGTTGGCGGTGGCGGCCTAATGGCCGGCATGGCAGTGTATATCAAAGCCATACAGCCGAACGTAAAGGTGATAGGCGTAGAGCCAGAAGACGCCGCCTGCTTAAAAGCCGCGCTGGAGGCCGGAGCGCCGGTTACGCTGGAACGGGTTGGCTTATTTGCCGATGGCGTGGCGGTAAAACGTATTGGCACAGAAAACTTTAACCTGGCCAAACGTTTTTGCGATGAAGTGGTAACCGTTAGCAGCGATGAGATATGCGCGGCAATCAAAGATATCTTTGATGATTTACGCGCCGTAGCTGAACCCGCAGGCGCGCTGGCGCTAGCGGGCTTAAAAAAATACAGCCAGCAACTGAAAAACAGCACCTTAGCCAAACCACAACAACTGGCAGCAGTGCTAAGCGGCGCCAATTTAAACTTTGATACGCTGCGTTATGTGTCAGAGCGCTGTGAGTTGGGCGAGAAAAAAGAAGCCGTGTTTGCCGTCACCATACCGGAAGAAAAAGGCAGTTTCCGCCGTTTTTGCCAGACACTGGGTGGCCGGGCCATCACCGAATTTAACTACCGCTACGCCAGCGATAACAAAGCGCATATCTTTGTTGGTATTAAACTGCGCCACGGCCAGCAAGAGCTGAATACCGTAAAAGAACTGCTTAGCAATGCCGGTTATGCATTTCAGGACTTATCCGACGACGAACTGGCCAAACTGCACGTGCGGCATATGGTCGGCGGTATGCCGCCACGCCAGCTGCAAGAGCAGGTGTATCAGTTTAACTTTCCGGAATACCCAGGCGCGCTAATGAATTTCTTAAATACCCTGGGGGAGCACTGCAATATTACGCTGTTTCACTACCGTAACCACGGCGCCGCCACCGGTGATGTGCTGGCCGGCTTTGAAGTGGCCAGCCACAGCGATATTGCCGCTTATCTGGATAAGTTGGGCTATCAGTATCAGCAAGTAAGTAACAACCGTAGCTATCAGACATTTTTGACCGCAGGTTAAACAGCAAGTTACCGGACCATAGATGCAACTCAGTCAACCCTGACAGCAGGCAGAACGTCGCTATGATAGTTGATCAACCATTGCTGCAATATCTCCACTCTGGCCAGCCCAAACTCCCCGGCCAGAAACAGCAGCAGCAGGGTGATAAAGCCCAGATAGCTTGCAGGGTGAAAACGGTGCAGGGTTTTCCAGTCATAGGCCAGCAGCAATGCAAGCCAGATAAAGTCTGCCGGAAAAAATGGCAGGTAAGGTGTCACCAATTTATCCAGCACCTGCCCCAGCGGCCGGCTGTTGGTAAAAGCCGGCCCGAGTGTCCAGACAAAAGCCCAGAACATCAGCCGCTTATGTATCGCAGCGTTGCGCCTCCACCCTAACGCAGCAGCAATAATGCCGGCAAAAATAATCACTGAGCTCATACTGGCCAGGGTGAACCAGGCATAGCCATTCAGCATTTTTGCATCAGACATGTCGACGCCAAGTGATTGTTTATGAGGAATAATATTTATATCGACATAAAGGCCGGTGACCACCACCGCCACTGCCAATATTAACCCTACTATTCCCATCGCCTGGTGCAACTGGCGTTTATTGGCAGCAATCAGGCACGTCTGCAGCAAAAATAACAAATACCAGGCCGTCATGACCATACCGTGCACAAGCAGGTAGCCCGGTAGTGGTGTGTCGGTAAACCATGGTCGCAAATAAAAGCTTTTACCAAAGCCCAACAGCAGCACGATTAACATGCTAATGGCAATGCCGATAAAAAAGCGGTTGTGCCGCTGAGCAGTGATCGATGTGCTTGAAGTAGAAAATAAGCGGGCCATGGCGCAACCTCGCAAGGGGGTGCCAATAACTCTAGCACAACAGCTTCTGGCTGCCACAGCAACGACGCTGCTGCCTCGATAAGTGAAAATAATTCACTTATCGCATTTTTTTTTATCGTTTGTCAGTTTTAGTGCTTTTGCTCAAACTTATCCCTGCAGACCGACAGCGGCTGCCTGGATGGGAAATTGGGAGCGACACACTATGAAAGCGAGATCAGTTAAATTAGGCAGTACTTTGGCGTTGATGCTAATGGCCTCAGGTTCATTTCTCGCATCAGCCAACACCAACGGCTATAAAATGGTCCTTATTGAAGATACCCCTGGCGCAGCAGCCCTGCAGGCTGGCCAGTTTGACCAGGGTATTACTGAAACACTCAACAGCAGCGTTGAAGTGGATAACTTCTCCCGCCAGATGAGCCTGTGCGTGGGCTTTACTAAAAGCGCCCAGCTGGATAAAGCCGCCACGGCCTGCGACAACGCAGTATCAGCCGCCCAGCAGCTGCACCTGGTTAGCAGCAGCGACAAGCGTGAAATGCGCGCTTATGCCTTAACGAACCGCGGCGTACTGCGCCTGTTACAAAACAACAACCTGGCCGCGCTGGCTGATTTTAGCCGCGCAGCAGAATTAAACCGCAGCGACGTTAGCCTGCATAACCTGCAGCGCCTGGAGCTGGCGTTAAACAAGGCCAACAACGGCTTAGACTTAGCCATGGTATCGGCTGACTAGCCCACCCTATTCTGCTACCTGCAGATAGTGGCCCGGAGTAAGCGCCCGTGCCACGCTTCAGCTAACAGAGTAAGCGCCTGTTAACTGTTGTTTTAACTACACTCCCCCGTGTGTATGCAGCGTTATCTCCCCGGATAACGCTGTTTTTTTATACCCCTATACATCAGCCAAACTGCTGCAGCGCGCCAGCGGCGATATCGGCCTGGGTATACACGCCAGTGTCCAGCACCCAACCGGTGACCAGTTCAGCCGGGGTCACATCAAAGGCCGGGTTAAATACCGGTGCTTGCTCCGGTGCCCAAATGGCCTGGCCAAAACCGCCGCTAACGCCGCGTACTTCATCGCCGTGGCGCTGCTCTATCGGAATGGCGCTGCCATCGGCGCAGGCTAAATCCACCGTGGTGTGCGGCGCCACCACATAAAACGGCACCTGATGATAATGCGCCAGCACGGCTAAGGAATAAGTACCGACTTTATTGGCAAAGTCGCCGTTGGCGGCAATGCGGTCCGAGCCGACAAAGATACGGTCAACCTGGCCGCGTGCCATTAACATGGCGGCCATATTGTCGCAAATCAGCTGATACGGAATGCCCAACTGTTGGCACTCCCAAGCCGTTAAACGCCCGCCTTGTAACAATGGCCGGGTTTCATCTACCCAGAGGCGGATGTTTTTACCCTGCTGATGCGCCAGGTTAATTACCCCCAGCGCGGTGCCCACGCCGGCGGTGGCCAAACCACCGGTATTACAATGGGTAAGTAACTGCTCACCCTGTTGTACCAGCGCCGCGCCGTGTTCGGCCATACGCTGGCACAGCGCGACATCTTCAGCAAACAGCTGCTCGGCGCAGGCGATGGCCGCGGTTTTAAAATCTGGCTGTTGCAGCGCGGCCAGCATGCTATCGAGGTTATTCATCAGGTTGACGGCGGTAGGCCGGGCGGCGCGCAGCACTTCGGCATCCAGCAGTAGCTGCTCGCGGCTGTCGCCGACACTTGCCCGATACGCCAGCAATAAGCAGGCGCCAATGCCAATCGCCGGCGCACCGCGCAGCTGCAGCGCTTTAATCATGCCAACCATCTGGGCCACCGTGCAGCACGCCAGCCAGCGCTGTTGCTGTGGCAGCAAGGTCTGATCCAATACATAGAGCAGGCCCTGCTCGGTTTTCAGGCTAAGGGCGGTCAGGTTTTTCATAGCTTATTCCTGTTTGGCGTTGCAGACGTCTATCAGGTTTGCGATTATGCAGGCCGGCGTTTATCAACACAAGTAAGAGACTGCAATGGCTGAGTACCGTACTTTTAGCACTGAAGATGCTATGCGTTTTGCCGATGAACACAGTGGTTTATTTGGCGATCACAGCAAACTAAGCTGTGAGGAGTTTGGCGATGGCAACCTGAACCTGGTGTTTCGGGTGAGTAATGACAAAGGCACCAGCCTGATTGTTAAGCAAGCACTGCCTTATGCCCGCTGCGTGGGCGAAAGCTGGCCACTCACTACAGATCGCGCCCGCATAGAAGCGCAAGTGCTGCTAAAGCACCGTAAACTTTGCCCCGAGCACACGGTAGAAGTACTGCACTATGATGCCGAGCAGGCCGCCATTTTAATGGAAGACTTAAAGCACTACCGCATTTTGCGCGCTGAGCTGATTAGCGGCAAACAATTTACCCACCTGGCAGCACAAATGGCTAGCTATCTGGCCAATACGCTGTTTTACACCAGCGACTTTGCCTTAACCGGGCCAAATAAAAAGCAGCAGGTGGGCCAGTTTTTGAACCCGGAACTGTGCCTGATCACCGAAGACTTATTTTTTACCGACCCTTACTGCAACCACGAGCGTAACAATATTCACGCCGAAATTCGCCAGCAGGCGCAGCAACTTTGGCATGACGAAGCGCTACAGGCCGAAGTGGCACAGCTTAAGGCCGATTTTTTATCCAAGCCGCAGGCACTGCTGCATGGCGATGTGCACAGCGGCAGCATCTTTATTAATGAAGAAAACTGCAAAGTCATCGATGCCGAGTTTGGCTTTTATGGCCCTATTGGCTTTGATGTTGGCAGTTTACTCGGCAACTTATTGCTCAATTACCTGGCTCAGGTTGGTTTAACCGCCGACATAACTGCACGTGAGGCGCAGCAGCAATATTTACTGCAGCAAATAGATACGCTGTGGCAACAGTTTAGCCAGCAGTTTAGCAGCCTGATGAGTAACGAATGTCGTGAGCCGGCGCTACAGAACAGCCTGTACCAGCAGCGCTTTTTGCAGCAGGTATGGGCGGATACCTTAGGCTACGCCGGCTGTGAGCTGATTCGCCGCACCGTAGGCTTAGCCCATGTCGCCGATCTGGATAAGATCAGCGACAGCACAGTGCGTGGCGCGTGCGAAGCGAAAGCGCTGCAGCTGGGCCGCGACTTAATTATGCAGCGCCACAGCCTGGCTAATATGACCCAGCTTATGCAATTGCTACACTCTTTGTCTCAGCGCTAACTGCCAAAGTATTGGGCGGTGCCAGCATGAACCCGTGGAGCAACACCATGACAACACTGCAACTGCAAAGGGTAAGCTGTATCTGGCAGCAAGCGGCACATAACGCCTTTACCGATCTGGTCGACTTTAACGGCTCGCTCTGGTGCGTGTTTCGTGAAGGTAGCGACCATGTGTCGCCCGATGGTGCCTTTCGGCTGTTGCGTAGCAGCGATGGCGTAAACTGGCACAGTGCTGCGCTGATTAGCGATAGCAAAGCAGACCTACGTGATGCCAAGCTCAGCGTGAGCCCTGCGGGTAAGCTGTTGCTGCTGGGCGCGGGCGCGCTGCATGATTGCAGCCTGTTAAGTCATCAGTCTTATTTGTGGCAATCAGCAGATGGTTATCACTGGCCGGCGCCGCTAGCGGTTGGCGAGGCCAATATCTGGTTATGGCGTATGGCCTGGCAGCAAACAATGCTGTATGCACTGGGTTATAAAGTGGGCCAGCCGCGTTTGGTCCGGCTGTATCAAAGTAGCAATGCCCATGACTTTACTGCCATCACCGATATCTACAGCGGCAGCTACGCCAATGAAAGCGGCTTACTGTTTACCACTGACGGCACAGCGCTGTGTTTGTTAAGGCGTGACCCTGAACATGGCTTATTTGGCACAAGCGCGCCGCCCTACACCAACTGGCAATGGCAGGATATAGGTTGTCGTATTGGCGGGCCGCAGTGGTTGCAACTGCCCGATGGCCGGCTGCTGGCCTGCGTGCGGCTGTATGATGACACAGTGCGCACCAGTCTGTGCTGGATAGACCGGCAAAGCGGTAAGCTGACCGAAGCCTTAACCCTGCCCTCTGGCGGTGATTGCAGCTACGCCGGCATGGTACAGCGCAATAACACGCTATATATCAGTTACTACTCATCACATGAAGACGCCACCGCCATCTATTTGGCGGAGGTGATACTGTAGCAACAGCAACCGGCTGCCGCTTTATAGGCGATGTGGGACTTATCGGTTATTTTCTCCCTTCATTGGCACATTCCCCCCGCTCGTGGCGTTTGGCTGTGACAACGTCGTGCCGTGGAATACTTTAGCCCTGAAAATATCACTACTCACTAAGGGGCTAATTATGAGCAACACCACTATGCAACACACACCGATGCCAATTAATAAGCAAATGCTGATTAATCTTGTACTACTGAGCGGCCTGGCGGCATCAGGCGGTTGGCAACTGTATCAGGCCAATAGCGTGGTACATTTCGACGAAATATCGGTGGAGCGCATTAATATTGTTGAAAAAACCGGTTTTAACCGTATGGTACTGGCCAATTCAACACGTGCACCTGGCATCGACAAATATGGCAAAGAAGTGTTTCGCAGTGAAGAGCCTCGTCCTGGCATGATTTTCTACAACGACGAAGGTACTGAGAATGGTGGCCTTATTTTTCGCGGCGAAAAACATAATGGCAAAGTTAACCACGGCCTGCATATGAGCTTTGACCGTTACAATCAGGATCAAACGCTGATGATGCAACATATTGAACAAGCCGACTACATGATCAGCGGCCTGACAGTAATGGACCGCAGTGACAAAGAAATAGACTTTAACCCGATCAAGGCTTACACCGCCGCATTGAAAGCGGGCGATAACGCTACTGCCGAAGCCATTTACGCCCAATTAGAACAAGAAAACCAGCTTGGCACTTACCGGGCGTTTTATGGCACTCTTAATGGTGACGCCAAGTTGCAGCTACATGACAGCCACGGCAACAAACGGATCCAAATGGTAGTGACAGAACAAGGTGAAGCTAAACTGGAGTTTCTCGACGAGAACGGCCAGGTGATACTGCGACTGCCTGAAGGCGACAAACAATGACAATATCTAAGTTGTTCAACATAGTAGCTATTTTTGCTTTTTCATTGGCGGTGGCGTTTTACGCCGCCCTGCTGCAGACGGGCCCAAATGACACACTGACTGTGCATGTTGATGCACCGCTATGGATTGCACTGAAGGCGTTTGCCGCACAATGGTTTACGCTGCGTTGCTTCCGGCTGCTGGGTAAAAATAAGGCGCCGGGCCTGGATCGGCGCCATTACATTAAAGTGCTTTTGTTATCCGGGCTCAGTTTTAGCCTGCTAATGAGCGCCATTTCGCTGCCAATAGAATACGCCGCCGGATTACAACGGATTGATGGCTTCTTTATCGCACTGTCTGTGGCCGGCAATCTGGTGCTACATCTGCTTGTTGGCGGCATCACCCTGCTGCTGGCGGTGCTGGAAGACCTAAACCAACAGGCACTGGCACTGGAAAACGCAAAAAAACTGGCACTTGAGCAGCAGGTTGCCTTATTGCAAGCGCAGTTAGATCCACATTTTTTGTTTAACAACCTCAATGTGTTGTCAGCCCTTATCAATAAAGATCCGCACCAGGCCGAAGAGTTTCTACACACCTTTTGTGATATCTACCGCTACGTACTGGAAAACCGCGAACGGCGCTTAGTAACGCTGCAACAGGAACTGACGTTCGCCGAAAATTATATGGCATTGCTTGATATCCGCTTTAACGGCGCCTACAAGCTGGTAATGCCAACCTTTGCTGCCGGCACTGCAACGCAGCAACTGGCCAGGTTACTGCCGCCCTGTACACTACAGCTAACCTTAGAAAACGTGGTAAAACATAACCAGGCCGATAGCAAAGCACCGCTGGAAATTAACATTGATGTCGATAACGCTTACTTGCGCATTAGTAATACCCTGCGCGAGAAAACCTTTAAACCGTTCTCTACCGGCTTGGGCCTGGCCAATCTGTCGGCCAGAAGCCAAAGCTTGTGCGGTAAAGATATCAAGCTGCAACAAACCGACCATCAGTTCAGCGTGGCAGTACCGCTGTTGGATCACGAAACCACACACCACGAAGATAAACAGAAGGAGCCGGTGTGAACATACTGGTGATTGAAGATGAGCCACTGGCCGCGGAAAAGTTGTGTAGCTATGTCAGCCGCTATTACCCTCTGGCCAATATTATTGCCGTGCTAACTAGCGTACAGCAGGTGGTGGCATTCTTTGATAGTGACGCGGCTGGCGCCCCCGAGCTGATTTTCTCCGACGTTGAGTTGTCTGATGGCCAGGTATTTAATGCACTGCAGGCACTTGACCTGCCCTGTCCGGTTATATTTACCACCTCATACCCGCAGTATTGGATGCAGGCTTTCGCCCATCAGGGGGTCGAGTATCTGCTAAAACCGTTCTCTTATAAACGCTTTAGCGAGGCGATGACTAATTTTTCGCAACTTAAAGCCAATCTGACCGGCAGCCCCACAGCCACCAGCCGCTATAAGAGCCGGCTACTGCTGAAAACTGCCCAAGGCATGACAATACTGCCGATTGACAACGTTGGCTGTTTTCGTACCGCCGGCGGTGTGGTAATGGCGTGTGATACCCTGGGTGAACATCATTTACTGAGCCTGCCCAGCATCAACGAGCTACAGCATCAAATAGACCCCGCAGTGTTTTTCCGTATCAGCCGCAGTGAGATGGTTAATATTAATCAAATCACCCGTATTGAGCCCCATGGCAAAGATACTCTAGCGGTGTATCTCAAGTGTCTGACAGAGCCGCTTATCACCAGCAAAACCCGTACTGCTGAGTTTCGCAAATGGCTAACCAGCTAACATACTGCCGCTGTCACGATAACAGCGGCAGTATCGCCAGATCAGTATTTAATACTGCAACCATACGGCTTGGTCACCGCCGGGTCCGGCGTCTGACCACTTAACACCGCTTTGGCTGCATTAGCAAAATAGGGTGTGGCTTTGGCAATATCGTCAACTTTGGCCGACGGGATACTGTCGATGCCACCCATATACTGCAGTACGCCGGCTTTATCGATCACGTACATATGGGGTGTGGTTTTGGCATCATAGGCTTTACCCACCACACCGCTTTCATCAAACACCACTGCCGTTGGCAGTGCACTGCGGCTGGCGGTCAGCTCGTCCGCTTTAGCGCCGCTGACATGGCCCTGTTTGCCCGGCGCAGAGGAAATGACACTGAGCCATACCACATCCTGCGCCTGCATTTCGGCCTGCAGTGCCTGCATATTGCCGCTGTAGTGCTTCACGACAAAGGGGCAGTCATGATTAGTCCACTCCAGTACCACATTTTTGCCGGCAAAATCTTTTAAACTGTGGCTGTTACCCTTGGAATCCACCACGGTAAAGTCCGGCGCCGGTGCGCCGACCTGCGGTGCAGCAGCCAAACCGAGTGAAAACACAGCCGCAGAGGCTGCTAAAGCCAGTTGACGTAATTTCATCTGCATTACTCCTTTTATTGCCTTGTTTAGCTTAAGGTTGCCGACTCAGCCGCTCCAGGGTGGTAGCAAGCGTGTCGGGGGTTAAAATTTGTGGCAGCACTTCAGGTGGCTGCCCGGGCCAGTACAGCACATACAATGGCACACCATCGCGCTGGTACAAACGTAAGTACTCAGTAATGGCGCTGTCGCGCAGCGTCCAGTCGCCTTTTAAATAGGTCACATCATATAGCGCCAGCGCCGCCTTACTGCTTTCGGTATTCAGCGCCACCCGCTCGTTGACTAAACAGGTGATACACCAATCGGCGGTCATGTTCACCAGTACCGGCTTACCCTCTGCCTTTAGCTGTTGCAGCTTTGCTGCCGACCAGCTTTGCCAGTGTTGGCTGCTGCTTTGCGGTTGCGTGGCGTTATCGCTTGTGCCAGACGTTAGTGCCGGCAACACCAGTGCCAGCAGTAATAACATTAGCGCCAGCGCTGTACTGACTTTACCCGCCTGTGCCAGCTGCCTGCGGCCCCATAGCCAGCAGGCCGCGGCAACACACACCACCCCAATTAACAGCAATGCCTGTGCATCAATACCCGTTTGGCGGCCATACACCCACAGCAGCCATACCGCACTTAAATACAGCGGATAGGCCAGCCACTGCTTAAAGCTTTCCATCCAGGCACCGGGCTTGGGTAATAGCCGGGCAAAACCGGGTACAAAGGCCAGCAGTAAAAACGGCAGTGCCATGCCCAGGCCCAGCGCAACAAACACCGTAAGCGCCACTGTTGCACTTTGGCCGACCGCATAACCCAGTGCAGTGCCCATAAAAGGCGCAGTACAGGGGCTGGCCACTACCACCGCCAGCACCCCGGTAAAAAAGGCCCCCTTGCCCCCTTTGGCACTGGCTAAACTGCTGCCGCTGTTCATCAGCCCTAAACCAAATTGCACCACGCCGGATAGACTTAAGCCCAGCGCAAATAGCAAATACACTAAAAGCGCGACTAAATAGGGGTTTTGCAGCTGAAAGCCCCAGCCCACGGCCTGCCCGGCGGCACGTAGCGCTATCAGCAGCAGCGCCAACAGTGTAAAACTCAGCACCACACCCGCGCTGTATAGCAGTGCATCACGCTGCTGCGCCTGCCGCTGCTGGCCGTTACTGGCCAGGCTTAGTGCTTTTAATGACAACACCGGGAACACGCAAGGCATTAAATTCAGCAGCAAGCCACCACTGGCCGCCAGCAGTAAAATAAGCCACAGCGGCATAACAGTGTGTTGTTGGCCCTGGGTGATCAGAATATCAGTGCTGCTGTCGCTGGTTTTATTCAGCAGCACACTGTAGGCACCGTTATCGGTGACCAGCACCACTTCAAGCGCGTCAGGCGCAGCAGAGAAATAGGTATTAAGTGGTTGCTGTAGCATCAGCTGGTTATTATTCAGCACAATTTGCTGGGCGGCCGCGTGATCAACAAGTTCCGAGGCGGCGACAAAAAACTGGCTGACATTCAAACCCTGCGGCAAGTCAATCAGCGCAGAAAAGGCGGCACCTGAGGTATCAAAGCGGCCGCTGGCGTTAAGCGGCGCTGGTAAACGGGTGTTAGCCTCGGCAAACAGCGGCTGATACTGCTCTGCTAATACGGCATTAGCGCCAACCGGCAGGCTTAAACTGAAACGGGCACTGGCCGGAATACACACTTCTTCGCATACCAGCCAGTCTGCGGTCAGGCCAATTTGCACTGTGTCGGCGCTATAACCGGCCGGCAGGCTAAGTTCAGAAAGCAATATGGTCTGGCCTTCAAAGCCATAATTCATTAAAGGGGGCAAGGCAATGGCGCTGGGTGTTGGCCAGATAATATCGCCCACCGTTACGCCGTCAGGTAGCTGCCAGGATAAGCTGGTGGCCAAACCAGAATCACCCGGATTTTGCCAGTAGGTATGCCAGTGCTCATCCGGCACAAAATGCAGCGCCAGCAGCGCACGCTGGCCCGGCGCCAGCTGCTGGTACTCACTGACCAGTTCAGCTTTCAAATGGCTGGCACTTTGCCAGCCAGAACTGGCGGCGGCTGTCTGCGCCGGCACTAAGGCGCTAATCAGCAGTAGCAACGCTAAAATCACATTTGGCATAACGTTCTCGCGGTGAATAACAGTAACCACTACGAGCCTACAACGATTTTGATCACGATGCTTAGAACTTAACCGCCAAACGTCGTCAAATTGAGCATTTCGTGCGACAAACTGCTATATTAGCTAACGTTTAGCCTTAGCTGCCCGCTGTGGTCACTCCAGCAATTTGGCGGCTACTAAACACACACAACTTCGCAAAAATTATCAATAAAAGGTTCACCTTAATGAAACCATTTACCAAGTCAGCGTTGTCAGTAGCTTTGCAGGCTGCCCTGTTTGGCGCAGCCGTTGGCCTTTCTCCTGTGCTGATGGCGCAGGAAAGTGACAAAGGCGCAGCTGCAAAAGAACAGGAACTGGAAACCATTACCGTTACCGCCCAGAAGCGGGCGCAGAGCATTCAGGAAGTGCCTATTTCTATCGCCACCCTATCTGGCGAAAAGTTTGATGCCATTTTCTCCTCCGGTGATGACATCACCGCGCTGGCGATTAAAGTGCCGGGCCTGTATGCCGAAACCTCAAATGGCCGCGCCGCACCGCGTTTTTATATCCGCGGTTTGGGCAACACTGACTTTGACTTAGCCGCCTCGCAACCGGTATCCATTATTATGGATGAGGTGGTGATGGAAAACGTGATCCTAAAGAGCTTCCCGTTGTTCGACGTGCAGCAGGTAGAGGTGATCCGTGGCCCACAAGGTACGCTGTTTGGCCGCAACACCACCGCCGGTATTATTAAATTTGACAGCGTTAAACCACGGCAGGAATTTGATGCCTATGTAAAAACCACCGCCGGCACTTTAGGCCAGTTTAATCTGGAAGGTGCAGTGGGTGGTGGTTTAACTGACGAGCTATCTGCCCGTGTGTCGCTATTGTCACAAAACCGCAGCGACTGGATTGATAATGCTTACCTGGGTGAAAAAGATGCCATGGGTGGCTACAATGAACGCGCCGGCCGGCTGCAGTTTTTATATGAAGCAGCCGATTTTGATGCCCTATTAAATGTGCATTCACGTAATTACGACGGCACTTCATCATTGTTCCGCGCGAATATTCTGTCGCCTGGCAGCGACAAGCTGAACGATAACTACGACCGCGATACTGTGTCGTACGATAACCCTACCGCCAACAGCCAAAGCTATGATGCCTGGGGTGCATCGTTAAAGTTTGATTTCCGCTTTGACGGCATGACACTGACCAGCATTTCTGCGCTGGAACGTGCTGACGGTGGCGGTATCGGTGATATTGACGGCGGCACACCAGATGGCCCGGGGTTTATTCTGTTTCAGGCGGTTACTGAAGATCAGTTAAAAGATTTAAAGCAATACACGCAGGAAATCCGTTTAGCCAGTGACACCAGCGATGCTTTAAGCTGGCAAGTAGGTGGTTTCTATTTTGACTCAACCTTTGGTGTAAACAGCATTGATGGTTACTTTGGTGCCACCGAAGTGTTCCACGGCAATACCAGTTGGGCGTTGTTTGGCCAGACTTCGTATAAAGTAAACGATAAACTGGATATCACCGGCGGCATCCGCTACACCGACGACGTAAAAACCTTCTCAGTTGGTCAACAAAACGTGAATGGTTTCGCGCTGGTAACAGGTGACGCCAGTATACAGCAGTACGACCCGATTAAAGTGTCCGACGGTCAAACTAGCTGGGAGCTAAGCGCTAACTATCGCTTAACTGACAAAACCAGTTTATTTGCCCGCGTCGCTGATGGCTTCCGCGCCCAGTCAATCCAGGGCCGTGATGTAGCCTTTGAAAAAGCACCGTCAGTTGCCGAGTCAGAAACCATTCTGTCATGGGAAGTGGGTGCAAAATCAGATCTGCTGAATAACACTCTGCGCTTAAACGGCGCGCTGTTCTATTACACCATCGATGATCTGCAGTTATCGGCTATTGGCGGTGAAACCCAGGGCAACCAACTGATCAACGCCGATAAAGGTGTGGGTTATGGCTTCGAGTTCGACTTTGACTACCGTGTGCTGCCAAACCTGAGTGTGGGCGGTGGTTTTAGCTATAACAAAACTGAGTTAAAAGATGATCAGTTAACAGTAGCCTACTGCGGAGCACTAAATCAAAACTTCCAGCCTTACTGTACGCCATTAGATCCAAGCGCTGGCGGTAACTTAGTTTATATTGGTGGCAACCCGTTCCCGCAGGCGCCGGAGACCATCTTAACCCTGAATGGACGTTATGATTTCCCGATTGAAAGTGGTGAAATTTATATTTACGGCGATTATCAAATTCAGGGTAAAACTAACCTGTTCCTGTATGAATCAGCCGAGTTCAAGTCAAACAACAACTACGAAGCCGGTTTACGCGTAGCTTATATTAACTACGAGAATAACTACGAAGTAGGTGTGTTTGGCCGCAATATCACTGATCAGGACAACCTGAAAGGCGCCATCGATTTCAATAACCTGACCGGTTTTGTTAACGAACCACGCACTTTTGGCGTTGATTTTAAAATTAGTTTTTATTAAAACATAATATGAAAAGGCGGCTTCGGTCGCCTTTTTTGTGCCCTACATTAGGACAAAACCATACTTTTTATATAAAAACATTGGCAAAAAACACGCTGCTGATTATGCTGATTGAAATCATTTTATATTGGGTGAAGGCGTTAATATGACATTGCCGTTCAAATATATAGCGCTATCAACGTTGCTTTTTAGTGCCGCGACAGTTCAGGCGCAGTCATGGCAGGACTGCCGTTTAATACAGCAAACTGACAGCACAGCACGCAGCGTATTACACCCCCTGTGGTTAAAACACAGCTTTCAGGATCTGCAAATCATCAACAATTTCGTCTATCTGTGCCCTTGCCTGGCGCCGGCCCGGGTTGGCGGGGATGCCGAGCAGGCAAGGCTGGCCGGGCAAGCTGAACAAAGCCGGTTGGCCGGGGCTGCCGAAGCCTCACGTTTAGCTGGCGGCATAGACAATGCCCGCTTAGCAGGTAACAGCGATGCGGCCAGGCTGGCCGGTGATCAGGAAAACAGCAGAATTGGCGGAGACACTGAGCAGGCCAGATTGGGCGGCACGAATGATGCAGCCAGGCTTGGCGGCCAACAAGACCAGGCCAGACTGGCCGGTACCGCTGATGCCAGCCGTTTGGCAGGTCAGTCGGAACAAAGCCGGCTAGGCGGACAGACCGAGCAAGCCCGATTGGGTGGCGATGCGGAAGCTGCGCGCCTTGGCGGTAGCAGTGCCGGGCTGCGCTGCGCAGCAGATAACACTGAAGCGCGCGGCTACCGGCTGCAAGCGTTCACCAACGCCAGTATCGAGATTTATAACGGTCAACAATTAACCAAACTTTAAAGGGTGTCTCATGCTAAAACTTCGTCTTATACTATCGGCTGTGCTGTTGTCTTTGCTCAGCGCTTGTGCAACTTACACCACCTCGGTAACCAATTCAGTGCGCCAGCAATATGCAGTATTGCAAACTGAAACCGTGACTATCGTTGCCGAGCAAGAAAACTGGCAACTACGCTTTGGTGAGCCCGCTATGCCGCCTAAGGTGCTTGACTCAACCTTTATCCGCCATTACGAGGATGGCTATGCTTACAGCCAGTCTGGTGGTGGCCCGCTGGCATCGGCCATTACGCCGGATTACGCCGCCTGGATGAAGTTACCCGGTTACAGTGCAAACACGATGAATGTGAAAGTATATGTTGAGGGCCGCAGCCAGCCGCTGAATGGCAAAATGTTATTCGTAACAGCACGCGAAGATATGACAGAGTCCTCGGCAAAACGCGCCTGGACCGTCGCGGTGCCACAGCAGTATATTCAGGTCGCTGAAACCGGCCAGGTAGCCGTGGTGTATCAACCAGCCCGCTTAAGTAGCGGTGATGATATTGCCACCTGGGTGCTATGGTTATCGGCCATGCCATTGCTGTAACTCATTCGCGTAGTGTGTTTATCGGGCAGCGCCAGCTGCCCTTTTTATTGCAGCCGATGAGTTAAGTGAATAGTTCAGCGCATTATTTCAACGAATAATTCTACACTTTAACCCATTCTGATTGCACAACCCTGCACCGCGCCTTAGTCTGTCTACAGCATAATTGTGGAGTACAGCATGGCCGATTTTCGCAGCGACACCGTTACCCAACCCTCATTAGCGATGAAAGAGCGCATGTTCAGCGCTGCGCTGGGCGATGATGTGTTTAATGATGACCCTACTACCCTGGCGCTACAGCGCTACGCCGCCGACATGCTGGGCTTTGAGGCGGCGTTATTTGCCCCCAGCGGCACCCAAACCAACCTGATTGCCATGATGAGCCACTGCCAACGCGGCGACGAGGCCATTGTGGGCCAGCAGTGGCACACCTATAAATGGGAAGGTGGCGGCATGGCGGTGTTAGGCTCGATACAGCCACAGCCGCTGGAACTGCAACCCGATGGCACCCTGGCACTTGCCGATATTGCCGCGGCAATAAAACCAGACGATCCGCATTTTGCCCGCACCCGCCTAATTGTGATTGAAAACAGTGTCGGCGGTAAGGTGCTACCGCTTAGTTATATGCGCGATGTCGCCGCGCTGGCCAAAGACAAAGGCTTAAGCTGTCATATCGACGGCGCCCGGCTGATGAACGCGGCCGTGGCGTTGGCACCAAAGCATGGTTTAACGCCACAGCAAATGGCGCGCGAGCTCTGCCAAGGTTATGATTCGGTATCCTTGTGTTTATCCAAAGGCTTAGGCTGTCCGGTCGGTTCGTTGTTGTTAGGTTCAAGTGAGTTTATCGCCCGCGCCCGGCGGGTACGTAAAATGCTGGGCGGCGGTATGCGCCAGACCGGTGTACTGGCTGCCGCCGGTTTATACGCACTGCAGCATAACATTAACCGGCTGGCTGATGATCATGCTAATTGCCAGCGCCTGGCTGACGGCTTAACCGTGCTGGCGGCGCAGTTACCCGCGCTAATGGGCAAGCTTACGCCGCTGCCGGTACAAACCAATATTTTATTTACCGATGTGGCGCTTGAGCTGGCCGAGCAGCTCGTGCCGTATTTAGCTGAGCGTGGCATTAAGCTGACCGGCAGTAACTACCAAAGCGCCAATGGCAGCATTAAGCGGCTGCGCTGGGTGTGCCATCTGGATATCAGCCGCGACGATATCGAGCGCACACTGCAATCGGTAACGGAGTTTGCTGAGCTTTATAGATGAGAGTCGGATTACGCTAAGCCAACCGTTGCAGGCCAGGATGGCCGAATCGAGCCCCCAGGGATGGGTTTACGGCGTGTTGGTGTGCGTAAGCCGGCTCGATTTTTACGCTGTCCTTGAAAGCAATTGCACTTTTTGTCTGTCTGTTACGTAACATCAATGAAGTAACAACAGGCAGAGGTAACCATGTTTAGCAAGCTTATCCGGCTATGTACGCTTAGTGTACTGTTTGCCGGCAGTGCAATGGCCAACATGCCGGCCACCGCACATATCGACAGTATTGTGGTCGGCGCCGGCTGTTTCTGGGGTGTAGAAAAACGCTTTGAGGCCATGCCCGGCGTGATAGATGCGGTGTCGGGCTATGCCGATGGTAATGGCGTTGAGCCCCGCTACCGGGTGATCACGCAAAAGCGCCATCAGTTTAACCCGAACAACCATGCTGAAGTGGTTAAAGTCCGCTTTAACCCGGCGCAAGTCAGCCTGGATACGCTACTAAAACGCTATTTTGAGATGCACGACCCCACCCAGCTAAACCGTCAGGGCAACGATATTGGCACCCAGTATCGCAGTATTATTTTAACCAATAGCGAAGCACAAGCTGCTGCTGCCAGCCGGTTAAAAGCCGAATTTCAGCCGCTGCTGACAAAAGCCGGTTATGGCGTTATTACTACCCAGATTAAGCCACTGCGCGAGTTCTTCCCGGCCGAAGACTACCATCAGGACTATATTGCGAAAAACCCCAACGGCTACTGCCCCGATCACAGTACCGGCGTGCGCTTTGCTGATACAGCCATGGCGCAAACGGCCAGTGTGGACAACAGCGCCCTGTTAACAGGGAAGCATATTCTGGTGATCGACGCTGAAAGCTACTGCCCCTACTGCGAGAAGTTTAAAGCCGATGTCGGCAAGCATTACAGCGGCGATATCCCACTGCACTACCGCTATGCCAGCCAGTTACAGGGGCTCAGTATCAGCTCGCCGACCTGGGCCACGCCAACTATTATTCTGCTGCAGGACGGCAAAGAAGTGTTTGGCCGTCAGGGCTATTTAAGCCCGGACGAATTTTATCTGCTGTTAGGTAAGTTTAAACTTGGCGACAGTGAGGCCTTTGAGGTGGCCTTTGATAAAGGCACCGATGCACGCTTTTGCCAGCAATATGAAATTTTTAAAAACACACCCGATGGCGTCTTTGTCGATAAATTAAGTGGCGCGCCGCTGTTTGACACCCGTCACCGCTTTGACTCCGGTACCGGCTGGTTGTCGTTTACCCACCCGATAGCAGGCGCGGTCATTGAAAAACCCGATAACCGCTACGGTATGCGCCGCACCGAAATTCGCGCTGCGGTGTCGGGCATTCATTTAGGCCATGTGTTTGACGATGGCCCTAATGGCCAGCGCCGCTACTGTATTAACGCCACTGTGCTGGATTTTATTCCGCGCAGTTAGTGAAGCGGCTACAGCTTAATCGCCTCGGCCACTGCTACCACGGCTTTGGCCGGTTTATGCCGCAGCGCCAGCAGCAAGCCGGTGGCGATAATCAGCAGCACGCCGGTCAGTTGCAGCAGGGTTAAACCTTCATTAAACAGCCACCAGCCGGCCAGAATTACCGTGACCGGCTCTAAATAGGCCAGCGTGGCGTATAGCCGGGTTGGTAAATGCTGCAGCGCAATAATGGCGCAGTAAATGGCAATAAAACCCGGAAAAATACCGGCCAACGCTATCCAGACCATATCGTCGGCGCGCGGCATTTGCATGTCAGTTAAAAACGGCAATACACAACAGGCGCCAATCAAAAGCTGATAAAAAGTGCGCTGCAGCTGCGAATGCGCCGGCAGCGCCCGGCGGTTAAGCAGTAAAAAGCCGCTGTAGGCAAATAATGACACCAGGCCCAGCAGTAAGCCCGGCAGCTGGGCAGTATCCAGCACCAGATCAAACTTAAACTGCTGCAACATGGCAAAGCCGAAAAACGACAGCACAATCAGGCTGCTGTCGGGCAGATCGAGCTTTTCCTGCAACAGCCAATGGGCCATAAAGGCCGACAGCGGCGGCGCCAGGTACACCAGCATAATGGCATTGGCCAGGCTGATGTACTCAATAGCAGACAAGAAACTGAGCATAAAACCGGCCAGTAGCACGCCATTTACCGCCATGCGCCAATCGGGTTTGCCTTTTAGCGCCGCAAGCTTGCCGCTAAGCGTAACAAACAACAGCAAACACAGGCCACCTACAAATAACCGGTAGAACGTCAGCTCGGCGGCTGCTAAGCCACTAAAGCGGGCGATAATGCCGCTGCTTGCCATCGCCACCGCCGATACCAGTGCAAGAAATATGTATAAACCCATTTCCAATCCCAAAAGAAAACCGGCAGATTATGCCGGTTTTCCTGGTAACACACGAGTCCTGTTAACCTGAATTGCGCATACCGGCGGCAATACCGGCTATGGTCACCATTAGCGCCCGGCTAATGGTCGGGCTAACCCGGTCTGGCTGATGCCGTACCCGGTGCAGCAACTCGGCCTGCAGAATATGCAGCGGGTCAACATAGGTATTACGCAGCATGATCGACTCTCTGATCCAGCTCTCTTTTGCCATCAGCGTATCGCTGTGAATAAGCTTTAATAGCAGCTCACGATCGGCAGTAAGCTGGTCGCGCAGCGCCTGGCCTAAATGCTGCAGCTCTTGTGGTACCAGCACCTTGTCATAATAAGCGGCAATGTCGCTGTCGGCCTTTAAAAACACCATTTCCAGCATTGACATGCGGGTGGCGAAAAATGGCCACTGCTGCTGCATTTCATCCAATAGCGCCGCGTTATCCTGCTGTGCAGCTTTGGCTAACGCCGAGCCGGCACCGAGCCAGGCCGGTAACATGAGTCGGTTTTGTGACCAGGCGAAAATCCACGGTATGGCGCGCAGGCTCTCTACGCCGCCGGTTGGGTTACGTTTGGCCGGCCGGCTGCCCAGCGGCAACTGGCCCAGCTCTTGCTCGGGCGTAGCAGCACGGAAGTACGGTACAAAGTCTTTATTGTGCCGCACCACAGCGCGGTAAGCCTCGCAGGAGTCCTCTGCCAGCTGGGTCATTAAGCTGCGCCAGCTTTGCTTGGGCACTGGCGGTGGTAATAACATGCCCTCCAGCACAGCACTGGCATACAGCGCCAGGCTGCGCTCGGCCAATTTGGGTAAACCGAACTTAAAGCGGATCATCTCGCCCTGCTCGGTCACCCGTAAACCACCGTCTAACGATCCTGGCGGCTGCGATAAAATCGCGGCATGGGCCGGGCCGCCGCCACGGCCGATAGTACCGCCGCGGCCATGGAATAACGTCAGCTGCACCTTGGCTTGCTGGCAAATGGCCACTAAGGCTTCCTGCGCACTGTACTGCGCCCAGGCGGCGGCAAACACACCGGCGTCTTTGGCCGAGTCAGAGTAGCCAATCATCACTTCCTGTTTGCCGTTAATGTAGCCGCGGTACCAGTCGATGCTGAGCAGCTTGCGCATACAATCCGGTGCATTTTGTAAATCGCTTAGCGTTTCAAACAGCGGCGCCACCGGCATCGGGAAGCTGATGCCGGCTTCTTTTAACAATAACTGCACCGCCAGTACATCGGACGGCTTTCCGGCCATTGAAATGACATAGGTGCTTAGCGCTTCACTGCCATGACGGGCGACAATGTCGCAGGTATCCAGCACTTCCTGCACGTCGCTTGATGGCTGCCAGCTTTTCGGAAACAGTGGCCGGCGGTTGGCCAGCTCGGCCAGTAAAAACGCCTGCCGTGCGCCCTCGTCCCAGGCGCCGTAGTCGCCCAACCCCAGATACTGGGTTAACTCACTAAATACCTGGGCATGACGGCCGGCGTCCTGACGGATATCCAGCTTTAACAGCGTCAGGCCAAAGGCATAAGCGCGGCGCAGCGTATCAAGCAACTTGCCGTTGGCAATCACCGCCATACCACAGTCGAGCAGTGACTGATAACACAGCAGCAGCGGCTGAAGTAACTGCTGGTTGTGCCAAATAAGGTCTTGCGGTCGCTGCAAGCGGTCGTGCTTTAACGCTTCAGTTAGCCAGTCACGGGTGTGCAGCAAGCCGGTGCGCAGCTTGTTCAGCACCAGCCGGTAAGGTTCGCTGGCGTCGCCTGCCGCCTCACGCAGTGCCGGGCTGGCTTGGTACATTGACAGCTCACTGCTGAGTAAATCTAAGTCTTTGGCAAATAAATCAGCGGCTTTCCAGCGGCTAAGCAGCAGCACCTGGCGGGTAACTTTTGCCGTAACAAAGGGGTTGCCGTCGCGGTCGCCGCCCATCCAGGACGAGAATCTTACCGGCGCTGCGTCAAGCGCCAGCCCCTGGCCGGTGGCGGATAATAATTTACTGTCCAGCTCACGCAGAAAATCCGGTATTGCCTGCCACAACGAACTTTCAATCACGGCAAAGCCGGATTTAGCCTCATCGACCGGGGTTGGCCGCTGCTCGCGGATTTCATTGGTGTGCCAGGCCTGGGCAATCAGCTCACGCAGGCGCAGCTCGACCCGCTGCTGTTGGCTGGCGGTGAGCTCCTGCTCCAGCTCGGTTAAACAACCGGCAATTTCAGTCAGCTTATGAATAAGCGTGCGGCGCGATACTTCGGTTGGGTGCGCCGTTAGTACCAGCTCTATCGACAAATTTGCCACCGCTTGCTGCACCTTGGCGGCATTTAGCTGTTTTTCTGTCAGCAGGGTAAATAACTCCTGCAGTGGCTCGGGTTTTTCAATGCTGGCCTGGCCAATACGGCTGATGCTGTAATGCTGCTCGGCTAAATTGGCTAAATTAAGAAACTGGGCAAAGGCGCGGGCCACCGGTAACAGCTCGTCATCACTTAGGCTTTGCAACACCTGTTTTAGCTTATCGGCCTGCAGCTCTTCGCCCTGGCGTGCCGCTTTAGATAACTGGCGAATTTGTTCTACCCGCTCCAGTACCGCATCGCCTAACTGACTGCGAATAGTATCGCCCAGCTGGGTGCCCAATAACCCGACATTGCTTCTCAGTGCTGCGTAATGGTCCATCTTGCTTACCTCGGTTCGCTTATGTTTTACCACCCTAGCGGGTAATTAACTGGTACTCAACCATGATTGATTACAAAATGGGCAACGAAATTGGTAAGACCAACTAACCAACAGTCTAAAGTGTGTTGATTAATCTATTTGCCGCAGAGCTGTGCAGTAAAGCTTGCTATACTGGCGCCTGGTTTGGTTACCGCACTGGTTTGGAAACACACGCATGACAACACCGCAGCACAGCGCGCCGGCAAAGAAAAAGTCTGGCCTTTTAGCTAATCTGATCATCAACGTGGTAATACCGGCGCTTATTCTCAGTAAGTTAAGCGGCGAAGACGCCTTAGGCCCGGTGTGGGCCGTGGTGGTGGCATTGGCCTTTCCACTGCTGTTTGGCGTTTGGGAGTTAAAGCAGCACGGCAAGGTAAATTTTTTCTCCATACTGGGCATTATCAGCGTATTGCTGACCGGCGGCATTAGCCTGCTGCAACTGCCGCCGTCGTACATTGCGATTAAAGAAGCGCTGGTACCGGCACTGATTGGCATCGTGGTGCTGGTAAGCCAGTACACGCCCTACCCATTAGTGAAAAAGCTGCTGATTAACCCTGAGCTGCTGGATATGCCGAAATTAGAGCAGGCACTGGCAGCAAAACATAATGGCGCCGAGTTTGACCGCCGTATGGGTAAGGCCGGCTATGTGGTGGCCGCGTCGTTTTTTTTATCTTCGCTGCTTAACTATGTGCTGGCCAAAGCCATCGTCGTCAGCCAGCCTGGCACCACCGCCTACGCTGAAGAGCTGGGCCGCATGACCTGGCTTAGCTACCCGGTTATAGTGGTGCCCACCATGATCATGCTGATGGGCGCCATTATTTATATGTTCAGGCAAATTGGCCGGCTGACCGGCCAGCCGCTGGAAGATTTTATTCTGCAGTAGGTTTGTTTAGCATGGCGCGCAGCTGCACCAGCTCTTGCTGCAGCTGCTGCATCTGGCTTAGCAGTTGTTGTTGCGTCGCTACATCGGCCGCATGCTCTTCTTTATGCTCTTCTTCGTGCATGCTTTGCACCGCATTCACAATAACGGCAATAAACAGGTTAAGCATGGTAAAGGTAGCAATTAAGATAAAGGGCACAAAAAACGCCCAGGCATAAGGAAACTGCTCCATCACTGGCCGGGCTATGCCCATAGACCAGCTTTCCAGCGTCATAATTTGAAACAGTGTATACAAAGACGCGCCTAAACTGCCAAACCAGTCTGGGAAGGCATCACCAAACAGCTTGGTAACCATCACCGCCGCTACGTAGTAAATAAGCGCCAGCACCATGGCAATAGATAACATGCCATTAAGCGACTGAATAAGGGCGCCGACAATTTTGCGCATCGACGGCACAAAAGTAAGCACCCTAAGTACGCGCAATACCCTCAATGCGCGTAGTACAGCAAAAGGCCCGCTGGCCGGCACCAGGGCAATACCCACCACAATAAAATCGAACACACTCCAGCCATCTTTAAAAAACGCCAGCCGGTGTACAAACAAGCGAATAGCAATTTCTACTACAAACACCGCCAGTATGGCTTTATCGAGCACCAGCAAATAATTACCCGCTGCCGTCATCACGGCAGGCATAGTCTCCATACCTAAAATCACCGCATTGGCTAAAATAAGCGCCAACAACACACGCTGCACCGTGCCATGCTCAATAAACTGCTTTAACCGCGCCCGCAAGGTTGGCGCGCTCACCAGGGCATTACTACTCATAAAACGACCTTAAGCAAAGTGGCTGAAATTGGCGCTATTGTATGTCAGCGGTAATGGCCGTCAATGGCTTTGCTGTGGCGACAGGCAAAGGTATTAAAGCAGCTGCGACAGCGGACTTTTTACCCCGGCCGCACCGCGATTAAGCACATGAGTATAAATTTGCGTAGTTCGCACATCGGTATGGCCCAGCTGCTCCTGTACAGTGCGGATGTCGGCACCGGATTCCAGTAAATGCGTGGCGAAGGAGTGACGCAGGGTGTGACAGGTAACATTTTTGCTGATACCGGCCTTTTTTGCGGCAATTTTTATTTCACGCCTGACGCAACTTTCATCCAGGTGGTGGCGGCGCAATAGCTTAGAATCCGGATCGACGCTTAGTTTCAAAGACGGAAATAAATACTGCCAGCCCAGCTCTTTGGGTGCATTGGGGTACTTACGGGCCAACGCATAAGGCAACCAGACCCCGGCATAATCGGGGTTTGCCAAATCGGCCTGAAAATATTGCAACACAAACTGCGTTTGCTGTTTAAGTGAGATCACTAATTCTGCGGCCAAAGTCGTGCGGCGGTTTTTATTACCCTTACCCTGCCACACCATGACCGACAGGTAGTCGTAGTCAATATCATGCACACGCAACCTAACCGCCTCCATCAACCGCAAACCACTGCCGTACATCAACTGTGCCAGCAGTTTATAGCGCGGTTCAATAACCCTTAGCAGGGCAAAAACTTCGCTGCGGGTGAGCACTACCGGTAACTTAGGCGAAAGCTGCGAGCGATTAAAGTTTAGGTTTAAAGACAACGGCTTTTGCAACACGGTTTTATATAAAAAGCTCAGCGCATTAAGCGCCGACGCCTGGGTGCGTGGTGCAACATTACGCTGGTTGGTTAAATACGATAAAAAGCGCTCGACATCCTGTTCGGTTAACTGTGCCGGATGCTGTTTTTTGTTAAACAGGATATACATCTTTATCCAGTACACATAACCTTCCACCGTTCGCTTGGCATAACGGCGGGCGTACATAAACTCAGCGATATACTGCAAAAACGGCGACGCCATAACATTCCCCTTAAAACAACCTTACATGTACACATATACAGTAGTAGGTAAATTTATTGTAAGCAAATTAATCGCAAGGTTTAAACCCGCTTTCTACATACACCGACAGGCAAACCGTTAAAATTCTGTTGATTTGGGTAGGGTTATTGGATAGTTTGTTGCCAATTATTAAAGATAGAAGGGAGCAAGCACTGCGTGAAAGCGTGCAAGCTCCAATTTATTAAGCTGTTAAATGACAATGGCTTGCTACGTGCCAAAACGCATAGAAGAATTAACAGTTACTGATTTAGAGAGTAATCGTTGGTGTGTATACCACAACGACGAAG
>JAANMY010001270.1_pt1 | contig 29624 bp, 37 predicted proteins | sample 7279691 | NCBI WGS metagenome assembly JAANMY01 (sample SAMN14094543, study PRJNA606508) | bioreactor metagenome | isolation source: A lab-scale SPAN reactor treating ammonium-rich wastewater day 388 | place: Ireland: Galway | collected 2018-02-07
GTAGTCCAGCCGCATGTCGTGCTGCTTCTTCTCGTCGCGCGAGAAGATGCGGATTTCGGCGATTTCGGTGTGCAAGAAGCGGTTGAGTACCGCGTTGCCAAAGGTGCCGGTGCCGCCGGTGATGAGCAAAGTTCTTTCAGCAAACATGATCGTACCCGACCTCTGAGAAACTGCTCAAGTCAGCGGGGCCATCCACGAATAGGCCACGAATTCACGAATGGGACCTATACTCACTCGATCACTTCATACATTGATGCCCAACTTGGGCTACTCTCCACATGAAGTCCCAAGTCGTCCGCTCTGCATTCGTGTCTTCGAGTAGCATTCGTGGATGGCCTGAGCAGTTACAGCAAAGTCTTGTCAGCGAACCCAATTTCTGTCATCTGATTTCTGACCTCTGACTGCTACCCACTGTTTACCCACCGACTTGCTCGGCGTAGCGCGTTGTCCGGTCGGACCATTGCTTGGCTTGGACAGCCAGCAAACTCCGTTGCTGCGAGCTATACTGTTGGCGGATCTGATCAGTTGATCCCAAGAGCATAGGCCTCCACTTCAGCAAACACATCAACAAAACGCGGCCCCACGCTGTCAACCAGACTCGTCGATAGGTGCTTGTGGTGTGGGAAAGTGGCTATTTCTGGATGATGAGGCGCATTGTCATAGCGAAAGATCATCTGATTGGCGTCATCCAGGAGATGATAGCGATACTTCTTGCGCTCAGTTCCCAGAGCCGTCCGCTGCCAGAACTCAAAGAACAGCAGGCGTGCGCTATTGGTGAAGATGACAGCGCCTTCGACATACCCCGTGTTGGCGCTCAACTGCACTTTAACCAGGTCATAGGTGACAACCAAAACTGAGCGGCGGATCGTAGTCTCAATCTCGGCAATCGCAGACCTAAGCATAGACTACATCCGCGCTGGCCAGCATTTCCTGCAGACTATCAAGTGTTTTTTGCCAATCCTGCAGCGCCTCCGCCAACGCGTACCAGCGGAAGAAATCCTGATCATCGCCGACCCTTCCCGAGTCGAACATGCGCAAGAAAGTCGCGGTTGGCCAACCATATTGATTTTCCAACAGACGAGTTTTCTCGTGCAGGCGAAACAGCGCTGCCTCACAAATGGCTTCTTCACGTTGCAATATCTGGATGATTTCGGGTTTGAGGGATGTCATCTGATTTCTCCGATGAAAGATGCAAGATCAGTCTATAGTGTCTCTGGCGTCAGCGCAATCAAGGAGAAGAGCTTGGGCAAACACACCAACGTTCATTATATTGCGATCGTTTCATCTCGCCAAGACCAAAGCCGCGTTCATGACGTTCTCCGCGCCCACGGCGTTGGTCTGCAGCGCCTCTATGGGTTCGTTGACAAACATCAATGGCCGTCCACCCGTTTCCAAATAGCGTCGTACATATCAAGCATCTCTCTATTAACCTGGCTACTGAGAAACTGGCGTCCGTAGATGCGATTGGAGGCCGCCACCCTTTCGGCCCATGCCTCATCCTCCAAAATGTGGATAATAGCGTGGGCCAATCCCCGGATATCTCCAGGAGTGATCATGTGGCCATGCACCCCATCTTGCACATAATCGCCGATGACCCCCACCGGAGTCACAATGACCGGGACCCCACTGGCAATTGCCTCTTCCATAATCAGCGGCAATGTCTCACCATAGGAAGGCAGGGCCAAAACCCTGGCCCGGTTCATGTAGTAGATGACCTTCTCAACCCCATAGCCCTCGTCCAGCACAATCCGATCTTTGGCCTTGCACTGGGCCAATGCTCGCCGGAAGGGTTCCATTTCTGGGGCAGTGCCATAGATCACAAATTGAGCACCCGGTACCAATTCCGCTGCCTTGAGCAGGTCGAAGGCCCCCTTACGGGTATCGAGAAACCCCGCAAAGAAGACCAGTTTTTCTCGCTCGGTGTAGGGATTCGTGACACTGGCCACAAAATCATCGTCTACAGGATTTGCGATCACATAGATATTGGTATGACCGAATTCTTGCTCTAGGAATTCTTTATAGGTTGCTCCATTGGCAACTAAAGCATCCATCCGGGGCAACGTGAATTGGGTCAACTTCTGCAACCAGCGCGATCCGTTGTTGTAGATGTTTATTAACGAGCCCTGGGCGCCAGAATGAAAGGTCATAACGACTTTACATCTGAAAGCGTGAGCCGTCAGAGCAATAAGCGCGTCGCGAAGAAATCCTTTATCATAGGATGTATGCATATGGACGATGGTCGGCCGAAATGCCACAACATTCCATAAGGTCTTGAAGATACCCAATGGAATCTTGAATGGACGTAACCAGTCCACCTGGTTCCATCTCCCAAAAAAACCTTGATCCTGTACCTTAACTTGATATCTGGCATGAACTTGCGGATCTTTTAGAAATCGTTTAGTAATGACTGTAATACCGCCGATCACTGAGATCGGCCCCACCCACAGCAGCTTGGGGCGCTCCTGCTCACGCTTCATCGGCCATCTGCTCCCGATACCAGTCAACCGTACGGGCGATGCCTTCTGCCAGCCCGATTTGGGGTCGCCAACCGATCACGTCCCGCATCTTGGTTACATCCGCATACAACGTCATCGCCTCCCCCTCCCGCATGGGATAGGCGCCAAAGTCGATGGCGCCCAGGCCCACAGATTCCTGCACCATCTCCAACACCCGGCGCACGGTGACGGGCACACCGGACGCCACATTGAAGATCTCGCCCTGGGCCGCGGGGGTTTCGGCCAGCTTGATCAATGCCGCCACCGCGTCGTCCACGTAGAGGAAGTCCCGTTCCTGCAAACCGGGCGAGGCCGGCATGGTCTCCCCCCGCAGCAGGGTGGTGCAGGCCCAGGGGATGAGCCGCCGGGTATCCTGGCCGGGCCCGTAGACCAGGAAGAAACGGGCGATGACAGCCGGGAAGCCCGTGCGCCGCTGCCACATCTGCAAATACTGGGTGGCGGCGACTTTGGCGGCAGAATACGGGGCAATGGGCATCTCCCGCATGGCCTCAGTTTGGGGCGGGGGCTGGACGCCATACTCGTCCGAACTGCCGATGTTGATGAAAGCCTGTGGACGCTTCTGCTCCAGAGCTTCGACCAGGTTCAGCATGGACAGCCAATGCTGGTTCATCAAGGCCCGCTGCTCGGGCCAGGCGATGGTATGGTCGATCTGGCCGGTCAAATTGAAGACCCAGCGCGGGCGACTATCGGCCAGCAGGTCGAGGACGGCCTCACGGTCGGTCAGGTCCAGCGCGACCGACCGGATTGCCGGGATTTGTAAAGGTATGCGGTCCAGCGCCAGCACATCCAACCCCAGTTCGTGCAGGCGACGGGACAGGTGCCGGCCGATGAAACCGCCGGCGCCGGCCACCACAGCCAGATTATCCATGGCGCAGCTCCCAGTTGTACGGAATGTGGTTATCGAAGGGGGCCAACCGCTCGATCTCGGCCGGATCGTGGGGGATGGTGGCGCAGTTGGCCACCAGGGCCGGGCCGACACCGATGCCCTTGAAGCCGTTCCACACCATGGGCGGCACCTGTACCAGTTGGTAGTTGCCTTCGCCCAGGAAAAGCTCCATCAACTCCCCTTGGGTCGGGGAATCGGGCCGGTCATCATAGAGCACGAACTTCACCCGGCCCACCGGCGCCACGTAATTCAAGGTCATGATCTTGTGAATGTGCCAGGCCTTGACCACGCCGGGATAGACCAGCGAGAAATAAACCTCGCCGAATTGCTGAAAGTGAGGATCATCATTACGCATGAAGTGATAGATCCCGCCCCGCTCGTCCAAAATCTGCCGTTTGGGGATGATTTTCACGCCATCAATCATCGAGCACCTCCGTGTGTTGGTTAAAGTAGTCTCGATACCAGGCGATGGTACGCGCCAGCCCGGTGCGCAGGTCGAATGAGGGCGCCCAATCCAACATCCGCCGGGCCTTTTGCGAGGAGAGGTACTGGCGGGGGATCTCGTTGGACGCCTGGTTGAGCACCACCGGGGCCAGATGGCGGGCGTTCATCAACTCCAGGATCAGATCGACCATCTCCAACACCGTCACCGGCTCCTCGTTGGAGAAATTGAAGGCCTCGCCGGCCAACTCTGGCCGCGTGCCCAGGGCCTCTGCCAGGCGCAGGTAGGAATAAGCGCCATCCTCGACGTAGAAATAGTCGCGCACGAACAGGCCGTCGGAGCGGATGATGGGCGCCTGGCCGCGCAGCACCGAGCGGATGGTGCCCGGCACGATGCGGTTCCAGTTCAGATCGCCGCCGCCGTAGAAATTGCCGCAGCGGGTGATGACCACCGGCAGGCCGTAGGTGTGGAAATAGGTCTGGGCGATCAGGTCGGCGCAGGATTTGCTGACATCGTAGGGATGGCTGCCCTGCAAAGGTGTGGCCTCGTCGTAGGGCAGGATCTCCTGCTCGCCGTAGGCCTTGTCGGTGCTGGCCACAACGATCTGCACCCCGTTGCCCAGCCGGCGGGCGGCCTCCAGCAGATTCCACGTGCCCTGGATGTTGCTTTCAAAGGTGGAGAGAGGCGAGCGGTTGGCAATGCCCACGATGGTCTGGGCGGCCAGATGGATCACCGTCTTGACCTCGTACTCGGCCAGGACCCGCTCCAGCAGATCGTAGTCCCGCAGATCGCCCCGCACCACGTTGACGCGCCCCAAATCGCCGCTGCGCACCAGCTCGCAGGTGGGGATCCAATCCCGGATCAGCGCGGTCACGTTGGCGCCCTGGGCCAGAAGGGATTTCACCACCCAGGATCCCACCAGTCCGGTGGCGCCGGTCACGAACACGGAACGATCCTGCCAGAAAAGAATCTGTTCACTCATAACTATGCTCTCTACTTCCAGAGTCTCCAGACTGCCTGGCCGGATGCCCACAACTCGTTCAGCGTTTGATAGTCCCGAACTGTGTCCATGCAGCGCCAGAACCCCTGGTGGATATAGCTCATCAACTGGCCATCCCGGGCCAGGTTTTCCAGCGGGTCCCGTTCCAGGATCAGGTCTTCCCGGTCGTCCAGGTAGGCATCCAGAAACTCGCGGCGGAAGACGAAGAAGCCGCCGTTGATGATCCCTTCCGTCACCTGGCGCTTCTCGCTGAAGTCCACCACCTGCTGGCCGGAGAGGATCAGATCGCCGAAGCGGCCGGGCGGATGCACCCCGGTGACCGTTGCCATCTTGCCGTGGGCCAGGTGGAAGCGAAAGAGCGCGTGCAGGTCCAGGTCGGAGACGCCGTCGCCGTAGGTGAGCATGAAGTGCTCCGTGTCGATCAGGTGGCGCACCTGGCGCACACGGGCCCCGGTCATGGCGTTCAGGCCGGTGTCGATGCAGGTCACCTCCCAATCGCTTTCGTTGGCGTTATGAAAACGGATCTTCTCCGGTTCGCCCAAACACAGGGTGAAGTCGCTGGTCATAGCCCGGTAGTGCAAAAAGAACGTCTTGATCTGCTCGCCCATGTGGCCCAGGCAAATGATAAAACGCCGGAAGCCGTAGTGAGAGTAGATCTTCATGATGTGCCAGAGGATCGGTTTGCCGCCCACGTCCAGCATGGGCTTGGGCAACAGGGAGGAGACATCGCGAATGCGGGTGCCCTGACCGCCGGCCAGGATCACCACCGGGGTGTTGAAATCAATCGTTTGCTGGCTCATAGCACGCTTTCCAGTATTTTCTCCAGTTTTTCGACATAGCGTTCCGGCGAATAGCGTTCCTGCACCAGTCGCCGGGCGTATTCCCCCATGCGTCGCAGTCCTGCGGGATCGGCCAGGGCCCGCTGCAGGACCTGACGCAGGCTATCCGGGTTGTTGGCCTCGAAGAGATAGCCGGTCTTGCCCTCTTCGATAAATTCGGGGATAGCGCCGATGTCGGCCCCGATCACTGGCGTGCCGTGGGCATAGGCCTCCAGGATCACCAGGGGGCCGTTCTCGTACCAGCGGGAAGGAAAGACTAGAGCGTGGGCCCGGGCAAAGCGTTCATGCATCGCTGCCGGCTGCTGAAAGCCCAAGAACATCTCCCGAGCTGCCCCGACCTCGTGGGCCAGGGCCTCCAGTTCAGCCCGGGCGGGGCCGTCTCCGGCTATCCAGACCGGAACCGAAAGGTGCGGCGCTGCCTGAATCAGCAGATCCACGCCTTTTTCATGGGCCAGACGCCCCGCAAAGAGCAGCCCTGTGCGCGCGGCTTCTTCCTTGGGTTGCCCTCTCTCGGAGGAGAAAAAGGCGTTGTTCAGGGTCGTGATCTTGACAGGATCATAGCCAAATTCGATCATTTTCCGGCGCAGAAACTCACCGGGAGCAATGTAATGGCGGATCAGGCTGTCGTAACCGTAGCCATAGTCGGCCACATAGGCGCTCAACCCCAATATCACACTGGCCAGATGGCCGCTCTTGGCGCAGTTTTTCAGTCCGCACTGATAGTAGCGCTTGCCCTTGCATGCCTCACACACCTGCCCATGAGAAAGAAAAGAATTGACCGGACAGATCAAGCTGTAGTCGTGCAGGGTCTGCACCACAGGGATACCGTGACGGTGGAAGACCGGTAAAATCGCCGGGGAGAGCACCCCACGGATGTTGTGGATATGCACCACATCGGGCCTGAATGTCTCGACCGCCTGCCGGGCCAGCCGCACTGCCTGACGAGAGTAGAGCAAGCCCGCCACAATCCCGGCCTGGCGTTGGAGAGGGTTCGATCCCACAGGCGCCGGCAGACGAAAGATCGGCGTGCCCAGAGCCTCGGCGATGGGCGACGGCCCTGAGTGCAGCCAGGCCACGGCATGACCTCGCTGATGCAACAGGCGGTTGCCGTAGAGATAGACGCCATCGGCGCCGCCCCGCATCTCTCCGATGGCATGAACGCCCAGGATGCGCACGGCTACTGTTCTCCTCTGGACACACGCTCGGCGATGCTGAGCCCAGGCTTGTAGACCAGATTGCGATAGACCCGGTTAACTGCTTGATTACGCTTATTCTCCCGCCCTTGCTTGCCCTCCCTGCCGGCCAAGCCGGCGGCCTGCGCCTGCTGGCGGGGAAAAAGGGTCTCCGTGGCGTAGCGGTACACCTTCTGATCCTCAGCCGTGGCCGCCGCGAGCATCTCCAGTGTGCCGGGGTTGCTCAAAAGCTCTTGGGCCAGGGATTGGCGGGGCGCGATGTTGCGAGGCTGGTAGAACAGGTTGAGGTCCGGAGCCTGCAGCGCTTTCAACAGGGCCAAAGATGCATCGAACTGCTCCACCAAGCCGACGAAGATCTCCTTTGCGGCAATAATCTGGATGGCGGCGCCGGCATCGGCCACGCCGGCCAGGCGCTTGCACTGCATGTTACGCGGCCATTCTTGGGCGATCCAACGCTCGAAGTCCATGCTCTTGCCGTGGCGGTCCACCAGGTACTGGTAGTAGGAGGTGCACTGCTTGAGCGGCTCCCGCAGAAAGGTGAAATAGCGCAGCGGGCGCACCTGCTCCAGGCCCATGTAGGGTGTGACCGAGTGGCCGGCGATGCTGCGCAGGCCGGCCGGGTGCAGCCGCAGAGTCAGGCGCAAATCATCCGGCGAAAAGGGCTTGAAAACGTCCTTTTGTTTGCCCAGGGGCCACACTTCGCAGTGGCGGATGCCATAGCTGCTGCGCAGAATATGAGCAAGCGTAGTGCCGGCGGTCTTTTCGATATGGATGAAGGCGAGCAGAGCCTGGATCATAGCTACTCCAAGAAGCGACGATAAGGAGTCTTTTCCAGTACCGAGGATAATTCATGCCAGTTCAATATCACATCTTGTCGCTCTTTCGTCACGATCTTCTTGAGCTGCGATGCGCCGGCAGATTCCGAGGAAACACCCAGGAAGGCATAGAGTCTCAGAATCTCATCTCTGTTTGTACTTAGTTTTTCATATTGTAGTTCGATGTTAGGCCCTGGAAGTATGGCGGTGAGGCTCCTCATTATGCGCACTTGTCGTTCCCGTTTCTGCATGAACTTCAGCGTTTGATCAGGATCAAGATAGATGACATCTGTATTCTTGTTTAATCCGCGATTCCAGACGACTCTTTCCCCTGTTTCAGATTGGTGAGTTATCCCAGTCTGACGCATACGCTCATGGGAAATGACTACGTCCAGCAAGTTTTCGCGTACGAGATGGATGACCGCAATCTGATACCGAGGCAGATAATAAAGCAATTCCGGATAGAATCGCAGATAGGCATACATGCATTTGAAGCCGACTGCCTGACTGGATGCAGCGTATAGTTCATCAAGATAATGGAAGACGGAAAAGGGGCGTGGTTTTTTCCTGGGGAATTCCACATATTCCGGAAGATCACCAGATCCTACAAACCATTTGCGTTTATGGGGATGAAACATCTCACCAAACATCGTCACGTCAGGATGCTGATGGAGCAGATCGACTAACCAGGTTGAGCCGCTGCGTGTGGTCGTCAGCAATACAAATCGCTTCATAACTTCGTCCTTTTCGTTGCTGCGATGTCATAGGTGTTGCGCAGGATATGGTCTATGATGGTGCCGGCGGTCTTTTCGATATGGATGAAGGCCAACAAAGATGATGACACAATCATGATGCCCTGGGGCTGTGAAAAAAGAACAGCACAATATTAATGACAGGATAGACAGGCACCGAGCACGGAGGACTCTGGCACGAAACTATTGGTCAGACAGAAGAAACGGATCCTTCTCCTGGATAGTAGACAGATGAGAACGGCTTCGCATGCGACTTTGGATTTTTCTAGCACTCAACGGTCTACTGTATAGACCTGTTATTAGGCCAACGCCAAGCACAATCCAGTAACTTCTAAGGGAGGTATGGTTGATCGCCATGCCTTGGAAGAAGTAGACGATAATTGACACTAGAATGGCTGATTGCACTGTACGGATACCATCCAGTTGTTTTCCCACACGTCTCAAACGTTGCAGGTTTCTAGCCAGAGGAATCACAGCCTGAAAGACAAGCCAAAGATAAACAGCTAAACCTGCCACACCAAACAAGATGGCGATGTTTAAGAAGACATTATGAGGCTCTAACCTATCACCGTTGTAGACGAATCCTCCGACCAGCCGAAGATTGGTAAACATGTACTCTGTACTCACTTCTCTATTTGGGCCAAAGCCAAACAGCCAAGATTGGCGGATTGTATTTAATGCAGCAAGAAATATCCCTCCTCTACCGCTGCCTGCATAAAGCACTCCCTCTGTAGCAACCCGGTAGATTTGATCATCAAATCTTTGCTCGAAACTTGGCAAGAAAATGATGATCGCTATTGCAAGGATTATTGCTGGAACAAAAACTGTCCTGAGAGATTTGGTGGGACGAAGGATTTGACTTGAGAGCATATATGAAAAAATTAGAGAAGCAAATCCCGAAATGGATAAGGTGACTAAATTGCCGAGTGTTAACAAGGTTAATGCACAAATCATACCAGAAGTCAGAAATCTGATATTACCTTGCCGCTTGTAGTAAGAGTATAACGCAAAAACAAACGGAATACCCATAGACATTTGAACTGAGAGAGTCTGAGGCGACATCCCAAGAACATCAAAGATCGATAGATGTAAGCGCCCAGTACTAATGTTGGACAATCCACCCATGCCAGCCAATATCGTGATTTGAACAGAGATTATTATAAGAGCAAGCATCACCGATGCAATGATATAGGTCGTGGCAAAGTCAGTAAAGTCTTTGCTGTTATGCAAATATGGTATCCCAACAAATAGCAGGATTCCCCACATCATAAAAGGAATAGTCTCGCTCAACGATTGACCATTAATGAGCGTAGAAATAACAATTACCATAAAAAACAACATAACACTTAAAATGAGGCGCACAGGAAAAATTCTTCTATGCAACATCTGCACAACCGCAACAATAAACGCGCCACCCGTCAAAAGATTGAGCAAATCGCCGGAGCTATGCCCGTTAATCGTCATACCACCGAACATACTAAGAAAAATCACAAAATGAAACAGTGTTTTAGGATAATAAACGGCAACTAATATAATTCCGAATGCGATAATAAACTGAAAAAAAAGAATTAAGGGCATGACGGCCGCCGAAATCCCAATCACTAAAGAAAAGGCGACAAGTGCTAAGGCAGTCGCTGTGATCAACACGGAACGTTTTTCTATCATAATATCATCTTTAAGAAGTTGCCTGACAAGTCAGTAGAAGTAGCCACAAAGAAACAAAGTTTCTTGAAGTAAAGGGGAGTTTCTTCGTGGCTCTTGATGTCTCCATACTTCGCCGCCACTCTTCAATCAGATTCTAATAAATGGTTAAGACCAAACATTTCAACCCACCGCATGATTACTTTCTTGTCCTCGTCACTTAAATCACGTTGCCACTTAGCTGACGGACGATAGAAATAGTTCCCGCCAACATTTCGCGCTGTGCGCGATGGTCGCTTAGCATTCTGAAAGGCTTTTTCGTCAATTACAGCTCCGGTGCCATCAAATAGAATAGAGAGGTCGTGGAATGATTGCTCCAGGAGTCCTTCATAACGAATAAATACATGCGGTCTTAGAGAAAGCTCTTTAAGAGCTATCGAGTTCTCCAACGCCCACCATAGGGCAAGTGTGCCCAAACGAGATTCCCTGACCTGTTCAATCTGATCAAGAAAGGGTCTCAAATGATCCTCCACCAATTCTTCCTGGCTCAGAATATCAGCAATCGATGCATGCCAGCCTGACTTAAGTTGAGAATGAATAACCGCACAAGGATGCCTAACAAGGTAGATAATCGTTGGTTGAAAGCGATCATATACATATCCCAACATCAAATTCATACGAATTTCTTTGATCAAATATCTGTCCGGAAAATAGCTGGTTCGTTTATGATCCGTCCATCCCCAAGATCGTACTCGGCCAGTAAGCATTTGCTGAAGAAATTCTTCCCAATCTCCATGCTGATCGGAAGACCGCAGATACTTCGAACGAACAATCCGACGATCTCTTCCCCATCCGGTAACCTTACTTGCCTGTGTAACCCAAACCGGATTCAAAGGCTCAAAAATCTGTTGTATGTTAGAATATGAGGTGAGCAGATCTGCAATCCAAGTTGTGCCACTGCGACCTGATCCAGCCAGGATAATACTCTGCGCCGGAGAGGGACGGGGAACTATCAGAAATCTTAGTTGCTCTGGAATACTTGCAACAGAGGCAGCAACATCCCCCACAAGATGCTTCAGCCCTTGTTTTAAGTGATAATTATGCACGATCATCTATCTTTCAGCCATTCACTCAAATCCCGATCCACAACAGTTTGCAGAACATCAATTTCGCCAGCATATATCTCCAGGAGTTCTCGTCGTACTGATGGATCCATCTGTGGCGGTTTTACCGAAATGAGGCGACGATACTGCTCCTTCATCGTGTTTCGCCAACGCATAGGCAAGACTCTCTTAAAAACGGACTTAACCGGATGAGAGCCATCATACAAGGATAACATCCATTGCGTTCGAGGCAACCAGCGCGAACGATACTTCTGGCTTAAATCAACAGATATCAAACTTAGCCCTAGAAACTCAAGAACATCATTAACTACAGCCTGGGTGTCTGATGCCAGATCATCATATAAGTAGACCTTTACTTGGTTGCGGGGGAAATATTCGAGATAACGACTGATCTGTCGAGAATAATTCCCCATATCAACGTAGAAGTAATCCCAGAACCAATGTTCGACTGTCCGTTGCTTTTCGGCCATAATAGCCGACTTGAAGTCCAGTCTTTCGCGACCCTGTCTAACGAGTTCTAGATAATGTGAATAGGCCCGGTCAACAGGATTTCGCAAAATGGCGACAATCTTAGTGTCCGGGATATATCGCGCCACATTACGCGGTGTATTAGGTAAATAGAGATATGAAGGACATATCTCGCCCAGAGCTGTTTCACCCGCAACCTGATTGAACTGCTTTCTATAACCATCGATCTCCGTGATTGATCGCAGCAGTGCGTCAGGCCTGGCCCATGCATACTTAAAACTGTGAATGTCTTCTCCCTCTAAAGCGAAAAAATTCGTTTCCTTCATTGGGGTCAAATAAACACTTGGATGCTGCTTGAGATATTGATACATCGAACTTGTACCGGCCTTTGCAGCGCCGATGACTAGAAAATTGGGAAGGCTCATCGCGTCTACTCCACAAGATACATGGTCATGCTCTCTCGTCTATAAATAGCGTTTATTCCCTGCACCTAATTGTTGATTCGTGCAGAAAGGGATTGTAGTCCAGAGGCCAGAATATCTCTATCCGTATTATCCAGTTTTAACACCCAAAGGCCTGCTCCGAACAACAATCCTACCATCACGACAACAACCAGTATCCGAGTTGTGGGAATATTGGGCAAAAGTGTTAACAGAACAATAGAAATAGCCCCAACCAGCAAGGCCACAAACAACGGCTTTGCCAGAGATCTCTGCAGTGGCTGGATACGCAGAAGCGCGAAGACTTCACAAAAGCGCAGCAAATTGAGCAGACTGATACCCACCAAATCAGCCACGGCTGCTCCCATCAAACCGTAAAGAGGTATCAGCCAGTACTGCAGCCATATGGTGATACCCAACGCGACCACAGCATTGATCAAGTTCAGGCTGACATAGCGGGTCATCTGCAGGATCATGGCCACCGGGCCGGTGGCGACATTGACCAATTGGGCCAGGGCGATTAGCCGTAACACCCCCGCCGCAGCCGTAAATTCGTCGCCGAACAGGCCCAGCAACTCGCCGGGGATCAGGATCAGGATCAGAAAGACCGGCAGGCCGGCCATAAACAGCCAGCGGGTGGTAGTGCGGTAGAGCCGTTCTAGCTCCGCCATCTCCCCTTTGGCGTAGAGCGAGGAGATGATGGGGGAGAAAACGGGCAGCAGGGCGGTGAGCATCATGGTCATGGGCAAGACGAGACGCGATCCAACTCGATAGATACCCACATCGGCCGTGGTCGCCAGCGCGCCCAGGAAGAGAAAGCTGAGTTGCCCCTCGGTGCGGTTGAGCAGTTGGGTGAAGAAAAGAGGAGCAGAAAAACCGAGCAGCTTGCGCAATTCGAACTCTGCCCCCTCTTGCTGCAGCCGCTGCCAGGGACGAAACCGCCACAAACGCCATCCAGCGACAAGTGCGGCCAAACCGCCTGCAACCAGCGCCGCGTAGACAAAAGCCATCAACTGGGCGCCTAACCCAAAGACAAAGAGCACCGCCAGCACAAGGGAAGCCACAGGCAGGAAGATCTGCTGCACCGTTGCCTGGATGTCCACCCGCCGGAATCCTACCGGCACACTCACCAGCAGCGCGACCCAGCCGTTGGCCAGCAGCAGCAGGGTCATCCACTGCAACACCTGGGTCAGGGCCGGCTCCTGGAAGAAGCGCTGGTTGATCCAGTCCGCGCCGAGAAAGAGGCCAAGGCTGACGATCAGCGAGAAACCCCCATAGATCCAAAAGGCGGCAACCACCACGCCTTTGGACTTGCCTGGCTGCTGCAGGGCCTGGTAGTGGGCCACGAATTTGATGATCCCCCGCTCCAATCCCAGGGTGGCGAAGAGCAGGGCCAGGGTGACGACGGAAAAGGCCAGGGTGTACACCCCAACCCCGGCTGCGCCCAGGGTGCGCGCCATGTACCATTGGAAAAGGACGTTCATCACCGCCTGGATCAGATATCCAAAGAAGCTGATGCCCCCGCCTTTGACCAGGGTCTTTGTTAATGACGATGGCGCCGCGGCATTAATGGTCAACTGTTATCCTCAAGGCTGTAACTGTTGCAACTTTTGCCGAGCATAGGTCATGTCCGGCGCGATAACAAGCGCCTGACGATAGGCGTTTTCAGCATCCACCAGGCGATCCTGAGCCAGATAGACATCGCCCAGGCGGGCGTAGCCCCATTGATCCGGCTCTAAGTCAATACTGACCAACAGAGATGTCTCAGCCAGTTCCCACAAACCCTGATTCAGATAGGCAATGCCCAATAAGAGATGCGCCTCGGCCTTTTTCGGATCCAGACGAATGGCATGCTTAAAATAATCAACGGCTTGGGTCTGTTCACCAGACGTCAAGGCTATCTGGCCCATCCGAAAAGGATACATGGCATAATCCGGAAATTCCAACATGCCCCGTCCATACCAAGATAACGCAGTTATAGTGTCTCTCTGATCCCGACTAAAATCTCCTAACCGCACATAATCCCAGGGAGCGGGACGCAACCGTACAACCTCCTGAAGCAACGGTATTGCAGCTTCAAATTGGCCGGCGCTCCAGTAGTCATTGATCTGCTCTCGATAAAGACGCAGAAGGCCCGTTTCCGCTGGTTCCCAGGAAGGGTCAATTATAAGAGCAAGCTGATAGGCTTCCATACCAGCCTGAGAATTGCCTTCTTGTCGCTCCCAATCTCCCCGCACTGTCCAGTAAGTATGTGCGCCTGCTCTCCGCCAGTAAGTAAGCGCCTGTTCCTCATCGCCTGCGCGCTGCCAATAATCCGCCAGGCGAAAGGCGATCAGGGGGTTGTCGGGCGCAAGCTGTTCGGCCTGTTTCAGGCGAAACAGCGTCGAATTGCTATCGCCTGCTAGTTGGGCCAGCAAGCCAAGCCCATAGGCAGATCGCGCACAAATCGGCCCCCCTTGTCTGCAGAAAGCAGAGAGCCTGGCAACAAGATCGGCGTCCGCCACAGCGCCGGTGACACCTGCCTTGGCCAGGGCAACATAACCCATATTGAGCCAGACAATCTTGTCAAATCGAGCCAGCCCGCACAGGGATAACATAAAAATAGCCGCAAAGGCGGCTTTTTTATGCGTGAATTGCTTGCCTGCAAGGATCTTCATCCTGATGTTGTACGGTTCCTCATCCTACCAATCTGTATCGGATACCCGTCAACGCCGGCCACCTGGCGGCCCAGGAATGCCAGGGTCACGCCGGTGGTCAGGCCGACGTGGCCGGTTTCGAGCACGGTGACCATGGCGCTGTGGTCGTGAATTCTGGTGAGGGGCCGGGTCTTCATAGATGCACTTGTCGGTTCAGAAACTGGCGCTGCAGGATCAAGAAGGCATTGAGCTACTCATAGCTAGACAAAACCTCTTGTAGCATCGAAACGATCTCCACAGTTGGCAGGGGAGCGATTGCCAAGTGTTCTGCGGGGTTTTCGGCTGGGTGCAGGTGCCAACCGCGGCGATTGTCGTAGTCAACACCCCAAATCCGCTGCTGGTCGCGAATGAGGGCAAAAGCGATGGTCCCCGTTATCGCGTTGAAATAGACGCGCAGGAACTGATCGACTGGTCCCTGAACATAAGCACGGCCGCTGGCGATAGGGCCTTCGGTTTGCATAGACACATGCGCAAAGCGACCTGTAGCAGCCAGGGCAGCCAGAAGCTCATCGACAAAGCTTTTCACATCCATCGGGCTTGTAGCGCCTCATAATGGCTCAGAAGGGTTGCCGCTTTCTCCCAGTCCCAGAAGTCGCTCTCGACATCGTAGGCATAGGGGTCTTGCTTCAGGGTTCCACGCTCGCACTGTCGTGAGAACTCCTCAAATGTCATGCCCCACTTCAACTCGAAAGCCTTGATCTGTTGCTTGAGTTGCTGGGTCTTGAGACCAGTGTAGTCGTGCAGCACTCGCCACAAAGCGGTCTCCAGGTCTGGCGTGTCTGTGAGTTTGGTCAAGAGCAATCCGGCTTGTGGTGATAGGGTCATCGTTGGAATCATGTCATTCATGGCTGTTACTTCGCACCTCCATGGGTCGGTAGTACATGGCTTCAGCTAACAACGTGGCGAGTATTGACGATGGCAACCGGCATCTGAGCCAGTTGCCGCCAGTCGTATACGCTGTAATTCGTCACCACCGCGCAATTGACCTCGGCCAGCAGCCTGTCGAAGGCTTGTCCTGAGCCTGTCGAAGGATTGCATCCATGTCAACGCCGGCCACCTGGCGGCCCCGGAATGCCAGGGTCACGCCGGTGGTCAGGCCCACGTAGCCTTGTCCCTGCGCAACGCCCTGAGCCTGGCCGAAGGGTGAGCTTGTCGCCTGTATTAAGCAAAGTCGAAGTGAAGGGCCGGCGACAGTGGCGGTGTGATCGTGAATTTGGGTGAGGCGTTGGTTTTTCATGCTGATTTCATTGTGCGAGCCTGGCAACACTGGCAGGTAGACTATTCCGCCAGTTGTAGTTGATTGATCAAGCGTTGTACGGTAATCGTCTCGATGCCCTGATCGCGCAGATGATTGATCAGATCCAGATCACGGGTCACATCCTCGTCTCGACTGACCACATAGCTTGCGCGTCCCTGGATTGCCGTTTCCAGGATCACGTCGTCATCGGGATCGCGACAGAGTCTGATATCACCGGAAACCGGCACCAATTGCGCGACCGCAACAATGCTAGCCAGGTACGCCTCGACGTCGGCCTCGGTTGAACGACGCACTTTCATTATTCTTGGGCGTAGCAGGACCTCCTGCAACTCATCCAGCAGTGGCAGTGAGCTGACTATCGAGAAGCTGCCAATCTTGCCCGCCTGAATCAAACGCGCAGGAAAGCCTTCCGGGTTCAAGAACGCTGAAACCCAGACATTGGTATCAATAACCACTACGCCGGTCACGTCGCGCCTCTTTGACCTCAGCTCGTGCAGCGCTGATCTCTTGCTCGATTTGCTCGGCCGTAAGGTCGCTAGGCCGTCTGTGAATCTCTTTCAGCAACGCATCTAACGATCTCCAGCCTGCCAGACGGCGCTGCGCTTCGTCGGCAGCCAAAGCGCGCCAATGCTGGTATTCCTCGAAGGATACCATGACTGCCACCGGTTGACCCTCTTGCTGCAGAATCAAAGGTCGCTGCAGATCTGCAACAGCAGTTCCGTAAACAGCAGCCGCTTCGGCTACCGACAGATGGTTGGACATGGTCATCTCCTGGTGTATAACGGACGGCAAAATCTAGACAGGACACTGGTGGAGTCGAGGTACAACTCGTTCATCGTGGAAGCGATCCTCTTGTCTGGGTTGAGGTTAGTCCCAATGCCGCCCACGCTGGCCGCCAGGTGGATGATCAGGTCGGGCCGGGCGCCGGCCAGCAGTTGCAGCGCCGCCTCCCGCTGCACCAGGTCGTAGTCGCCTTTGCGGGGTACGAAAATGTCGGCCGCACCCCGATCCTTGAGCTTATCCACCACAAAGGAGCCGAGAAAACCGCTGCCGCCGGTGATGATGACGCGTTTGTCGCGCCAGAAGGTGTGGCTGTCAGGCCAGGATGCTTGCTTGATTTGAGTCGTCATGAGGGCGTGTCCGGCCTCAGTAAACTTCATCATGAGTACCAATAGTCAACAGCAAGATGATCTCGTCGCCCGCCTCAGTATCTTGAACGAACTCGAACAGTATCCTGAAATCATACTCAACGGTGCAGGCCCAAACACCCCTCAGTTGTCCCTTGAGCTTATGGCTATGCAACGTTGGGTGGAAGGGATCCTCCGTCAATTGGCGCAATACGACCTCTATCACCGATTGCAGATCAGGCCGCCTGCGAACCACCTTCCGGAAGGACCGAGTGAAGGTCGAAGTCCAGACAATTTCACGCACTGTCAAGCTCCGCCAATAGGTCATCCACCGATCCGCGGCGAAATTCTCCTCGCTGATAGGCCTGTCGTGCAGCATTTACTTCGCCAATCAAGACTTCCCGCCGCCATTCCTGCATGCGGCGTTGCACGATCTCGATTAACATGGTTTGGTCCTCAGGTGGCAACAACTCGATCACTTCCAACGCATCGTTTATCGATGGCGCTGACAATACCTGTACAGTCATTGGGCTCCTTTCACTATTGTTGAGCTGACGGTTGTGCGCATCACGCAGCTATTGGGCTGCCTCAGACACACTTGTGGATTTACCGTAATCCGATCAATCGGCTCCATCTTGTGCCTGTCCTGTGAACATGGCTATCCCGAGTCGCCGCATACAATTAGCCATCGATCTGACTAACTGTCAAATACCACTCAATCGTCCGCCGCAACCCCTCCTCGAACGACATCTGGCTTTCGAAACCAAAGCGCTCCCGCGCCCGGCTCACATCCAACTTCCGCCGCGGCTGGCCGTTGGGCTTGCTGGCGTCCCAGCGCACCTCGCCCGCGAAGCCAACCACCCTGGCGATGGTCTCGGTCAGATCCTTGATGCTGATCTCGAAGGCGCTGCCCAGATTGACCGGCTCGCTGTCGTTCAGTCGCTCCGCGGCCAGCAGGATGCCCTCGGCCGCGTCCTCCACGTAGAGGAACTCCCGCGTCGGCGAGCCATCGCCCCAGGCGACGATATGGTCGTCGCCCCGCTCTTTCGCCTCCACGAACTTGCGGATCAACGCCGGGATGACGTGGGAGCTTTCCGGGTTGAAGTTATCACGCGGGCCGTAGAGATTGACCGGCAACAAATTGATGGAGTTGTAGCCGTACTGGCTGCGATAGACCTGCGATTGCACCAGCAGCATCTTCTTGGCCAGGCCGTAAGGGGCGTTGGTCTCCTCCGGATAACCGCTCCACAGGTCTTCTTCTTTGAAAGGGATGGGGGCAAACTTGGGATAGGCGCAGATGGTGCCAATGCCCACGAACTTGGGCACGCCGGCCACGTAGGCCTCATGCAGCAGTTGCGTGCCCATCATCAAGTTCTCGTAGAAATACTCCGCCTGATGCACCAGATTGGCCCCGATCCCGCCCACGCGCGCCGCCAGATGGATGATCAAGTCAGGCCGGGCGTCGGCCAGCAACTGCAGCGCCGCCTCCCGCTGCACCAGATCGTAATCAGCTTTGCGGGGTACGCAGATGTCGGCGGCCCCGCGCTCCCGCAGCTTCTCCACCACGAAGGAGCCGAGGAAGCCGCTGCCGCCGGTGATGGTGACGCGCTTATCGCGCCAGAAGGTGGTGCTGTCGGGCCAGGATTGCACAAATTTACGCATGGCCAAGGCCTGAGATGATAGGGTGGGTGCAGGTTGTTTAGTCACCTGCAATTCTCGATCATTGGGTACCTGCTCAATAACTTGGGGTGGTGGCCCCAAACCCTAAAGGTTTCAGAAACCTTTAAGGTTTTTCCCGGATTATTGAGCACATACGATGAATCCTATCTAGTAAGTCCTGGTGAAGTTCATAGAGACCGGTCCATTCAAAGAAATCCATTGCATCCCCCAGTTCGCCCGCTTCGAAGCGTTGATAGGCTACGGCGGAGTCCATGCCATACCGTTGTTCGAATTTGTGGAGGTCCTGCTCATAACGGGCTACACGCAGCCGATATTGGCCAAGTGCATTGTCCAACAACTTGTCAAGCACGCGATCCAACTCGGCTTCATTGGAAAAAGTACCTCTGAGGAGTTCTAGCTTGTCCAAAACCACGGTCATGATTTCGCCTCCAGTTCATGTGAATTTGCCGGAGCTGCCGGCGTCGCCGTAGTGCAAGCGCAGGCGCATGGCGTGTTTTCAGCAAATGTACATGACACTTCCACTAATTTGACAAACGCCGCCCAGCCCGGCTAACATACCGGCACAACTGCAGAGATGGGGGCGTAGTGTAGCGGCCAACACGCTGGCCTGTCAAGCCAGAGATCGCGGGTTCGAACCCCGTCGCTCCCGTTCCAAAGGGCGCTCAGATGAGCGCCCTTTTTGTTTGCCGGCGATTGCGCTCTCGCCGCCGAAACGCTCACATCTTTTCCAGGCGATTGCGGTACAGTTGCGGATCCACCGCCTCCCACATCGCCCCCTCATCCAGCTTGCCGCCGAGAAAGGCGTTGATCTGGCGGATAAAAGGCCGTGGGTCGGCCACCATGGCATTGTAATCGACATCCAGCGTCTGAAAATGGGGCTGCCGGGCCAACCAGGCCTTCACCCGCTGCACATGCTTGGCCAAAAGCGCAGCCAGTTCCGCGTCGCCGATCTTGTCCGGGTCCTCGCCCCGGCGCTCCAGCATCTTGCGCTGCGAGGCCAACACCTCTGGCATGGCCCGGTGCATGAACAGCACCCGATAGTCATAGCCGGCAGGCAAATGCTCCAACAGGGCCGAGATCACCTTGACGACCTTGCCCTGAGCCTCAGCCACCCAGGCGACATCCCCTTTGTCCAGTTGCTTCACCCGCTCGAATTCGTAATAGCCTTTGGGATTGTCGGTATCGGCGGGGCGCTCGCCATCGGTGATCACGGTCAACCCGCCCGCTTCCAGCAGTTTCATCATCATCGAGGTGCCGGAACGGGGCAGGCCGGAAACGACAATCACCGCCGCAGGGGATGGGGAAGCCGAGAATCGTGTGCGTAGGGAACGGAGCATAGATTAGAGAAAGATCAGTCGATGAGTGAACACGTTGTCCTCTGCGCTTTGCGGCCCTTTGTGGACGAAAACGTGCAACATTCAAGGGCGCCGCATCGCCCGCAGCAGGCGCTGGCTCAGGCCCTGGATCTTGGGGCGCCGCGCCCCACTCTGATCCGCTGCCGCGGCCTTGCCGCCCTTGCCCTCCTTCTCATCCTCGGTATAGTAACGGTAGCGGTCATAGTAGTAATAATAATAGCCGCTGTCGCCGCGGGCCTTGAACTTGTTCAGCACCACTCCCAACACATGCGCCTGCACCCGCTCCAGTTCCACCAGCGTCTGCGCCAGCGCCGGCTCGCGCGTCGTGTCTGCATCCGCCACCACCAACACCCCATCCATGGCCCGCGCCAGCACCACCGGATCAGTCACCGCCAGGGTTGGCGGCGTGTCGAAGATCAGCAGGTCGAACTCCTCCAACAGGCGCTCGGCCAGCCGCACCAACTTCTGCGACCCCAACAACTCCGAAGGATTGTGCGGGATCTGGCCGCAGGTCACCAGCCACAGATTCTCCACCTTTGTCTTCTGCAGCAACTGCTCGAAATTCATGTGGCTTTCGTCGAACAGCAAGGCGCCGGTCAGCCCCACCGTGTTCGCTATCTCCCAGCGCTTGTGCTGCGTCGGCTTGCGCAGGTCCGCATCGATCAACACCACCCGCTTTCCTGCCTGCGCCATCACCACCGCCAGGTTGGCCGCGGTGGTGCTCTTGCCCTCACTCGGCCCGGAACTGGTCACCACCAAGGTGCGCACCGGCTTGTCGATGCTGGAAAACTGGATGCCGGTGCGGATGGCGCGATACGCTTCCGCAATCGGCGAGCGCGGCTGCTCCACGGTGATCAACCCCGGCCCATTGCCATCAGACCGTTGCTTGGCGATCACCCCCACCGTGCTCAGGCCGCTGATACGGGCCACATCATCCGGGCTTTTCACGGTGTCATCCAGGTATTCGATCAAGAAAACCGCCCCCAGGCCCAACATCGCACCCACCACCGCGGCCAGCAGCGTGTTCATCAATGGCCGCGGGCGGATGGGGTTACGCGGGGGATCGGCCGGCTCGATCACGGTGATCGTATCGCGAGCGTTGGCCTCGGCCAGGCGGATGTTCTCCAACTGCGCCAGCACATTGCCATAGCTGCTGCGATACTGCGCCAGCCGATTGCCCAGGGATACGCGTTGCGCCTCGGCTTCGGCGCTATCTGCCTCGTCCAAAAGGCCCAGCTTGCGTTCGGTGTCCTGAAGATCGCTATCTAAATTGGCCAATTGCGTCTGCAGCGCCTGCTTGGACTCCTGGAACCGGGCAGCCTGCTGATCACTGTTGTATTGGATGAAGACCTCCGGCAGGGCATTGGCCAGGGCCGCGGCCAGGGCCGGGACCGGATGCTCCACCTTGACATCGATCAACTGCGTATCTCGTACCGGCGTCACAGTAATGCTTTGTGCCAGGGCCGCCGGCGCCACCTCCAGCAGGCCCACCCGATCCAACGTCGCTTGCAGGATCGGACGCGCCGTCAACATCTGGGCATAGGTGCGTGAAAGCCGCTCATTGATCAGGATGTCATTGTAGCTCGTGATCGTCGTCGAACTGGAGGAGCCTTGCGTCACCAGCATGCGCGTGCTGGCCTGGTAGATCGGCGTCTGCCGGATGCTGACCACATAGGCCGCGGCTGCCGCCAACAGCGTGGTCAGCGCCACCAGCCACAACCAGCGCCGCAACAACTGCCAATACTGTCTTAATTCCATGAAATGGCCTCGATGAAAGATGTTTTTGGGGAGAAAAGCCCGACTTCTGCCGGACGTAACAGTTCGCCTAATGTGTCATTGCGAAGGCGACCTCAGGTCGCATGGCAAAGCAATCTCCAAGAGCGTTAGGGATTGCTTCGGGGCTATCGCTCCTTGCAATGACAAAATAAGGTAAATTATTACATAAATTCAATTCGTGTCGATTTGTGAAATTAGCGGTCCAAACTTACCATTTTCGCTGCCTTCACGCCTCGATCACATGCCGGGTATCGATCACCCGCGCCGCTGTCGCCGCGATCTGCGGCCAGTCGTAGGCAGAATGATCGGTAATGATGATGACGCAGTCGGCCGCGGCCAGCCCTGCCTGCAGATCGGGGATGCTGTGATAGGCATGGCCATCGAGAGAAAAAACCGCTACGTGCGGGTCGTGGTACCACACCTCCGCCCCCTTCTGCCGCAGCAGTTCGATGATGTCCAGGGCCGGCGACTCGCGCACATCATCGATATCCTTCTTGTACGCCACGCCCAATGCCAGCACCCGGCTGCCCTTCACCGCCTTTCCCGCCTGATTCAACGCATCCTGCACCTTCTCCACCCAGTACCGGGGCATCTCCGTGTTGATCTCCCCGGCCAGCTGGATGAAACGGGCGTTGTAGTTCAGCGTTTTCAGTTTCCAGGAAAGGTAATGCGGATCCAACGGGATGCAATGCCCGCCCACGCCCGGCCCCGGCGTAAACTTCATAAAACCGTACGGTTTAGTTGCCGCCGCCTCCACCACTTCCCACACGTCGATGCCCAGCTTGTCGCACATGATCGCCACTTCGTTGACGAGGGCGATGTTCACGGCCCGAAAGGTATTCTCCAGCAGCTTGGTCATCTCCGCCGCGGCCGGCGAGGAGACCGGCGCCACCCGGTCGATGGCCTGCTGATAGAGGCTCATGGCCACTTCCAGGCAAGCCGGTGTCATCCCCCCCACCACCTTGGGCGTGTTCTCCACCGTCCAATCCGTGCGGCCGGGGTCGATCCGCTCCGGCGAAAAAGCCAGGAAAAAGTCAGAGCCCACCTGCGCCTGCCCTCCCAGCCCTGGCGCGGCCTGCAGCTTTGGCAGCAGCAACTCCTCGGTTGTGCCGGGATAGGTGGTCGATTCCAACACCACCAGCATGCCAGGATGCAGGTGCTGGGCCACCCCTTCGCCGGCGGCGATCAAAAAACGCACATCCGGGTCGCGGGTCTTATTCAGCGGCGTGGGCACACAGATGATGGCCACGTCGCACCCGGCGAGCACACTGTAGTCGGTTGTGGCGGACAATTGGCCGGGAGATGGCGAATGGTGGATCAACCGCCCCAGCCGCTGAGAGGGGATATCGCTGATATAGGAATGGCCGGCGTGGAGGGCTTCCACCTTGGCCGCGTCCACATCGATGCCGATCACGGGGAAACCATTCTCGGCAAAAGCCACGGCCAGGGGCAGGCCCACATAGCCCAGGCCGATGATAGCGACGCGGGCAGTGTGCGCCTGCAAACGCGCTTGCAGCCTGCTCTTATGATTCATCATCGTCATAATGAATGCGCCGTCCTTTGCCGCGGGTGCCCCGGCGGCGGTGAGATTTGAAGGCTGCTACCGGCTCCAGCTCGCCCAAATCGACCTCGATCTCATTCTCCTGGCCCAAAAAGCGTAGCAGCACCACTGCCCGCTCGGAAGCACGAAGATGGCGCAGGAACACCGCTTCCAGCCCTCGCAGCGGCCCTTCCGTCAGCCGCACCCGCGCCCCCGCCCGATAGGTGGTGGGCAGCAGCCCTCCCTCCTGGTTGATCTCCACCACTTCGGCGCGAATGCTCTCGATCACACCCGGCTTCAGCGGCAAGGGCTGGTCGCCAAACATCACCAACTGGATCACACCGGGCGTGGCGTTGATCCGGCTCATCTCCACCTGCCCCAAATCTGTCTGCACGAACAGATAGCGGGGGAAGAGGGGCCGCAGTTGCATGCGCTGGCGATAACGCTGCAGCACCTCTGGCAGATAGACTTCCAGTTGCAGCCGCTCTTCCAAAAGGCTGGCGGCCATCAACTCATCCAGCGGTTTGGTGTAGACCACATACCAGGCGGGGTGTTCTGTCGTGTGCATGAGGAGTGCAGGGGGGCGGGCAAGCTCCGCCAGCCCGGCGCGGGGCCGGGGAGCGGCAAGGGATGTGAGCGCAAGGCCGGAGCCGAAGCTACAACGGGCCAGGAGCGTTGTGAGAGAGAAAAGAAAAAGGAAATGTAAAGGCTTTTATTCGCCTGAAAATATCAACTATCCGCGCTATTGACGTAAAGAGGCTGCCACGCGCTGTAAAATCTCATCCAGTGGGATCTGCGGCTGCCAACCCAGCAACTGCTGCACGCGTGCGGTATCGGGCACCCGGCGGCGCATGTCCTCGAAACCGGGGGCATACGCCTGGTCGTAGGGGATCAACCGGATCGGCGATTGGCTGCCTGTCGCGGCTTTTACCCGCTGCGCCAGATCCAGGATGCTCACCTCCTCGCTGGCGCCGACGTTGAACACGCGGCCCACCGCCGCCTCCTGCTCGGCCAGGCCGATCAGCGCCCGCACCGTGTCGGAGACATCGCAAAAGCAGCGGGTTTGCTGGCCATCGCCATACACCGTCAGCGGCTCGTTGGCCAGGGCCTGGGCCACAAACCGGGGGATGACCATGCCGTAGCGGCCTCGCTGCCGGGGGCCAACCGTGTTGAACAGGCGGGCAATGACCACGGGCAACGCTTTTTCGGCGTGATAGGCCAGGGCCAGGAACTCATCCACCATCTTCGAGGCGGCATACGACCAGCGGCTCTTGCTGGTAGGCCCCAGGACGATGTCATCCTCCTCGCGGAAAGGCACGCGGCTGCCCTTGCCATACACCTCCGAGGTAGAAGCCAGCAACACTTTGGCGCGATAGCGCGCCGCCGCTTGCAATACTGCCTCGGTGCCCATGACATTGGTCTCGATCGTGCGCACCGGGTGCTCCACGATCAGTTGCACCCCCACCGCCGCGGCCAGATGCACGATCACCTGGCATTCGCTGGCCAGACGATCCAGCACCGTAGCGTGGGTAATCGTGTCGATGGCGAAACGGAACCCTGGCTGGCCCACCAGATGAGCGATATTGGTAAAGCGACCGGTGGAGAGATCGTCGAGTACAGTGACGGGGTGACCGCGCTGCAGCAGGGCTTCAGCCAGATGGCTGCCGATAAAACCGGCGCCGCCGGTGATCAGGTAGGAGGGGGGCATAAATAATGATACGAATGATGTGCCGGGGAGAGGGAAAAAGAGCCTGCCGGCGCACCAGATCGAGAAATGCGATACTCAGCAGTCTTATCGTGCACCAAACGCACACGGGTCGATCGTGCCACAGATGGCGGTGATTGGGCAAATCTCTGCCAAGGATGTGCGCTTCCAGTTGGCCAGGATGACGCCCAAATCGCGGTCAGCCGACTTCGCCCTCCCCCGCCCAGGCGCGGCGGAAGAGGCCCAGATCCGCGGGCCGCAGCAGGCGCAGGATCCACAATCCGGCCATGAACACCCCCGCAAACAGGGCCGCCAGCCCGATCAAGCCCGGCCACCAGGGCGCGGCGATCTGGCCGCCGGCCCACCACCACACCGCGGCCAGCGCCGCCAGCCAGCCCAGCAGCCGCGCCGGCAATGCCTGCCGCAGATCATCAGACCGCGCCGCGCAGCGCCGGGCAAAGAACCACAGCGTCAGCAGCGCGCTGCTGCCCACGGCCAGGACATTGGCCGCCAACACGCCCGCAAAGCCCCAGATCGGGGCCAGCAACAGCCCCAGCAGCAGGGTCAGCAGCAGATTGTAGAAGGCAAAGAGCAAGGCCTGGCCCGGCCCGCCGGTGGCCTGAAAGCCGGCCGCGGCGGCGGTGGCCAGCCCCGCCAGCGCCCAGGCCGGGATCAGCCAGTGCAGCGCCTGCAAAGGAGGCCCCAGCAAAGGCCCGAACCAGGCAGCGACGAAGGGCCGGGCCAGGGTGGTCATCAGCACGGCCAGGGGCAGGATGCTCAGCCCCAGCAGGCGCAGGGCTTGCAAAAAGAACCGCCGCACCTGCGGCCAACCGCCCACGGTCTGCGCCGCGGCCAGGGCGGGATAGTAGGCGTTGGCCGCGGCCGCCGCCAGGTTGAAGAGTTGCATGGCCATGACCGCGCCGAATTCGAACCAGGCCACACTCTCCAGGCTGACCAGGCGGGCGAGGATGATCTTGTTGGCAGCGGTGAAGGCCAGCCCCACACCCTGCCCGGCCAGGATCAGCCCACCAAAACGGAGGTCGCGGCTGAGGCCGGCGGCGGCAGGCAGGGCCCAGGCGGGACGCAGGGCCGGCGTCACCCGGCGCAGGGCCAGCAGCAGCAGGGCCACATGCGCCCAGGCCGAAGCGAGATGGGCCATGGCCACCCCCCACACGCCCCAGCCGCCGATCAGGGCCAGGACCGCGCCGGCGCTGAAGAGCAAGCGGGAGAGGGTGAGGGCGCCGCTGCTGAAAGCCATGCGCTGGCTGCCCTCGATCGCCGCGGTCAGCACCTGGGCCAGAGCCGCGGCAGGCAAAGCCAGCAACAGCAATCGCAACAGCCCCACGGCCAGGGGCAGCAGCGCCGGCGGCGCGCCCAGCCCGCGGGCCAGAGGCCCGGCCAGGGGCCAGCAGACCGCGACCAGCCCCCATGAAAGGATCAGGACCGCCCACCAACTGCGGTTGAACGCCGCGCGGATGTGCTGGGGCTGACCCGCGGCCAATGCCTGGGCCACTGTGCGCGCCAGCGCCCGACCCAACCCCAGCGCGGCCAGAGGCGCCGCCGTGATCACCACCCCGCCCAGCGCCCACAACCCGAACAGCTCCTCGCCCAGCCGCAGCAGCAGGAAAGGCGTCAGCGCCAGGGCCAGGGCCGAGGTGATGGCCAGCCCAGCCAGATTGAACGCGGTGTTGGCCAGGGGCGTGCGCGCGTTCATGCCCCATCCAGGCCGAACAACCGGCCCAGGGCCTCGATGTGGGGGATGGTGTGATCCGCGTCCGCGCTGCCATCGCCCACCAGCACGGTCTTCATGCCCAGGGCGCGGGCCGGGGGAAGGTTGACGGCGCTGTCCTCGATGAACACGCAACGCTGCGGCGAGACATCCACCAGGGCCAGACAGCGCTCGTAGGCCAGGGGATGGGGTTTGGAGACGTATCCCACCTCCTCGAAGCCGACCACGTGCTGAAAATGGCGATCGACGCCCAACGCGGCCAGCACATTGTGCGCGTGCCGGGCGGTGGCGTTGGTAAAGATGGCCTTGCGCTGCGGCAGGGCGGTCAGCAGGGCATCGAGGGTGGGATTGAAGCCCAGATAAGGGGCGAGGGGGACATCGTGCACAAAGGCCAGATAGGCGGCCGGCTCGATGCGGTACTCGGCCATCAGCCCGGCGATGGTGGTGCCATAATTCAGCCAGTAGTGCTTTTGCACACGTGCAGCCTCGGCGGGGGAAATGCCCAGAAACTGGCCCACGAACAGGCGGATGCGATCATCGATCTCCCGCCACAGCCCCAGCCCGCGGGGGTAGAGGGTGTTGTCGAGGTCGAAGAGGATCAGGTCTACGTCGAGCAGGGGGGCGGATGCGTGCATGCCGCCATTATGCCCCGGCCCCGCAGCCAGCGCAAAGCAACTGATGAAAGACGAAGGACGATCGTCCTTCGTCCTTCGTCCATCGTCCACCCAGTTGCCGCCATTCCCCCTGCCCCTGCTATAATCGGCGCATGCCAATCCGTATCCTATCCCCCGATGTCGCCGATAAGATCGCTGCCGGCGAGGTGGTGGAGCGCCCCGCCTCGGTCGTGAAGGAATTGATCGAGAACAGCCTCGACGCCGGCGCCACCGACATCCGCGTGGAGATCCGCGAGGGCGGCAAGCGCCTGATCCGGGTGATCGACGACGGCGCCGGCATCCCCGCGGCCGAAGCGCCCCTGGCTTGCCAACGCCACGCCACCTCCAAACTGCAAACAGCCGAGGATCTGGAGCAGATCGCCACCCTGGGCTTCCGCGGGGAGGCGCTGGCCGCGATCGCCGCGGTCAGCAAGACCACACTGATCACCCGCAGCCGCGATGAAGAGGTGGGCGTAGAACTGCGACTGGAAGGCAGCGAACTGCGCGGGCAGCGGGCCATCGGCGGCCCGGCGGGCACGAACATCACCATCGAGCATCTGTTTTGGAATGTGCCGGCCCGGCTCAAATTCCTGCGGGCCGAAAGCACCGAAGCCGGCCACATCCACAAAATCCTCACCCGCTACGCCCTGGCCTACCCGCACGTGCGCTTTTCCTACGCGCCCGAAGGCCGCATCACCTTCCAAACGCCGGGCAACGGCGACCGTATGGCCGCGCTGATCAAAGTCTTCGGGGCCGAGATCGCCCGGCAAATGCTGGCGGTGGCGGGCGGCGAGGATGTCGCCGCGCCCGGCATCGTGGTCAGCGGCTTTGCCAGCCAACCGGAACTGCACCGCGCCAACCGCAGTTTCATCGAGTTGTTCATCAACAACCGCTATGTGCAGGATCGCAATCTCACCTATGCCGTCATCCAGGCCTACCACACCTTGCTGCCGGGCGGACGCTATCCCCTGGCCCTGATCTTCGTTGACCTGCCGCCGGACATGCTGGATGTGAATGTGCACCCCACCAAGGCAGAGGTGCGCTTCCGAGAGGGGGCGGTGGTGTTCCGGGCCGTGCAGCGGGCCGTGCATCGCAGCCTGGTCGAGCAGGCGCCGGTGGCCCAACTCCGCCCGGACGAGAAGGGCCGCGAGGGCTGGGCGGCCCGGCGCCAACACTTGCTCGCTGCCGGCGCCTCCGATCCCCCCGGCCAGTTGGCGATGGATCTGTATCGCCGCGGGCTGGAGGAGGAGGCCGCGCCGCCGGGGCCGAGCGAGACAGGCGGAGCCATGGCCCCACGCACAGGCGACGCCGAAGTCTTGCCGCCGCTGCGGGCCGTAGGCCAGATCGCGGGCATGTATCTGGTGGCCGAGGGGCCGGGCGGGCTGTTCCTGGTCGATCAGCACGCGGCCCACGAGCGCATCCTCTACGAGCAGATGCTGCAAGCCCCGGCCCAGCCCATCGCCCGCCAGCAACTTTTGCAGCCCCTGACCTTGGAACTGGGCACCCATCTGGCCGGGCTGGTGGCCGCGCACCTGCCCACCCTGGCCCAGAGCGGGTTCGAGATCGAGCCTTTTGGCGAGGGCAGCTTTTTGCTGCGGGCCATGCCCGCGCTGCTGGGCCGCCAGGATCCTCGCCGCTTGCTGGAAGAAGTGGCCGAAAGCCTGGACGCGCTGGCCGATCAGGTAGGCGCGGCCCACGAGGATGAACTGGTCAAGATCATCTGCAAACGGATGGCGATCAAGGCCGGGCAGGTACTCTCCCTGGTCGAACAGCGCGATCTGCTGCGCCAATTGGAGGCCTGCCAGAACCCGCGCACCTGCCCGCACGGCCGCCCCACCCTGCTCCACCTCAGCGCCACCCAGTTGGAGCGGCAATTCGGCCGCACGTGAACAGAGAGAGAGCAGATAGAGAGAGCAGATAGAGAGAGCAGATAGAGAGAGCAGATAGAGAGAGCAGATAGAGAGAGCAGATAGAGAGAGCAGATAGAGA
>JAANMY010001272.1_pt1 | contig 29589 bp, 36 predicted proteins | sample 7279691 | NCBI WGS metagenome assembly JAANMY01 (sample SAMN14094543, study PRJNA606508) | bioreactor metagenome | isolation source: A lab-scale SPAN reactor treating ammonium-rich wastewater day 388 | place: Ireland: Galway | collected 2018-02-07
CTCGACCAGACCGCTGGCCGCCAGACCGCCGCTCAGCGTCGCCGTCAGGCTGACCTCCTGGCCCAGCACCGCCGGGTTCAGCGACGAACTCAGCGCCAGAACCGGTGCGGCCTGATCGATCGTCAGCGCGAGCGATGCGCTGCCCGAGAGCAGATTGGCATCGGTGACGGTGATGTCGACGGTGAAGCCGCCCTGTTCGGTCGGCGTTCCGGTGATCGCATCGCCGACGACCGACAGGCCGGCCGGCAGACCGGTGGCGCCGAAGGTGAAGGGCGCCGTGCCGCCGCTGACCGACAGCGCGACGGAATAGGCCGTGCCGAAGCTGCCGTTGGCGAGGCTGCCGTTGCTGACGGCCGGAGGGGAGGCGTAGGAGAAGGCGGTGACGGTGCGCCCCTCGGTCGTGGAGGGCGAGCTGGGTTTGGACAGATGCACCGAGGCCGGACCGACCGCGCCGACCGGGGCGGTGAAGGTCAGTTGCGTATCGCTGGCGACGCTAAAGGCGACGGCGGGGCTGCCGTTCACCTCGATGCTGTCGATGCCGGTGAAACCACTGCCGGTGAGGGCGACGTCGGTGCCGCCTGTGGTGGACAGGACCGACCGGTCGATCGCGTTGACGATGATCGGCGTGAAGTAATGCAGGGTCGTGCTGGCGCTGCCTTCGGGCGTGGTGACGAGCACCGTCGCCGCGCCGACCGGATTGGGCGGGGCCGGAAACTGCACCCGGGTTGCCGAGAGGGCCGAGAAGGTGGCGGGCACGCCGCCGACCGTCACCGCGGTGGTGCCCAGCAGGTTGGTGCCATCGAGCGTGATGGTGTTGAGGCCGGAGGCCGGTGTGGCCACAGGCGAGATCGCGGTGATCGTCGGCAACAGCGGCGCGGGGTTGACGGTCAGGCTCAGCGACCGTGACACGCCCAGCCCTGCCCCATCGATCACCTGCAGCGTCACGCTGGCGGTGCCCTCGGCACTGGGGGTTCCGGTGATCGCACTGCCGACGACCGACAGGCCTGCGGGCAGGCCCGTCGCCGAAAAGGCATAGGGTGCCGTGCCGCCGCTGGCCGCCAGCGGCGTGGAATAGGCGGTGCCGACGGTCGCGTCGGGCAGGCTGGCGGTGGTGATCTCGACGGTGACATACAGGAAACTGCTGATCTCGTGGACCGAGGCCCAGGGGGCAACCGGTTTTTCGATCCGCACAGCAGCAAGGCCCGGGGTTCCGGCCGGGGCGGTATAGGTAATCAGCCCGTCGTTGACGACCGAGAAGGCCACCGGCGCGCCCGCAACGGTCAGCGAATCGACGCTGCCCAGAGCCCCGCTAAAGCCCGAGCCGGTCAGCGTCATCGCCGTGCCGCCTGCCTGGTTGACATGACCGGGCGTGCCGCCGGTGATGACCAGCGGGATATAATAGTAGAAATCGGTGCTGACACTGCCGCCGGGCGTCGTCAGGATCAGCGTCGCATCGCCCTCGGCCCCGGCCGGGGGGACAAAGGTGACGCTGCTGTCCGAGACCACGGTGAAGCTGCTGACCGGGGTGCCGCCGATGGTGATCGAGGTCGTACCGGTCAGGCCGGTGCCGGTGAGGGTCTGCGTGCCGGCACCGGTGATGGTCGCAAAGCCGGGCGAGATCCCCAGATCGCTCGCGCCGGGGGTGATCGTCGGCCCCGCCAGGACCGTGTGGCTGATCGTCGTCGAGCCCGGATTGTGCGAGGCATCGCCGCTATAGCTGATGGTGATGGTGTTCACGCCGACGGGCAGTGCCGGGCAAATCTGTTCAAATATGCCCCGGATGCTCCCCTCGGGAAATACGCCGCCGGTACAGCTCCACCCGCCGGGCGCAGTGGCGGTGACCGTGCCCGTCGGATTGATGGGAGTCGAGCTGCCGGCCGAAGTGGAGACAAGGTAGGCACCCACCGCGATGGCGGCGCCCGCCGCGCTGGGGTTCGGTGAGGAAGAGACGTTTGCGATGGGATGGCCCGAAAACAGCACCTCCCACAGCGCCGCCGCCACCGACATCTCGATCACGCGCGAATCCGTGGCGCCCAAATCATCGGTGACTGTCACGGTGACGGGCACATCCGCGGCCACCGCCGTGGGCGTTCCGGTGATCGCGTCGCCCACCACCGACAGGCCCGACGGCAGGCCGGTCGCGCTGAAGCTATAAGGCGCGGTGCCGCCCGAGGCGGTCAGTGTCTGCGAATAGACAGTGCCGACACGGCCATCGGGCAGGCTGGTGGTGTCCAGCTCCAGCAGATCGGCAAAGGTGATCGAGCCTCCGGCAGCGACCGCGGAGCCCGGAAAGGGCTTGCGCACGGCAACTGAAGCCGTGCGCGCTGAAAGCGCCGGGGTGACAGCGGTGATCTGCGTGTCGCTGTTCACCACGAAACTGGCGGCGTGTGTCGACGAGAAGAGCACCTCATTCACGTCGGAATGCAGCCCGGTGAATCCGCTGCCGGTGATCACCACCGTGTCGCCGCCCGCGGTCGAGACAATCGACGGCGTGACCGAGGTGATGACGGGTGGATACAGGTAATAGATCGTTGTCGTGGCGCTGCCGCCCGGGCCCGTCACCTCGATGGTCTGCGGCCCCTCGGCAAGCCCGCTGGGCACGGGGCCGGTAGACAACCGGCCGGGGTGAACGTCGCCAAAAACAACCGGCAGCCCGCCGACGGTCACACTGGTCACAGTGTCCAGCCCGGTGCCATAAACATCGATAGACGGCGCCGTGCCGATGAAGATCTGCTGGCGGCTCAACGAGGTGATCGTCGGCGCGGGCGGGGTGATGGTCAGGCTGAGCGTCGCGGCATCGGAAAAGCCGCTGGCATCCTCGACCGTCACATCGACGCTGAACGCGCCCGAGACACTCGGCGTGCCGGTGATCTGGTTGCCGACCACCGACAACCCGGTCGGCAGGCCGGTCGCGTCGAAGGTCAAAGGCGCCGTGCCGCCCGAGGCGGTCAGCGTCTGCGAATAGGCAGTGCCAACACGGCCATCGGACAGGCTGGTGGTGGTCAGCCGCGGCGCCAGGCAATCGGGGTCTTGCGACATGTCGATGCTGGTATAGCCCGCATGCCCGTTGTCAGGCGCGATCAGGTCAGCCGACAGAACCGGGCTGCGCGTCCGGCTGCGGATGACCCCGTCCTGCCACGTGTCAAAGAGCGAGACATAGAGATGGGTGCCGCCGACCAGATACGAATCCGGGATATTCCTGTCGGTGGTCTGGCTTGGCAACTGACCGTGCGGCGCATTGAAATAGGATGGCGGCTGATACGCCCCCGTCGAGCCCCCTTCGTTCCAGGCATACATCGAAAGCGTACGCCCGGCGGCCGCGTCGGTGTTGAAGGCCGTCCACTCGATACGGACCATGGCCGAGGTCGCATTCGCGTTCGGACCGGCCAAGCAGGTGTCGTCGGTGATATGGCTCAGGGTGATCGACGGGGCGGTCCAGCCGTCGGCCAGGGCGCCACCCGCCGTGGACAAAAGGACCAGCATCAGCGCAATCGACAGGCGCAGCGCGCCCTGAACTGCCGTTCCCAGCGCCGCAAGCACAGCCCGCACCCGACGTCCGACCCAGCCCTGCGCCATCACAACCTCGACAAATCGTTAAAATCGTCTTTAGCCCTCTTCGGCTAATGGACTGGGCGCCTTGTCAAAAGTTGTTTCTGGCCGGAACTGCCGGTTTGGCGTAAACGGATCGCTTTTTGGCGCGGTATCCTGAAACTCGACGTCGGAAGGTGTTGCCATCCGCGGCGCGACACCGCCAGTATGCCGCGCGATACTGGGCTGCGGCCCGCCCGTCACGGATTCAGAATGTTGCGCATGCAGGCTGGGGCCAGCCACCGAATCGTCATCGTCCTGCACCCGGATGTCGCGGCCACCGACGTCGCAGGCCCGATGGACGCGTTCGGACTGGCCAACATGATCCTGGGGCGCCCCTGGTATGACCCGGTCAGCGTCAGCCTCGACGGGGCGCCGGTGCGGGTTGCCGGATCGTTCATGCAGATCGTGCCGACCTACAGTTTCGACACGCTGCCCGGGCGCATCGACACGCTGCTGGTCGCGGGCGGCCCCGCCGCGGCGACCGCGGCCTCGGACCCCGATCTGGTGGCCGCATTGCGCAGCATCGCCCCGCGCTGCACCCGTATCGCCTCGATCTGCACCGGTGCGTTCATCCTCTGCGCAACCGGCCTCGCCGATGGCGAGCAGGTGGCAACCCACTGGTCGTATGTGAGCGCGCTGCAAGAGCGTTTTCCGCAGGTTCAGGTCGATGGCGACGCGGTGTTCCTGCGCAACGGCACGCTCTGGTCCTCGGGCGGGATGACCACGGCCATCGACCTCGCGCTGGCGATGATCGAGGCGGATCTTGGCCGCCATACCGCGCTGGCGGTGGCGCGGCAACTGGCGATCTATGTGATGCGCTCGGGGCGCCACCAGCAGTTCAGCCCCCAGTTGCGCGCCCAGCATGTCGACGATCCGGCCATCGAGCGGGTGCAGCACCTGATCCTCGACAATCTGTCGGGCGCCCTGCGGATCGAGGATCTGGCGGCGCAATCGCGGCTGTCGGTCCGCAGCCTGCAGCGCGCCTTTCCAGCCAGCGTCGGCATGCCGATCCGCGATTTCATCCTGCACGCCCGGCTGCGGCTGGCCTGCGAGCTGTTGACGACCAGCGACAGGACCCTGAAGGAAATCGCCCTGATGACCGGCACGGGCACCGCGGCCAATCTGCGGCGGCTGTTCCTGCGCCATCTCGGCACCTCGCCGACCGCCTACCGCGGCACGCCCCCCTCCGCCTGACCCGGCCACGGCACCGGACCGCAGGCGGGGGCGGCATCGCATGCCCGCCGTTCGCAGCCGGAACCCGAGGCCCTGGCGCGCCGCTGGCCCCGGGCGGGCGATCCTTCAGGCCCGGTCTGCAGCCGCAGGGCCGCCGAGGAGGGTCAGCATCGCCTGCAGGTCGGCCTGTCGGCGGCAGCCGGTCTTGGCCAGAACCTGCTTGAGCTGGTTGCGGACGGTCTCGAGGCTCGTGCCCCGCCCGGCAGCGATCTCGGCAGGCCTCATGCCGCGCGCGGTCTGTTGCGCGATCAGCGCCTCGGTCGGCGTCAGGTCGAACAGCGCCTGCAACAGCGAGGGTGCGGGCAATTGTGGCGCGCGCGGCCGCATGAAGATCACCAGCGCCGTGGACCGGCCAAAGATATCCGCCGCCGCCCGCCGCACCGGGATCACATGCAGCACGCCCGGCCCCGCCTCGCGCGCCATGGGGATCGAACGTACGACATTCGTGTGATGCAGCGTTTGCAGCGCCTCGGCCAGCAACCGGTCGGCATTGGGATCGATCAGCCACAGGCGCCGCGCGCTGCCCCGGGCCCAATCCGCGGCCTCCTGCTCGAAATGGCTGTTGGCGGTGATGATCGCGCCGTCGCCGGTCACAGCGACCGAAGGCAGCCCGACCCGCTCCAGCGTTTCGACGGCGGTGCGGGCGGCCTGAAACGCGGTGCGGGCGGCCAGCATCGAGGCGCGGGCCAGATGCGGGCGCAACTGCGCCAGCATGTCCAGAATCCGGCGGTCGAAGGGTTCGGGGGAAAACCGCCCCTCGCAATGCAGGATGATCTCCTCGCCCGTCAGCATCGGGATCACCGTGGCGATACCGCGCCCATAGCCGCGCGGCCGCAGGAAATCGCGGAACATCGGCTCGACCTCGATCTCATCGGCGGTAAAGACATCATGATCCGACACGAACCCGGGGATCGCGGCCCGGGTCAGCCGCACCAGACGTTCGTTATGCGACGAGAAAGTCGTGAAATATTCGGTGGCCTCACGCGCAAAGACATCGTCCGAGGCCACCATGCGCAGATCGGCCGCGCTGCGGGCGATCAGGACACTGCCCAGGCTGGCGGTCAGCCGGTTGAGGTTCTGCAACACGCCGGGCCACATGCCGGGGATGACCGCGGCCTCATAGATCCTGTCAACGATGCTGTCGAAGGGCTCGGACGAGAACGGCTGGTTCATGGGGCGCAGGTTGCTGGGGATGCTTCGGCGGTTCGGACGGCGTGTTGCAGGGCCATGGCCTGTTTGGGTCATGCGGTCTGTGACGCGCCGGGCAAGGATGGTGTTTCTGGACCCGTGGAGTGCCCATGCCCGAAATCGACGTCTATGATGGAAAGATCACCGACTATTACGATGCCGGCAACAGGAATCTGCTCGCCCGCTGGAACCCGTGCCGGGACTGGCTGGATGCGCGGCTGGATGCCGGGCTGGAACCCTATTCCAAGGTCACGACCGGGCGCATCTCGACCAGCCTGCGGGGCACGGATCGCCGGGGGCGGCCGATCGGCGGGCTCAATTTTGCCTCGCAGGATTACCTCAGCCTCGCGTCCGATCCCCGCGTGATCGCCGCGGCGCAGGCCGCAGCCGGGCAATACGGCGTGCATTCGGCGGGTTCTGCCGCGCTGATGGGGCTTTGCGCGCCGACCATCCGGCTCGAGGCGGAAATTGCCCGCTTTGTCGGACTGGCGGATGCCACGGTCTTTCCAACCGGCTGGGGCGCGGGCTATGGCGCGATCCGCACCCTCGCTCGGGCGGGGGACCATATCGTCATCGACGTGCTGGCCCATGCCTGCCTGCAGGAAGCGGCGGCCGCCAGCGGCGCGACGGTTCACCGGTTCCCCCACGCTTCGACCGAAGGCGTCGCGCGGCGCCTCAGCCGCCTGCGGGCCGACCATCCGGCGGCCGGTATCCTGGTCGTGACCGAGGGCATCTTCAGCATGGACAGCGACAGCCCCGACACCCGGGCGCTGCAGGATCTGTGCCGCGCGCATGATGCCACGCTGTTCCTCGACGTGGCGCATGATCTGGGCGCCATCGGCCCGGGCGGGCGCGGCGTGCAGGAATTGCAGCATATGATCGGCGCCGTCGATGTGGTCATGGGGAGTTTTTCCAAGACCTTCGCCAGCAACGGCGGTTTCGTGGCGACCAACAGCCGGTCGCTGAAACTGGCGCTGCGCTATGGCGCCGGGCCGCTGACCTTCACCAATTCCCTCTCGCCGGTGCAGGCCAGCACCATTCTGACCTGCCTCGACATCATCGACAGCCCCGAAGGCGCCAGCCGCCGCGCCGACCTGATGCGCAACGCGGCATTGCTGCGCGAGGGGCTGGGCACCGAGGGGTTCGACGTGCTGGGAACCCCCAGCGCCATCGTGCCGGTGATCCTGGGCGACAGCCGAACCTCGCGCGAGATGACGCGGGCGATGATCGGACTGGGTGCGCTGGTCAATCTGGTGGAATTCCCGGCGGTGGCCCGGAACGCCTGCCGCTGGCGCCTGCAGGTCATGGCGCAGCACACCGAGTCGCAGATCGAGCAATGCGTCGCCCTGGCCGTGCGCGCCCGCCGCAGCGTGCAGCGCGCCGCCGCCGCCCGGTCCTTTGCGGCGGGTTGAGCGCCGATCCCGCTAGGCCATCTGGCGGGGCTGGGCGCGTTCGACCAGCCGGGCAAAGAAGCTCGCGCCGACCGGCGCCACCGCGTCGTTGAAATCATAGCGCGGATGGTGCAGCCCGGCGCTGTCGCCCTGACCGAGGAACAGATAGGCCCCCGGCCGCGCCTCGAGCATGAAGCTGAAATCCTCGGCCCCCATCACCGGCGCGCATTCCCCGGCCTCGGAGCCGACCTCCTGCGCCACCCCCAGCGCGAAATCGAACTCGCGCGCGTGGTTCACCGTCGCCGGATAGCCCTTTTCATAGGCCAGCTCCACCGTGACCCCCATCGCCGCCGCCACCCCGGCGACGATCTCGCGGCAACGCGCCTCGACCATGGCCTGTACCGCCTTGTCATAGGTGCGGATCGTCGCGCAGAACCAGCCGGTTTCGGGGATGATGTTGTCGGCGCTGCCGGTGTGGATCTGCGTCACGCTCACCACCAGCGCATCGGTGCCCTTGCGGTTGCGGCTGACGATGGTTTGCAGGGCGCCGACCATCTGGACGATGGCCGCCACCGGATCGACGGTTTCTTCGGGATGCGCGCCATGCCCGCCGCGCCCGGTCACGGTGACAGTCAGCGTGTCCACCGCCGCCATCAGCGGCCCGGCACGCCCCTCGAACCGGCCCGGCGCCACACCCGGCGCGTTGTGCAGCGCATAGACCTGACCGATATCGAAACGCTCCAGCACCCCCTCCTGCACCATGACCCCGGCGCCGCCGCCCCATTCCTCGGCCGGCTGGAAGATCAGCGCGACCCGGCCCGAGAAATTGCGCGTCTCGGCCAGATAGCGCGCGGCGCCCAGCAGCATGGTGGTATGGCCGTCATGGCCGCAGGCATGCATCTTGCCCGGCACCCGCGAGGCATGCGGCAGCCCGGTTTCCTCGGTGATCGGCAGCGCGTCGATATCGGCGCGCAGGCCGATGGTCGGCCCGGCGCCCTGCCCCTCGATGATCGCCACGATCCCCGATTGCGCGATCCCCTCATGGATCTCGGTGATGCCGAAGTCGCGCAGACGCCCGGCGATGAAGGCCGCGGTTTCCTCGCAGTCAAAGCGGGTTTCGGGGTGCTGGTGCAGGTGGCGCCGCCATTCCGTCATCTGGGGCGCGAAATCGGCGATGCGGTTGAGGATGGGCATGGTGGACTCCGGCAGCGGGCTTTGGGATAGAGGGTCAGCATCGACAATAAAGCGGATGGGCGCAATGGCCGACGACCCCCTGATCCACGACCCTGCGGGCGGGCTGCCGCGCCTGGCGGCGATCATGGCCCGCCTGCGCGCCCCCCAGGGCGGCTGCCCCTGGGATCTGGAGCAGGATTTCGACTCCATCGCCCCCTATACGATCGAAGAGGCCTATGAGGTCGCCGATGCCATCGCCCGGCGCGACTGGGACGGGCTCAGGGGCGAGCTGGGCGATCTGATGTTCCAGTCGGTCTATCACGCGCAAATGGCCGCCGAGGCCGGGCATTTCACCCTGGACGACGTGCTGCGCGGCATCGCCGACAAGATGGTCGCCCGGCATCCGCATGTGTTCGGCGACGACCGCATCGCCTCGGCCGCCGCCCAGACCGAGGCCTGGGAAGCCCGCAAGGCCCGCGAACGCGCGGCCAGGGCGCTGACCGGGGTGCTCGACGACGTGCCGGTCGGCCATGCCGCGCTGACCCGCGCCGTCAAGCTGCAGAACCGCGCGGCGCGGGTGGGGTTCGACTGGCCGCATGTCGGTCAGGTGGTGGACAAGATCGTCGAAGAGGCGCGCGAACTGACCGAGGCCGCGCCCGAGGACCGGTTCGAGGAATACGGCGATCTGCTGTTCGTCATGGCCAATCTGGCCCGCCATCTGGACATCGACCCCGAAGCGGCGCTGCGGGCCGCCAACGACAAGTTCACCCGCCGGTTCCGCGCCATCGAGGCGGCGCTGGCGGTTCAGGGGCGCCGCCCCCAGGATAGCGATCTGGCCGAGATGGACGCGCTGTGGGACGCCGCCAAGCGGGCCGAAAAGGGCTGACGCTCAACCCAGGTGCCGGGCGATCCGCGCCACCACCGGCGCGGCGGCCCGGGGCGGGATCCCGTGCCCGGTCTCGGGCAGGATCATCAGCTCCGCCCCCGGAATGCCCGCCGCCAGCGCCTGCCCGTTCCCGACCGGCAGGATCGGGTCTTCCGCGCCGTGGATCACCAGCACCGGGCAGGCGATGCGGCGAAAACCGCCGGTCCAGTCGTCGCGGGCGGTAAGGGCGGCGTGGTTGAACGCGCTGGCCGGGCTGTCGGTGTGCGCCAGCACCCGCGCCACCTGCGCCTGCGCCCGCGCCCGGTCGAACCGCGTGTCCGACCCGGTGCACAGCCGCTCGATCTCGACCAGAAACGCCGCCACGGCATCGCGGTCGCCCCAGTCAAGCACGGCGAGCCCGGCAAAGTGATCGAGGAAAGCCGGGGCGATGGACGGCAGCGGGGCGCCGTCCCAGCCCAGCGGCTCGGCGCCGATCAGCACCAGCGAGACCACCCGGTGCGGCGCGGTCAGCGCGACCATCTGCGCCAGATAGCCGCCCAGCGACAGGCCGACCAGAGGGGCGGCGCCGATCCCGAACGCATCGAGCACCGCCAGCAGATCGCCCGCCATATCCTCGAGCGCATAATCCGCCTCACCCGGCGGCCAAAGGGTGGATTGCCCGGTGTCGCGGTGATCGAAGCGGATCACGAAATGCCCGGTCGCGGCGAGGGCGGCGCAGAAATCGTCGGGCCAGCCCAGCATCGAGGCGGTCGCCCCCATCACCAGCAGCACGGCCGGATCGGCGGCGTCGCCGCAGGTCTCGGCGGCGAGGTGGATACCCTGATGATCGATCCGGTGCATGGGGCTCTCCCAAGGCCTGTCCCACGATGGGACATTTGCGGCAGGCTTTGCAATCAAGGACTTGCCAGCAACGATTCACAATCTCTTAACGAATCACCCCAACTTTGCGCCCTAAATATCCTCAGGGGGGTGAATTGGCCGGAACGGCCAAGAGGGGGGCGCGAGCGCCCCCCTTGACGCGCCGCGGAACGCGGCGCCACCAAGGGGCGTGCGGCGCAGCCGCTCCATGCGGTCACAGGCGAAAGCGCAGCAGGCTGCGGCGGCCGTCGCGCATCACCTCCAGTTCCCAATAGCGCGACGCTTCGCGCAGCGCCTGTTCGAGGTCGGCGGTGTTGCGCAAAGTCTGGCGGTTGACCGATACCAGCACATCCCCCGCCTGCAGCCCGGCCCGGGCGGCGATATCCTGCGCCTCGATCACCACGACACCGGCGGCCTGCGGATCGAGCCCCTGTTCCGCCGCCACCGCCGGGTTGATCGTCTCGGCCACCAGCCCGCGCAGCACGATCGCGCGCACCGTCAGCCGGGCGCGGTCAGGGGTTTCCGGCGGGGCGATCAGCGCCACCTCGGTCGCGCTCTGCTCGCCGTCGCGCAGCCAGTTCAGCGAGACGGTGCCGCCGATGCCGCGCGCGGCGAGGCGGAACATCATCTCCTGCGGCGAATTCACCGGCTCGCCGCTGACCGACAGCACCACGTCGCCGCTGCGCAGCCCGGCCCGGGCCAGCGGGCTGGCCGGGTGTAGGCCGGTGATCGCCACGCCCTGCGGCAGCGACAGGCCCAGGGCCTCGGCCAGCGCGGCATCGACCGATTGCGCGCTCAGCCCCATCCAGGGCCGCTGGAACCGCGTGCGCCCGGCCTCGGCCTGCGCCACGACCTGGCTGACCAGATTGGCCGGGATGGCAAAGCCGATGCCGTTCGAGCCGCCCGAGCGGGTCAGAATCGCCGAATTGATGCCGACCAGATGGCCCTGCATATCGACCAGCGCGCCGCCGGAATTGCCCGGGTTGATCGCCGCGTCGGTCTGGATGAAATAGCCGCGCCCTGAGCCGACGGCGATCCCCGAGCGCGCCAGCGCCGAAACGATGCCACTGCTGACCGTCTGGCCCACGCCGAACGGATTGCCGATCGCCAGCACCAGATCGCCGACCTCGATCCGGTCGCTGTCGGCGATCTCGATGGCGGGCAGGTCGCGCGCGCCGCGCAGCCGCAGCACCGCGAGGTCGCTTTCCTCGTCCTGCAAGATCACCTCGGCGGCGAATTCGCGCCGGTCGCCCAGCACGACGCGGATGTCGTCGGCATTGCCGACCACATGGAAATTCGACACGACGATCCCGTCGGCCGACAGGATCACCCCCGACCCCAGCGCATTCTGCACACGCGGCACCCGGCGGCCGGACTCGCCAAAGAGCTGGCCGAACACCGGGTCGTTGAAGAACGGGCTCTGGCGCTCGGCGACGACGCGGCGGGCATAGATCGACACCACCGCCGGGGCGCTGGCCCGCACCACCGGCGCGAAGCTGAGCTGCATCTGCGCCTGGCTTTGCGGCACCGCCTGCGCCAGCGCCGGTTGCAGCCTGGCCTCGGGCGGGGCGGGTGTGTTGCGCAGCGACTGGGCGGCGACCGGGGGCAGCCCCTGCAACAGGCCGATGCCGAGCACCACCCCGGCCAGCAGGCCCAGCGTGACCAAGCCGATGTTGCGCATGAACCCCTCCGCCAGATCGTCGTTGCGCTGAACTATGGGGGCCCGGCCGCCGCGTTGCAACGCGGGCTCACGCATTTGCGAAGGGATAGGCGCGCAACGCAAAACCCCCGCAGCCGGGCTGCGGGGGTCGGGCCGGGCGCGGTCTGCGCGCCGGGCTTATTCTTCGGTGGCGTCCTCGGCCTCGAGGCGGGCCTTGTCGGCGGCGCCTTTGGCCGACACGTCGCGCTCGACGAATTCGATGATCGCCATCGGCGCCATGTCGCCATAGCGGAAGCCCGCCTTCAGCACGCGGATATAGCCGCCCTGACGGTCCTTGTAGCGCGGGCCGAGGATCTCGAACAGTTTGGCGACGTCCTTGTCTTCTTTCAGCATGGCGCCGGCCTGACGGCGGGCGTGCAGATCGCCGCGCTTGGCCAGCGTGATCAGCTTTTCGACGATCGGGCGCAGTTCCTTGGCCTTGGGCAGCGTGGTCTTGATCTGCTCATGCTCGATCAGCGAGCCGGCCATGTTGGCGAACAGCGCCTTGCGGTGTTCCTGGGTACGGTTGAGGCGGCGATAGCCACGGGCGTGACGCATGGTGGTCTCCTATAACGTCTTTTGCTTTGTGTTGCGCCCTGTGCGTAGCAGAGCGCGTCGTTGGGGCATCATGCCCAGTCTGTTCCCCGGCATTCCGGGCATTGTCGTTGCAAGGTGCGTGCAAGCACGCACCCTACAAGTTCATCGTGCGAGGCGCCCGTAGGGTGCGTGCTCGCACGCACCGTTCTTAAAACTGGTCCTCGAAGCGTTTGGCCAGTTCCTCAATGTTTTCCGGCGGCCAGTCCTCGACTTCCATCCCGAGATGCAGACCCATGCCCGAGAGCACTTCCTTGATCTCGTTCAGCGACTTGCGGCCGAAGTTCGGGGTGCGGAGCATCTCGGCTTCGGTTTTCTGGATCAGGTCGCCGATATAGACGATGTTGTCGTTCTTCAGGCAGTTCGCCGAGCGGACGCTGAGTTCCAGCTCGTCCACCTTCTTGAGCAGCAGCGGGTTGAATTCCAGCCCGTCATCGTCGGCACCGCGGCCCGCCGCTTCGGGTTCGTCGAAGTTGACGAACACCTGCAACTGGTCCTGCAGGATGCGCGCGGCATAGGCCACGGCGTCCTCGGGGGTGACGGAACCGTCGGTCTCGATCTTCATGGTCAGCTTGTCGTAGTCGAGCACCTGACCCTCGCGGGTCGGCGTGACTTCGTAGGCGACCTTTTTCACCGGCGAATAGATGGCGTCGATCGGGATCAGACCGATGGGCGCGTCTTCCGGGCGGTTCTTGTCGGCGCCGACATAGCCTTTGCCGGTGTTGACCGTCAGCTCCATGAACAGCTCGGCCCCGTCATCGAGGTGGCAGATCACGTGGTCCTTGTTGAGAACCTCGATGCCGTTGGTGACGGCGATGTCGCCGGCCTTGACCACCGAGGGGCCGCGGGCCGAGACGGTCACGCGCTTGGGTCCGTCAACGTCCATCCGCAGGGCGACGCCCTTGAGGTTGAGGACGATGTCGGTGACATCCTCGCGCACGCCCGCGACCGAGGAGAACTCGTGCAGCACGTTGTCGATCTGCACCGAGGTGATGGCGGCGCCTTGCAGCGACGACATCAGCACGCGGCGCAGCGCGTTGCCCAGCGTCAGGCCGAAACCGCGCTCGAGCGGCTCGGCGACGACGGTGGCGCGGCGCGAGGGGTCCGCACCGGGGCGCACGTCGAGCTGCGCGGGCTTGATAAGTTCCTGCCAGTTTTTGTGGATCATGGATTAGCCTCCATACTTGTGTCCGGTTCATGACCAGACCGGACACGCCCGAGGGTCTCTATGACAGAATCGGACCGCACCCCGAAGGCGCGGTCCGACCCGGATTCTGTGGCGTCAGACGCGACGACGCTTCGGCGGACGGCAGCCGTTATGCGCCAGCGGCGTCACGTCGCGGATCGAGGTGATCTGCAGACCGGCGGCGGCCAGCGCGCGCAGCGCCGATTCGCGGCCCGAGCCCGGGCCCTGGACCTCGACTTCGAGGGTGCGCAGGCCGTGTTCCTGGGCTTTCTTGGCCGCGTCCTCGGCCGCGAGCTGGGCGGCGTAAGGGGTCGATTTGCGCGAACCCTTGAAGCCCATGGTGCCAGCCGACGACCACGAGATCGCGTTGCCCTGCACGTCCGAGATCAGGATCTTGGTGTTGTTGAACGTCGAGTTCACATGCGCCACGCCGGCGGCAATGTTCTTGCGTTCCTTGCGCTTGACGCGCGCGGTGGATTTGGTGTCCCGTGCCATGTCTGTGCGCTCCCCTTACTTCTTCTTGCCGGCGATCGGCTTCGCCGGGCCCTTGCGGGTGCGGGCGTTGGTATGGGTACGCTGGCCGCGCACGGGCAGGTTGCGGCGGTGACGCAGGCCCCGGTACGAACCCATGTCCATCGCGCGCTTGATGTTCATCTGGGTTTCGCGGCGCAGGTCGCCTTCGACGGTCAGGTTGGCGTCGATGTATTCCCGGATCGCCAGCACTTCGTCGTCGGTCAACTGGTTGACGCGGCGCGCGGGCTCGATCTTCAGGGCGGTGATGATTTCGTTGGCGATCGAGGGGCCGATGCCGGTGATATAGGTCAACGCGATGGGAACGCGCTTTCCGGTGGGGATGTTGACGCCAGCAATACGTGCCACGCGGTATCTTCCTTCTGTTGCGGTCCCGTAGCGCCAGAACCTTTTTTCACAACTTGGCCGGGGGCAGCGCCCGATTCGGCCGGTTCGTCAAGGTGGTCCACCGCACGGGATAAACCCGGCAGCGATTCTTCTGTCCCTCAGGGATGCGGACGCTTAGGGGGAATCCGCCGCAGGGTCAAGCCCCCGCACCCAGAGCATCCCAGGAATAGCCGAATCGGGCGAAATCCTGGCCATAGATCAGGTCGATCAGGCGTTTTTCGGCGGCGCTGTAGGGCACCGAGACCGGATCGCTGGCATTGAGCCGGTCCAGCATGCGGTCAGGCCCCTTGGCCACGCGGGCCGAAATCCGGTCGGCCAGCCCGGGCCAGTCGCGGTCGATCGTCTCGGCCTTGAACACCTCGAGCCGGGGATCGGGCAGCGCGTGGTGCAAGAGGTCAACCTGCGGCTTGAAATGCCCGTCCACCGCCCAGGCCGGAGACTGGGCGAGGATCGACAGGAAGTCCTCGAAACTGGCGCCGCGCGGGATGCCCAGCCGTTTGGCATGCCCAAAGCGCGGCTTCAGCCCCAGCGGGCGTTTGGGATCGTGCCAGCCCATCTTGTTGCGCCAGGCCGAGCGGATGCGTTCGGCCGGATGGCGCACGACGGTGAACACCAGCGCGTCGGCGGGGGCCGCCGCCAGCGCCGCGGGGATCGCCGTCAGCACAACCCGCGGATCGCGGTGGATGTTGCGGATCGCCGCGCCTTCGAGGTCGAAACAGGGCTTGAAGGCGGTGCGGATCGAGGTATTCGCCGCCTTGGGGATCGGCAGATAGACCACCGGCGGCGCCTCGGGCGGGCCCACCAGGATCGCCTGCCCCTCGTAGGGATCGACATCGCCGCGCGCGACCGCCCGTGCCTTGCCCTGCAGATGGAATCCGCGCCGCAGCATGCTGTAGGGCCCGGCCATGGCGGTCAGGTCAGGGCGCGGTTGATCTCGGCGGCGATCTCGGCGATCTCGCCCAGCCCGTTCACGCTGACCAGCTTGCCCTTGGCGTGGTAATAGCCGATCAGCGGCGCGGTCTGCTTGTAATAGGCCAGCAGCCGGGTGCGCAGCGAATCGGCGTTGTCGTCGGCACGGCGCTTGAACTCGGCCTTCTGGCCGCAATGCGTGCAGACACCGTCCGCCGGGATCGGCTTGGTCACATCGTTATAGACCTCGCCGCAATTGCCGCAGGTCGAACGGGCGGTGATGCGCTGCACCAGCTCGTCGTCGTCCACCTGCATCTCGATCACGGCATCCAGCCCCTGCCCCGTGTCGGCCAGCAGATCGCCGAGGGCATCGGCCTGCTTGAGGGTGCGCGGAAAGCCGTCGAAGATGAAGCCGCCGCCGGTCTTGGCGGTTTCGAGCTGCTCGCGGATCAGGCCGATGACGATCTCGTCCGTCACCAGATGCCCGGCATCCATCACCGCCGCGACCCGCTTGCCCATCTCGGTGCCCGAGGACCGGGCGGCGCGCAGCATGTCGCCGGTTGACAGTTGCACCATGCCGCGCTGTTCCACCAGGAGACGCGCCTGCGTCCCCTTGCCGGCGCCCGGAGCGCCCAGAAGAATGATGTTCATCTCAGGGCTGGTCCTTTCTTCGGCGTGCCTCCACGCTTCTTGCCGCGCAATTGCGAGCGTTCGAGCAGCCCTTCGTATTGATGCGCCACCAGATGCGACTGGACCTGGCTCATCGTGTCCAGCGTCACCGCCACGACGATCAGCACCGAGGTGCCGCCAAAGTAGAACGGAATCGACAGTTGCGCGCGCAGGATTTCCGGCATCAGGGCGACACCGGCCAGATACAGGGCGCCCACCGTCGCAATGCGGGTGACGATGTAATAGAGATATTCCTCGGTCCGCTTGCCCGGGCGGATGCCGGGAATGAAGCCGTTCTGGTTCTTGAGGTTGTCGGCGATGTCATCGACCTTGAACGACACGTTGAGCGTGTAGAAGAAGGTGAAGAAGATGATGAGCCCGGTGAAGAACAGCAGATACAGCGGCTGGCCCGGCCCGAAATAGGCGAGGATCGTCGCCATGATCGGGTTGGTCGAGTTGCCCGAGAAGGTGCTCAGCGTCGTCGGCAGCAGCAGCAGCGACGAGGCAAAGATCGCCGGGATCACGTTGGCCGGGTTGACCTTGATCGGCAGATGCGACGAGCCGCCGTCATAGACCTTCATGCCGACCTGGCGCCGCGGGTACTGGATATGCACCTTGCGCAGCGCCCGCTCCATGAACACCACAAAGGCGACAAGGGCGATCATCATGGCGATGATGCCGACGATCACCGCCCAGCTAATCGTGCCGGTGCGGCCCTGCGCCAGGAATTGCGCCAGTTGCGCCGGAACCTCGGCGATGATGCCGACGAAGATGATGAGCGAGGTGCCGTTGCCGATGCCGCGCGCGGTGATCTGCTCGCCCAGCCACATCAGGAACAGCGTGCCGCCGACCAGGGTGATGACCGTCGAGATGCGGAAGAACCAGCCCGGATCGGTGGCGAGATCCCCCGCCTCGAGCGAGACGGCGAGGCCATAGGATTGCACCAGCGCAAGGAACACCGTGCCATAGCGGGTGTACTGGTTCAGCTTGCGCCGCCCCAGTTCGCCCTCTTTGCGCAGGTTCTGCCAGGGGCCGTACATCGATGCCACCAACTGCACGATGATCGAGGCCGAGATATACGGCATGATCCCCAGCGCAAAGATCCCCATGCGGGCAATCGCGCCGCCGGTGAACATGTTGAGCATCCCGCCCAGACCGGCGGCGGCGTCGGTCATGAACTCGCGCAGCGAAGCGCCGTCGATGCCGGGGACCGGGATATACGTCCCGATCCGGTAAACGATCAGCAGACCGATCGCGAAGAGTATGCGCTGGCGGAGGTCCTTCGCCTTGGCGAGGGTGGCCCACGATGTGTTGGCCGCCATTTGCTCTGCAGCAGATGCCATGTTCTCGTCTCTTTCATGACCGCGCCGCCAAACCGGGCTCCGGTTGGCGGCGCAGGAAAACCCATGCAGATGATGTAAGGGGCGAGAGCCTCGCCCACAACACCTTATTCGGCCGCTTCAGCCGCCGCGACGGTGGTTTTCAGCGTGCCGCCTGCCTTGGCGACCGCTTCGACCGCCGGACGCGAGGCGCCCGTGACCGAAATGTTCAGCGCCGAGGTGACTTCGCCCTTGGCCAGCACGCGGATACCGTCCAGCTTGCGGCGCACCAGGCCCGAGGCGACCAGCACGTCCTCGGTGATCTCGACGGCCGGATCGATCTTGCCCGCCTCGATGAATTTCACGATGGCGCCCAGGTTGACGACGGCCCAGTCCTTGCGGTTCGGCTTGTTGAAGCCGCGCTTCGGCAGGCGCCGGTACAGCGGCATCTGGCCGCCTTCATAGCCGCCGATCGACACGCCCGAACGCGATTTCTGGCCCTTGATCCCGCGGCCGGCGGTCTTGCCCTTGCCCGAACCCGGACCGCGCGCAACGCGCTTCTTGGTCTTGGTGGCGCCGGGATTGTCGTGCAGTTCGTTCAGTTTCATGTCGCATCTCCATGGCCGGAATGCCCCGCCTGCGACGGAAAGGGGCAACACGGCGTTTCTTGATTGTGAGTCGGCAGACTGCCGACCCGCGGCGTATAGACGGGTTGGCCGCCCGGTTCAAGCCCGCAGCAGGCTTGACGGAGGCGCGCCGTTGCCGCTGACTGTGACGGGCGCGCGCAAGGAGGCTGCCATGGACTTGTTCACCCCCGACAACCCGGTGTTTCGCGTCTATCTGATCGCGGTCGCGCTGACCGTGCTCAAGGTCATGGGTCAGGGCTGGATGACCGTCTGGCGCATGATGAAGGTCAAGGGCGGCTATGCCAGCCCCGAGGATCTGCGCCCCGGCCCGATCAACCCCGCCCCCGACCCGGCGCAACTGGCGGTGAACGATTACGTCGACCGCTCGCGCCGGATGCATCGCAACGATCTGGAGAATATCCCGGCCTTCTGGGCCGCCGGGCTGCTGTTCGTCGCGGTCAGCCCGCCGCTGTGGCTGGCGCAGGTGGCGATGTACGGCTTCGTGCTGGCGCGGGCGCTGCATGCGCTGGCTTACGGCACCGCGCAGCGCCATGAGGTCAGGGCGACCTTCTACACCATCGGCTCGCTGATCGTGGTGGCGATGGCGGTCTATGGGCTGGTGGCGGTCATCTGAGGGGGGATCCACGACGCAGCGCTCATGCCCCACCGTGAACAGAAGTAGTATTGACCCGCACTGTGCTTATAGTTCTGAAAGCACAAATACACTCCATCTGAACTCCATAGAAAGGCGATCCTCAGTCGCAACCGCCCATCACAAATTCAAGAATCTCGTCATTCCGGGCAAGTCCTTCGAACCTCGCGCTGGAACGCCTTCCACGATAGTCGGTGATCTCGAATACAAAATCCTGTCTCGTCGCAAGCCCAGTCCTAAAATCTCGATAGTTCGTCGGCAAGAAAACCGCAGTGCCACTGGTAGACTCATTCCAGACTTCTGAAACAGCATCGCTTGCGCCAAATCGGAAACGGACTGGTACTCTGTCCCGCGTCGCGCCGATATAGCCGCCTGCGAGCACAAATAGCTCGGTTCCACCGACGCCGTCGCAGCGCGCAATTAGACGTACCGGTGCATCTGTTGTTGGAAGATTGGCGTGATCACTGTCAAGAAATGCGTACGAGACGTTTCGATTGGTGAACTCGTCCTCGCTTTCAACGAATACCCAGCCACCAGCCTGTTGCACAGGTGCGCCGCTCGCCTGTGGTTGGTAGCCCGAAGCCTCGTCGTAGCACTGAACCCGGCTAAGTGGATTCTGCATTGCATGACACGCAGCCAAGCCTTGTGGATCCGGCGTGCTTTCCGGAGAAACAGCCGGTTCCGTAGTTTGCGCCGACGCGCGACCAACGCCTGCATAAAACGCAATCGACAGAGATAGAATGGGTAGCAATAGACGCAATTTTTCACCGATGTACTATGAAACCAGTTGGCAAGTGTTCACCGGAATCGGTGCTTCAATCAACCCCATTCAAAAAAATAAAAAAGGCGGGGCTTGCGCCCCGCCATAGCTGCCCCAAGGCCGACCGGGTTGCCCCGGGTCGGGTCAGGCCTTTTCTTCGATGATCGTGACCAGATGCGGGATCGAGTTGACCATGCCGCGCACCGAGGGGGTGTCCTCGAGCTCGCGGGTCTTGTGCATCTTGTTCAGGCCGAGGCCCTTGAGCGTGTCGCGCTGTTTGGCGGGACGGCGGACCGGCGAGGCGATCTGCTTGACGACGATGGTTGCCATGTCGCGTTCTCCTTACGCTTCGACAGCCGCGGCATCTTCCTTGCGGAGGATGTCGGCGACTTTCTTGCCACGACGCTGCGCGACCTGACGCGGGCTGGCCTCTTTTTTCAGGCCGTCCACGGTGGCACGGATCATGTTGTAGGGGTTCTGCGAGCCCAGCGATTTCGCCACGACGTCCTGCAGGCCCAGCATCTCGAACACGGCGCGCATCGGGCCGCCGGCGATGATGCCGGTCCCCGGAACGGCGGCGCGCATCACCACACGACCGGCGCCATGACGGCCCTCGATGTCGTGGTGCAGCGTGCGGCCATCGCGCAGCGGGACGCGGATCATCGAGCGTTTGGCCTGCTCGGTCGCCTTGCGGACGGCCTCGGGCACTTCTTTCGCCTTGCCCTTGCCAAAGCCGACGCGGCCCTTCTGGTCGCCGACGACGACCAGCGCGGCAAAGCCGAACCGCTTGCCGCCCTTGACGGTTTTCGAGACGCGGTTGATCGCAACCAGACGATCGGCGAATTCCGGGGTTTCCTCGCGGCTTTCGCGGCGATCCCGGCGGTTTTCACGTTCTGCCATGAAGGCATCCTTTATTCGGTGGCGCGCAGGTCTCGGCGCCGATGAAACCGATCGCGGTGGGCTGCCAGCGGGTGACAGGCCCCCCGATCATCGAGGCGGCGCATCCGGGGACACGCCGCCTGCAGGGAGATCAGAACTTCAGGCCACCCTCGCGGGCGGCATCGGCCAGAGCCTTGATCTTGCCGTGGAACAGGAAACCGCCGCGGTCGAAATAGCATTCCTCGACACCGGCCGCTTTCGCGCGCTCGGCAATCGTGGCGCCGACCTTGGTGGCCGCGTCGATGTTGTTCACACCGACAAAGCCCAGATCCTTTTCCAGCGTCGAGGCCGCGGCGAGAGTCACGCCATTGGCATCGTCGATCAACTGAACGCTGATGTTCTTGTTCGAACGGTGGACCGACAGGCGCATACGGCCGTTGGCGGTCTTCCGCAGTTTGTTCCGGACGCGCTGGCGACGCTTCTGGAACAGCTTCATCTTGGTGTTCGCCATTGGTCGCGTCCTTATTTCTTCTTGCCTTCCTTGCGGAAGATGAACTCGCCCTTGTAGCGGATACCTTTGCCCTTATAGGGCTCGGGGCTGCGCCACTCGCGGATGTTCGCGGCCACCTGGCCAACCTGCTGCGCGTCGATGCCTTCGATCACGATTTCGGTCGGTTTCGGAGTAACCACGGTGATACCCGCCGGAACCTCGAAGATGACTTCGTGGCTGTAGCCCAGCGAGAGTTTCAGGTCTTTGCCCTGCATCGCCGCCCGATAACCGACGCCGACCAGTTCCATTTCCTTCTTGAACCCGGTGGTCACGCCCACGGTCAGGTTCTCGACCATCGAACGGGTCATGCCCCATTGCTGGCGCGCCCGCTTGGACGTGCCGCGCGGCGTGACCTTGATGGCGCCTGCATCCATGGTGATGGTGACATCATCCGTGGCGGTGAAGGACAGCGTGCCCTTGGGGCCCTTGACCGAGATGGTCTGGCCCGAGATGGTCGCGGTAGCGCCCGAAGGCACGGCGACAGGCTTCTTGCCGATACGAGACATGTCAGCCCTCCTCAGAACACGCGGCAGAGCACTTCGCCGCCAACATTGGCAGCGCGTGCAGCAGCATCGGTCATGACGCCCTTCGGGGTCGAAACCACCGAAATGCCCAGACCGTTACGGACCGTGGGGATCTCCTTGACGCCGGAATAGACACGGCGGCCAGGCTTGGAAACGCGGCTCACTTCGCGGATGGCGGGTTCGCCACCGGCGTATTTGAGCTGGATTTCCAGCTCGTTGTGGCCGTCAACGGTGATGCGCTCATAGCCGCGGATATAGCCTTCCGCCGCCAGCACATCGAGAACCCAGGCGCGCAGTTTCGAAGCCGGGGTGCGGACGGTTGCCTTGCCACGCATCTGCGCATTGCGGATGCGGGTCAGCATATCGCCGAGAGGATCGTTCATCATCGCCGTTCCTCCTTACCAGCTCGACTTTACCATGCCGGGGATCTGTCCGAACGAGGACAGCTCACGCAGCATGATGCGGCTCAGTTTCAGTTTGCGATAATAGGCCTTGGGACGGCCGGTCAGTTCGCAGCGGTTGTGCAGACGGGTCGCCGACGAGTTGCGCGGCAACTCGGCCAGCTTCAGGTTCGCCTTGAAGCGATCTTCCATCGAGGCGGTCTGGTCGGTGGCGACGGATTTCAGAGCGGCACGCTTGGCGGCGTATTGCGACACCAGCTTCTGACGCTTCTTCTCGCGCTCGACCATGGATTTCTTGGCCATATTCTCTCTCCTTCCGCGTCAGCTGGTGAAGGGCATGTTGAATTGCTTCAACAGCGCCTTGGCTTCCGCGTCGGTCTTCGCGGTGGTGCAGATGATGATGTCCATGCCGAGCACTTCATCGACCTTGTCGAAGTCGATTTCCGGGAAAATGATGTGCTCTTTGATGCCCATGGCATAGTTGCCGCGACCATCGAACGAGCTGCCCTTGACGCCGCGGAAGTCGCGGACGCGCGGCAGCGCGACGGTGATCAGACGGTCAAAGAACTCATACATCCGGTCGCCGCGCAGCGTGACCTTGGTGCCCAGCGGCATCTCTTCACGGACGCGGAACCCGGCGATCGAGTTCTTGGCCTTGGTGACGACAGCCTGCTGACCGGCAATCAGGGTCAGATCGGCCTGCGCCGACTTCACCTTCTTGGTGTCCTTGACCGCTTCGCCGACGCCCATGTTCAGCACGATCTTGTCGAGCCGCGGGATCATCATGTCGTTCTTGTAGCCGAATTCTTCTTTCAGAGCCGCACGGATGCGGGTCTTGTAATCGGCCTTGAAACGCGGGGTGTGGGTGGCGTTGTCGAGCATCAGATCACCTCTCCGGTCGTCTTGGCGAAGCGAACCTTGTTGCCATCCTCGAAGCGGAAGCCCACGCGGGTGGCCTTGCCGTTGGAATCGAGCAGCGACAGATTCGACAGGTCGATCGGCATCGCCTTGGGGATGCGGCCGCCCTGGTTGGTCTGGCTGGCTTTGGTGTGACGGATGGCGATGTTGATGCCATCGACGACGGCTTTGTTGGCCGAGGGCATCACCTGGGTGATCTCACCCTGCTTGCCCTTGTCCTTGCCCGCCAGCACGACGACCTTGTCGCCCTTCTTGAGTTTCGCAGCCATCAGAGCACCTCCGGCGCCAGCGAAATGATCTTCATGAAGTTCTTGGCGCGCAGTTCACGAACGACCGGCCCGAAGATACGGGTTCCGACCGGCTCGCCCTGGTTGTTCAGGATGACGGCGGCGTTGCGGTCGAAACGGATGGCGGTGCCATCTTCACGACGGACTTCCTTGGCGGTGCGCACGACGACGGCCTTGCGGACGTCGCCTTTCTTTACACGGCCTTTCGCAATCGCTTCCTTTACCGAGACGACAATGATGTCGCCCACGGAAGCGTAACGGCGATGCGAACCGCCCAGAACCTTGATGCACTGCACCCGGCGAGCGCCGGAGTTGTCAGCGACATCCAGATTGGTCTGCATCTGGATCATAGGGTTACTCCCGACCTTTGGGCATCATGCCCAGGGTTTCGTTCAAGCTGTTCAGGAAGGGGTCACGCCGAGGCGTCGACCACCACCTGCCAGCGCTTCGTCTTCGAGATGGGCGCGCATTCTTCGATGCGAACGCTGTCGCCGACCTTGAATTGGTTCAGCGGATCGTGGGCGCGATATTTCTTCGAGCTACGAACCGTTTTCTTCATCACCGGATGCGTGAAGCGGCGTTCGACCAGAACCGTGATGGTCTGTTCGTTCTGATCCGAGGTCACGGTGCCTTGCAGGATGCGTTTGGGCATGTCTCGTTATCCTCAGTTCGCCGCCGCGGCAGCGGCTTTCTGGTTCAGAATGGTGTTCACCCGCGCGACATCCCGGCGCACGGCGCGGATGCGGGCGGTGTTTTCCAACTGGTTGGTCGCCTTCTGGAAGCGCAGGTTGAAGGCTTCCTTCTTCAGCGCGATCAGATCAGCGCGGAGCTGGTCCGGGGTCTTGGTCTTCAGTTCATCGGCGTTCATGCGCCTGGTCCTTCTGTCACGACACCAGAGGGCCCCTGTGATTGGCTCAGGGTCACCTTGCACCTGGTGGATCAATGCAAAGCCTGCTGATTCCGTCACCGGAATCCGCAGGATGCGGTCCTATACGGGAGGGAAGCCAGCAAGGCAAGTGGAAGTTGCCTCGATGCACTGGAAATGCGAGCGCACGGAATGGTACTCTTCGTGTCCCTCCGCATCTTCCCGAAAGGACATGCAATGTGGCACTGGAGAAGCGCCTGCCCTACACGGCACTATCCATCTGGCCTGATTGGTCCGGTCCGCGGTCATTATTACTGGCGCGAGCCTGCCACACTTGAGGGCAAGGGCCCTCGGAAAAGCAAGACAAACTCATGCCCATACTGCCACGCGAAGATTCACACGGTTCCGACGAAGAACGGCGGCTGGGCGCATTTCGAGCACGGCTTGCAACACGTTGGAACGCTCCACAGTTGCTTCACTGTCGGGCGCTCGATCCCCAAAGGTAGTAGTGGCGTAATCCGCGACCTGTTCGATGAAGAAGAGGATGGCGAAGCCTAGACAGAAACCCCCGCCGCTTGCGCGACGGGGGCCGGTTCGCAGGGTGGGGTTTCACCCCACCTTTGGCGGGGCTTCACCCCGCCGCACTCACCAATCCTCGCGGATCACCACACGGGTTTTCACCGGCAGTTTCATCGCGGCGAGGCGCAGGGCCTCGCGGGCGACGTCTTCGGCGACGCCGTCCAGTTCGAACATGATCCGGCCCGGCTTGACCTTGCAGGCCCAGAAGTCGACCGACCCCTTGCCTTTACCCATCCGGACCTCGGTGGGTTTGCCGGTCACGGGAACGTCCGGGAACACGCGGATCCAGACACGCCCCTGGCGCTTCATGTGGCGGGTCATCGCACGGCGGGCCGCTTCGATCTGACGCGCGGTGACGCGCTCGGGCTCGGTGGCTTTCAGGCCAAACGAGCCGAAGTTCAGATCCGAACCGCCCTTGGCCTCACCATGGATGCGGCCTTTGTGCTGTTTGCGGAACTTGGTCCGTTTCGGTTGCAGCATGATCTAACTCCTTACGGCCGGTCGCGGCGCGGCCCGCGGGGCGCGCTGCTGGGGCCTTCCTGAAGCTCGGCCTGCCGGCGATCGCGCGCCTGCGGGTCATGCTCCATGATGTCGCCCTTGTAGATCCAGACCTTCACCCCGATGATCCCGTAAGGGGTCGTGGCTTCGGCCAGCGCATAGTCGATGTCGGCGCGCAGCGTGTGCAGCGGCACACGGCCTTCGCGGTACCACTCGGTCCGGGCGATCTCGGCCCCGCCGAGGCGGCCGCCGATGTTCACGCGGATGCCCAGGGCGCCGATGCGCATGGCGTTCTGCACCGCGCGCTTCATGGCGCGACGGAACGAAACGCGACGCTCGAGCTGCTGGGTGATCGATTCAGCAACAAGCTGGGCGTCCAGTTCGGGTTTGCGGACCTCGACGATGTTGAGGTGCAGTTCCGAATCGGTGAAATTCGCCAGCTTCTTGCGCAGACCTTCGATGTCCGCGCCTTTCTTGCCGATGATCACGCCCGGACGGGCGGTGTGGATCGTCACGCGGCATTTCTTGTGCGGGCGCTCGATGACGACACGGCTGACGCCGGCCGCCTTGCACTCTTCACGGATGAAGTCGCGCATCCGCAGATCTTCGAGCAGCAGGTTGCCGTAGTTCTTGCCTTCGGCAAACCAGCGGCTGTCCCAGGTGCGGTTGATCTGCAGGCGCATCCCGATGGGGTTGACCTTCTGTCCCATTACGCTTGCTCCTCGCGCTCGCGCACCTTGATGGTGATCTCGGAGAACGGCTTCATGATCTTGCCAAAACGGCCGCGAGCACGCGGACGACCGCGCTTCATGACCAGGTTCTTGCCGACCCAGGCTTCGGCGACGACAAGATTGTCAACGTCCAGGCCGTGGTTGTTCTCGGCGTTGGCGATCGCCGACTGAAGGCATTTCTTCACGTCGATGGCGATGCGTTTCTTCGAGAAGGTCAGATCGGCCAGAGCCTTTTCGACCTTCTTGCCCCGAATGAGACCGGCGACCAGATTCAGCTTCTGCGGCGAGGTGCGCAGCATGGTGATCTTGGCCATCGCTTCGTTATCCGCCACGCGGCGGGGGTTCTTTTCCGCACCCATGGCTTATTTCCTCTTGGCTTTCTTGTCGGCGGCATGACCGTAATAGGTCCGCGTCGGCGAATATTCACCGAACTTCTGGCCGATCATTTCTTCGGTCACGTTGACAGGAATGTGCTTCTTGCCGTTGTAGACGCCGAAGGTCAGGCCGACGAACTGCGGCAGGATCGTCGAGCGGCGCGACCAGATCTTGATGACTTCATTACGCCCGGATTCGCGCGACTTTTCCGCTTTCTTCAGCAGATAGGCGTCGACGAAGGGGCCTTTCCAAACAGAGCGTGCCATGGATCAGCGGCCCTTCTTCTTGGCGTGACGCGAGCGGATGATGTATTTGTCCGTCGCCTTGTTCGAGCGGGTCTTGGTCCCCTTGGTGTCCTTGCCCCACGGAGTGACCGGCGTACGGCCGCCCGAGGTCCGGCCTTCACCACCGCCATGCGGGTGGTCGATCGGGTTCATCGCCACACCGCGAACGGTCGGGCGGATGCCCATGTGACGGCGACGACCGGCCTTGCCGAGGTTCTGGTTCGAATGGTCGGCATTCGACACGGCACCGATGGTGGCCATGCATTCCTGACGCACCATGCGCAGTTCGCCCGACGAGAGGCGGAGCTGGGCATAGCCACCGTCACGGCCGACGAACTGGGCATAGGTGCCCGCGGCGCGCGCGATCTGACCACCCTTGCCGGGCTTCATCTCGACGTTGTGGACGATGGTACCGAGCGGCATGCCCGAGAACGGCATCGCGTTCCCCGGCTTCACGTCGGTCTTGGCGCCGGCGATCACCTGATCGCCCACCGACAGACGCTGCGGGGCCAGGATATAGGCCACCTCGCCGTCGTCGTAGCGGATCAGGGCGATGAACGCCGTGCGGTTGGGGTCATATTCGATACGCTCCACCGTGCCGGGGATGTCGAATTTGCGACGCTTGAAATCCACGATGCGGTAGAGACGCTTCGCGCCGCCGCCCTTGTGGAATGCCGTCACCCGTCCGGTGTTGTTCCGGCCGCCCGTTTTGGTCAAACCCTCGGTGAGGGACTTGACCGGACGACCTTTCCAAAGCTCCGAACGGTCGATCAGAACCAGCCCACGCTGGCCAGGCGTCGTCGGTTTGTACGACTTGAGTGCCATGCTTTCTGTCTTCCGTCAGCTTTGGACCTGAGAATAGGTCCGTTTCGTCAATGTGCGGGCGAACCCGCCAATGAACCAGCGGCCCCGGAGGAACCCGGGGCCGCTGAGTCGCGCCTCAGTATCAGAGGCCGGTCGTCACGTCGATAGCGTTTCCGTCCTCGAGCGAGACGTAGGCTTTCTTGACGTCCTTGCGGGTGCCCAGGATGCCCCGGAACCGCTTGACCTTGCCTTTGGTGATGGTGGTGTTCACCGCCTTGACCTTGACGCCGAAGAGGGCCTCGACGGCCTCCTTGATCTGCGGCTTGGTCGCGTCGATCGCCACTTCGAAAACGACGGCATTGGCTTCAGAGGCCAGGGTCGCCTTTTCGGTGATGATCGGCTTGCGGATCACGTCGTAATGTTCGGCTTTCGCGCTCATGCCAGTCGAGCCTCCAGAGCTTCGACACCCGCGCGCGTGATGACCAGGGTATCGCGCTTGAGGATGTCGTAGACGTTCGCGCCCATCGACGGCAGGACGTCCACGCCTTCAAGGTTACGGGCAGCGGCGGCGAAATTCTCGTTCACCTGCGCGCCGTCGATGATCAGCACGCGCTTCCAGCCCAGATCGTTGACGGCCTTGGCCAGCAGCGCGGTCTTGGCTTCGGCCATATCCGCCGCATCCAGGATCACCAGCTTGCCCGCCGCGGCCTTGGCCGAGAGCGCATGCTTGAGACCCAGCGCACGGATCTGCTTGGGCAGATCATGCGCGTGGCTGCGCGGGGTCGGGCCTTTGTAGACACCACCCTTGCGGAAGATCGGCGCCTTGCGGGAACCGTGGCGTGCGCCGCCGGTGCCCTTCTGGCGATAGATCTTCTTGGTCGAGTACGACACATCCGACTTGCCCAGCGTCGCGTGGGTGCCGGCCTGCGCCTTGGCGCGCTGCCAGCGCACCACACGGTGCAGGATGTCGGCGCGCGGCTCGAGCCCGAAGATCGCGTCGTTCAGCTCGACTTCACCGGCCGAGGCCGAATCGAGTTTGATCACGTCGAGTTTCATTCGTCGGCTCCTTCAGCGGCAGGCACTGCCTCGGGGGCCGAGGCGGTGGCTTTCAGACCGGCCGGACGGGGGGCATCGGCGAAGGCGGGTTTCTTGACCGCATCCTTGATGGTGACCCAGCCGCCCTTGGACCCCGGAACCGCGCCGCGGACCATGATCAGGCCGCGGTCGGCGTCGGTGCGCACGATCTGCAGGTTCTGCGTGGTGACGCGAACGGCACCCAGATGACCCGCCATCTTCTTGCCCTTGAACACCTTGCCGGGGTCCTGGCACTGGCCGGTCGACCCATGCGAACGGTGGCTGATCGACACGCCGTGCGAGGCGCGCAGACCACCGAAGTTGTGGCGCTTCATGACGCCGGCAAAGCCTTTACCGATCGAGGTACCGGCGATGTCGACGAACTGGCCTGCCAGATAATGGTCGGCCGAAATCTCGGCGCCCACATCGATCAGGTTGTCCGGCGACACGCGGAACTCGGCCAGCTTGCGCTTGGGGGCGACATTGGCCTTGGCGTAGTGACCCCGCATCGGGGCCGAAACGCGCTTGGCCTTTGCCGTACCGGCGCCGAGCTGGACAGCGGTATAGCCGTCGGTTTCATTGGTACGCTGCGCGACGACCTGCAGGGCGTCGAGCTGCAGGACGGTGACAGGAACCTGCCGTCCGTCCTCCAGGAACAGCCGGGTCATGCCCAGCTTCTTTGCGATGACTCCAGAGCGCATCGATCAGCTCCTCAAACCTTGATTTCGACATCGACACCGGCAGCGAGGTCGAGCTTCATGAGCGCGTCCACGGTCTGCGGGGTCGGATCGACGATGTCGAGAAGACGCTTGTGCGTCCGGATTTCCCACTGGTCGCGCGACTTCTTGTCGATGTGCGGACCGCGCAGGACGGTGAATTTCTCAATCTTGTTCGGCAGCGGGATCGGCCCGCGAACCTGAGCGCCCGTGCGCTTGGCCGTATTGACGATTTCCGCGGTGCTGGCATCCAGTACACGGTAATCGAAGGCCTTGAGCCGGATGCGAATGGTTTGACCTTGCATCTTTTTTCCCTCGGGTTGCGGGTGAGGCTTGCGCCTCACCCCACCGTGTTACTTCAGGATCTTGGCGACGACGCCGGCGCCGACGGTGCGGCCGCCTTCACGGATGGCGAAGCGGAGCTTCTCTTCCATGGCGATCGGGGCGATCAG
>JAANMY010001273.1_pt1 | contig 29586 bp, 22 predicted proteins | sample 7279691 | NCBI WGS metagenome assembly JAANMY01 (sample SAMN14094543, study PRJNA606508) | bioreactor metagenome | isolation source: A lab-scale SPAN reactor treating ammonium-rich wastewater day 388 | place: Ireland: Galway | collected 2018-02-07
CGACTTCTGGCTGCACGAAGGTTACGGGACCTACATGCAGCCGCTGTACCTGCAGTGGCTGCGCGGCGACATGGAATACATGGCAGCACTGATGAAGATGCGCGCCACCCTGATGCTGCGTCATCCGGTGGTCGCTGGCCGCAGCATGGTGGAGAAGGATGTCTCCAGCGCCGACCGCGGGCCCGGCAACGACGTCTACTACAAGGGTGCGCTGATGCTGCACACCCTGCGCGGCCTGGTTGGCGACGAGGCCTTCTTCCGCGCCACCCGCGAACTGGTCTACGGCACCGATGCGCCGAAGCCGGGCAACTTCCGCCCGCGCTACGCCTCGACTTCGGACTATGTCGCGCTGGTGAACCGGATCACCGGCAAGGACTACGGCTGGTTCTTCGATGTCTACCTGCGTTCGGTGAAGCTGCCGGAGCTGGTCGCCACCCGCGACCCCGGTGGCCTCGAGCTGCGCTGGAAGACCGAAGGCGACAAGCCGTTCCCGATGCCGGTGCAGGTGCGCGCGGGCGATCGCGTCGTGGAGGTGCCGATGACGGATGGGCGCGGCCGGATAACGCTTGCCGCGGGCGAAAGCTTCACCCTCGACCCGCACTCGAAGGTGCTGCGCGAGTTGCCGCACATGGCCGAGTACCAGAAGGATGCCGCGGCGCGGGCGAAGGCGGCGGCTGCAGCGAAACGCTGACAGGGCGCGTTGCCCCTCGCGGTGTGCCTGCATCCGGAGACCATCGGCGACCGGGATGTCGCCGAAGGTCCTGCATGCCGTATCCACGGCGTGTGTCCAGAAGCGGGTGCCCCACGAGCGGCAACGCTTGAGAGGCTCGGGTTCGGTCGCCTACCTACCAATGCACGCCGCGCATCAGGGAGGCGAAGGCGATCTGTTCCTGGCTGGGCGTCTGGTCGCGCAGCGCCTGTTTGTCGCCCTTGGCTGCGGCCGAATCCGGGAACAGCTCGAAGGCGGTGCTCATCACCGCCTCGTAGGCCTTCGGCGCCACCGCGTTGACCAGTGCGGCGAAGATGCCCAGGCGCGTGGCGATCCGGCTGGGGCGCTCGATGATGCCCTTCACCACCAAGTCGGCCGCTTCCTCCGAGGTCAGGGTGGGCACGCTGTCGTACATCTTGGTCGGCGCGATCATCGGGGTCTTCACCAGCGGCATGTTGATGGTGGTGAAGCTGATCCCCTTGCCGGACAGTTCGCCCTGCGCGCAGCGGCTGAACGCATCCAGCGCGGCCTTGCTGGCGACGTAGGCGGCGAAGCGCGGCGAACTGGCCAGCACCCCGATCGAACTGATGTTGATGATGTGGCCCTTGCGGCGGTGGGTCATCGACGGCATGAAGCCCATGATCAGGCGGATGCTGCCGAAGTAGTTCAGCTGCATGGTCCGCTCGAAATCGTGGAAGCGGTCGTAGCTGGCCTCGATCGAACGCCGGATCGAACGCCCGGCGTTGTTGACCAGCACGTCCACCTGGCCGTGTTCCTGCAGGATCGTCGCCACCAGCCGGTCACAGTCGGCCATGTCCGACAGGTCGGCGGTGTAGGCGAATACCTTGCCGCCGGCGGCCTTCATCGCATCGCGCGCCTTGAACAGCTCTTCCTCGCCGCGTGCCACGATCACCGTGACCGCGCCGGCCGCCGCCACCTTCTCGGCAGTGGCCAAACCAATCCCGGACGAACCCCCGGTGATCACCACCACCTTGTTCCGGACCTTGCCCTTGAGGCTGCGGTCGATGAACAGGTCGGGGTCGAGGTGGCGCTCCCAGTAATCCCACAGCCGCCAGGCGTAGTCCTCCAGCCGCGGCACCGCGATCCCGCTGCCCTTGAGCGCGCGTTCGGCCTCGCGGTTGTCGAAGCGGGTGGGGTAGGTGATGAACTTCAGGGTTTCCTTCGGGATCTTGAAGTCGCGCAGCAGCATGCCGACAAAGCGCCGCACCGGCGGCAGGCTGCCCACCGCCATGCGCACGCTGCCGGGCAGGAAGGCGAACATGCGTGCGTCGATGCGCATGGTCATCTCCGGTGCGTGGCCGGCGCGGGCGAAGGTGTTCATCGCCTCTCCGACGCGCAGCGGCTCCGGGTCGGTCAGGTGGAAGCAGTGGCCATCCAGGCGCGGCTTGTGGGCGATGTGGTCCATCGCGTCGGCGACGAAATCCACCGGCACGATGTTGACCCGGCCGCCTTCGATGCCCAGCGTCGGCATCCACGGCGGCAGCGCCTGCCGCAGCTTCTTGAGAAAGGTGAAGAAGTAGTAGGGGCCGTCGATCTTGTCGATCTCGCCGGTCTTCGAGTGGCCGACCACCATGCCGGGACGGTAGATCCGCCACCTGATCCGCTTCTCGGCGCGCACCAAGCCTTCCGAGTCGTGCTTGGTGCGCAGGTAGGGATCGTCCAGTCCTTCGGCCTCCTCGAACATGTCTTCGCGGAACACGCCGGGGTACATGCCTGCGGCGGCGATCGAACTGGTGTGGTGGAAACACCCGGCGTCGATCGCCACGGCCAGGTCCAGCGCGTTGCGGGTGCCGTCGATGTTGGCCGCATGCAGGGCGTCCGGTTTGGCGGCCATGTCGTAGATCGCGGCCAGATGGAAGAAGTGCTTTACCTTGCCGGACAGCGCGCGCAGCTGTGCGGCGGACAGCCCGCATTTCGGCGCGGTCATCTCGCCGGCCACCGGCAGCACGCGCTTGCGGTCCCAGCCGCGCTGCTTCGCCAGCGCCTCGAACTTCTTCATCGAATCCTTGCGCACCAGCACGTGGATCGTGCCCTTGCGCTTGAGCAGGTTGTCGATCAGGAAACGGCCGATGAACCCGGTGCCGCCGGTCACGAAATAAGCCATTGCGCATCCCCTCAGGCTTGCCCGGCGCGTTGCGCGCCCGCGGCCTGCTACGTTGCCAGAGCTGCGCGCGCGCGACAATTCCCCGCCGTATTGACCGGTGCCGGGACGCATGGTCAGATGGCCGCCTCACGCTAGGGGATACGCGATGGCCGACCTGAAAGCCCTGTTCGAGCAAGCCGCCAAGGACGTGCATGCGCTGACCGAGCGTCCCGACAACGACACCCTGCTGCGCCTTTATGCCCTCTACAAGCAGGGCTCGGAGGGCGACGTCAGCGGACCCAAGCCCGGCTTCTTCGACTTCGTGGGCACCGCCAAGTACGAGGCCTGGGCCAAGCTCAAGGGCACCGCGCAGGAACAGGCGATGCAGCACTACGTGGACCTGGTCCGCAAGCTCACCGCCTGACGGAGTCCGGCATGGCAAGGCAGACCCGCCAGCGCATCCTCGATGCGTCCCTCTCGATGTTCAATGCGCAGGGCGAGCCGAACGTCACCACCAACCACATCGCCGACGAGCTGGAGATCAGCCCGGGCAACCTGTACTACCACTTCCGCAACAAGGACGACATCATCGAGCAGCTGTTCGCCGGCTACGAAGTGCGGATGGATGCAGCGTTGTCGGCGCCGGAAGGGCGGTTGCCGGGACTAGAAGACGTGTGGCTGCAGCTGCACCTGGTGTTCGAGTGCATCTGGGATTACCGCTTCCTCTACCGCGACCTGGTCGACATCCTCAGTCGCAACCGCCGCCTGCGCCTGCGTTTCGCCCGAATCCTCAAACGCGCCGACGAGCAGGCCCACACGGTGATGCGCGGGCTGGTCCAGGCGGGCGTGATGCGCGCTTCCGCCGTCGAGCTGGACGCGGCCGCCACCAACGTGCTGGTGATCGCCACTTTCTGGATGAACTACGCGGCGGCGCGCGGCGACAAGGACGAACAGGCCTCGATCCGCGACGGAATCGTGCAGGTGATGATGTTGATCGCGCCGTTCCTGCGCGACGCGGAGCGCGTGCACCTCAACACCCTGACCAGCGCCTACCTCGACTGAGCGCGGTGGCGCGGGGCCGCGCTACTTGCGCGGCCTGCCGCGATGCGCGCCGGTCGTTGGCAACAGCCGACGCACGGTCGCCAGCAGGCCCAGCGCGGCCAGCCACAGATGGCGCGGCGTCGGCGTGAAGAACACCGCTGGGGCGCGGCGGGAAGGGGGCTTCCGGCGTGCTGGCATGGCGTGTTCCGGGGCGGCGGATGTGCGCAGGCTGGGCCGGCGCGGTCGAGCAAACACACTATCGCCCCCTTGTCAGGACCCGCGGCTGGCGGGATGCTGGCCGCCGGACCTCAACCAGGGCATCGCGCATGGCCAGCAAGAAATCCGCCGCTTCCGCCTGGGCTGCATTTCCATTCGACGCCAAGGGCTTTGCCCATGCCGGCGACGCGCTGAAGAAGGCCTGGCCGAAGCTCCATGCCGGCGACTGCGAGCCGTTTCCCGATGCCAAGCGCGCCGCGGCGCTGCTGAAGGCGGCCGGCAAGGCCGCGCCGAAGCTCGATGCCGACGCCCTCGCCACGGCGCTGCAGGAAGCGTGGCGAGCCTTCCATCGCGGCGACTTCAAGGCCGCGTTCGAGGCCGGCGAAGCGCTGGGGCCGGTGGGCGCCTCGGTGGCGGCGAAGGCCATCGGCATCCACGCCACTTACCTGGTCGATGACGAGGACGAGAAGCTGAAGCGCTTCGAGCGCGCGGCTGCGCTGGCGGAGGCGGCGATCAAGGCGCTGCCGGGCGAGGCCAACAGCCACTACCGCCATGCGTTCGCGCTGGGTCGGTACAGCCAGGGCCTGTCGATCGCCAAGGCGCTGAAACAGGGCATCGCCGGCAAGGTGCGCGCCTCGCTGGACGCCGCGCTGGAGCTGGCGCCCAGGCACGCCGAGGCACACACCGCGCTGGCGCTGTACCACGCCGAGATCATCGGCAAGATCGGCGCGATGATTGGCGGCCTGACCTACGGCGCCAAGGCCTCCGAGGCGGAAAAGCACATCAGGGAAGCGCTGAAGCTGACCCCCGCCTCGCCGATCGCCCACATCGAGCACGGCAACGTGCTGCTGTTGCTGGACCAACGCCGCAACGAGGATGCGGCCGCCGCTGCCTACGAAAAGGCCGCGCAGGCCAAGCCGCTGGACGCGATGGAGGCGCTGGACGCGGCCTTTGCGCAGTCGCAACTGGAATAGGCCGGACCAGCGGCGACGAAGCCGTCCGCACGATCGCGTAAGCTTTGCCGTGCCGCCCGGATGGCGAAACTGGTAAACGCAAGGGACTTAAAATCCCTCGGCCGCAAGGCCATGTCGGTTCGACCCCGACTCCGGGCACCAGCCTGACGACGAAGGAGCGCCGTGATCCGATACTCCGCGTACCTGGCCAGCATTGTCCTGGCCCTGCTGGCATTGCTGCTGGCCACCACTGATCCGCACTGGTGGTGGGGCGTGGCGGGATTCGGCGCGCTGGCGGCGCTCGGCACCGCCGACGTGCTGCAACGCCGGAGTACACTGCGCCGCAACTACCCGCTGCTGGCGCACTTCCGTTACGGGCTCGAAACTATCGGCCCGGAAATGCGCCAGTACTTCATCCAGTCCGACACCGCCGAGGTGCCGTTCTCGCGCGAGCAGCGCGCGCTGGTCTACCAGCGCGCCAAGCACGTCAACGACGTGCGCCCGTTCGGCACGCTGCAGGACGTGTACGGCATCGACTACGAATGGATCAACCATTCTCTGGCGCCCACGGCGATCCCGGACCATGACTTCCGCATCGTCATCGGCGCGGGTCGCGCCCGCCCGTACAGCGCCAGCGTGTTCAACATTTCGGCGATGAGCTTCGGCGCGCTGTCCGCCGCTGCCATCCATGCGCTCAACGCCGGCGCGAAGCGCGGCGGGTTCTACCACGATACCGGCGAGGGCTCGATTTCCCCCTACCACCGCGAGGGCGGCGGCGACCTGGTGTGGGAGCTGGGCTCCGGCTACTTCGGATGCCGCAACGACGACGGCAGCTTCAGCGAGGAGCGGTTTGCGGCGCAGGCCGTCGACCCGCAGGTGAAGATGATCGAGGTGAAGCTCTCGCAGGGCGCCAAGCCCGGCCACGGCGGCATGTTGCCGGCGGCCAAGCTCAGCGCGGAGATTGCGGCCACCCGCGGCGTGCCGATGGGGCAGGACTGCGTGTCCCCGGCCGCGCATTCCGCCTTTTCCACGCCGCTGGGGCTGCTGCAGTTCGTGGCACGGCTGCGCAAGCTGTCGGACGGAAAACCGGTGGGCTTCAAGCTGGCGATCGGGCATCCGTGGGAATGGTTCGGGATCGCCAAGGCGATGCAGGAGCAGGCCGAGGCCAATCCGGAACTGCTGCCGGACTTCATCGTCGTCGATGGTGCCGAGGGTGGCACCGGCGCGGCACCGGCGGAGTTCGTCGATCACGTCGGTGTCCCGATGCACGAAGGCCTGATGCTTGTGCACAACACCTTGGTCGGGCTGGGTCTGCGCGACCGGATAAAAATCGGCGCAGCAGGCAAGATCGTCAGCGCCTTCGACATCGCCCGCGCGCTGGCGATGGGTGCGGACTGGTGCAATGCCGCCCGCGGCTACATGTTCGCGCTGGGCTGCATCCAGTCGCTGAGCTGCCATACCAACCGCTGCCCCACCGGCATCGCTACCCAGGATCCGGCGCGCTGGAAGCAGCTGGACGTGGCTGACAAGTCTGTGCGCGTGGCCACCTTCCACGCCAATACGCTGCGCGCGCTGCGTGACCTGCTGTGCGCGGCCGGGCTGCAGCACCCGGACCAGCTGGGTCCGGAACACATCCTGCGCCGCGTCTCGCCGGTGGAGGTGCGCTCGCTGTCGGCGCTGTACCGCTACCTCCAGCCTGGCGAACTGCTCGGCGGGCGCCTGCCCGAACACGCGGTGTTCCGCGAGTTCTGGCAGCAAGCGCGCAGCGATGCCTTCATGCCGCCTGCGCATGTCGCGCGGCTTCGGGACAGCAAGGCCAGCTGATACGCTGTGCGTCTTCGTTGACGCAGCACCGCAGCCTTGAACGCAGCCCTGTCCCACCTCGACCGGCTGGAAGCCGAAAGCATCCACATCCTCCGCGAAGTCGCCGCCGGGTTCCGCAATCCGGTGCTGCTGTACTCCGTGGGCAAGGACAGTTCGGTGCTGCTGCATCTGCTGCTGAAGGCGTTCCATCCCGCGCGTCCGCCGATCCCGCTGCTGCACGTGGACACCACGTGGAAGTTCCGCGAAATGATCGACTTCCGCGACCGCCGCGCCGCCGAGACCGGCGTCACCCTGCACGTGCACACCAATCCCGACGGGCTGGCACAGGGCATCGGTCCGGTCAGCCACGGCGCCACCGTGCACACCGACGTGATGAAGACGCAGGCGCTGAAGCAGGCGCTGGACCGGTTCGGCTTCGACGCGGCCATCGGCGGCGCCCGCCGCGACGAGGAAAAGTCGCGCGCCAAGGAGCGCATCTTCAGCTTCCGCAACGCGCAGCACCGCTGGGACCCTAAGAACCAGCGCCCGGAGCTGTGGAATCTCTACAACGCGCGCATCCACAGGGGCGAGTCGGTGCGTGCGTTCCCGCTGTCCAACTGGACCGAACTGGACATCTGGCTCTACATCTACCGCGAGAAGATCCCGGTGCCGTCGCTGTATTTCGCCGCCGAGCGTCCCGTGGTGGAACGCGATGGCGCCCTGATCATGGTCGATGACGAGCGCCTGCCGCTGCGCGAGGGCGAAGTGCCGGCCATGCGGCAGGTGCGTTTCCGTACCCTCGGCTGCTACCCGCTGACCGGCGCCATCGAATCCGGGGCCGATACGCTGGAGAAGATCATCGCCGAAATGCTGGTGGCCACCACGTCGGAACGGCAGGGCCGGGTGATCGACCACGATCCGACCGCCTCGATGGAGAAGAAGAAGCAGGAGGGCTACTTCTGATGCGCATGGACGACGCGGATGCACAGGTCGCCGCCTACCTGCGGCAGCATGAAACCAAGGACCTGCTGCGCTTCATCACCTGCGGCAGCGTGGACGACGGCAAGAGCACCCTGATCGGCCGGCTGCTGCACGACACCCGGCTGCTGCTGGATGACCAGGTCAGCGCGCTGGAAGCCGACAGCCGCAGGCACGGGACCCAGGGCGACGAAATCGATTTCGCCCTGCTGGTCGACGGCCTGGCCGCCGAGCGCGAGCAGGGCATCACCATCGACGTGGCCTACCGCTTCTTCGATACCGAGCGCCGCAAGTTCATCGTCGCCGACTGTCCCGGCCACGAGCAGTACACCCGCAACATGGCCACCGGCGCGTCCACGGCGGACTTGGCGGTGGTGCTGGTGGACGCGCGCAAGGGCCTGCTCACCCAGACCCGCCGCCACAGCTACATCGTGAAGCTGCTGGGGATCGAGCGCGTGTTGCTGGCAGTCAACAAGATGGACCTGGTCGGCTTCGACGAGGCCGTGTTCGATCGCATCGCCGACGAATACCGCGCGCTGGCGGCACAGCTGGGCATCGCCCACGTGGACTGCATCCCGCTGTCCGCGCTGCGTGGCGACAACATGATCGAGCGCTCGCTTAACACGCCCTGGTATGGCGGGCCGGCGCTGCTGGAGCTGCTGGAAACGGTACCGCTTGCGCGCGCCGCGGGTGATGCCGCGCTGCGGATGCCGGTGCAGTGGGTGTGCCGGCCGAACCAGGATTTCCGCGGCTTTGCCGGCACCATCGCGGCAGGCACGGCCAAGCCGGGCGACGACATCGTGGTGCTGCCGTCCGGGCGCCGCTCGCGGATCGCTGCCATCGTCACCGCCGATGGCGAACTGGCGGAAGCGAGTGCAGGGCAGGCGGTCACCCTGACCCTGCGCGACGAGATCGACGTCAGTCGCGGCGACGTGATCGCCAGCGCCGCCAATCCGCCGGAGGTGGCCGACCAGTTCGCCGCCCACCTGCTGTGGATGGGCGATGCGCGGCTGCTGCCGGGGCGGCCGTACCTGCTGCAGATCGGCAGCCGCACCGTCGGCGCATCAGTCACCGAAATCAAGCACAAGGTCGACGTCAATACCCAGGACCAGCTGGCCGCCAAGCACCTCGACCTGAACGAGGTCGGCTACTGCAACCTGCACCTGGACCAGCCGGTGCCCTTCAGCGCCTACGCCGAGAACCGCGCGCTGGGCGCCTTCATCCTGATCGACCGGCAGAGCAACGCCACCGTTGCGGCCGGCACGCTGGACTTCGCGCTGCGTCGCGCCGCCAACATCCACTGGCAGCACCTGGACGTGGACAAGGCCGCGCGCGCCGCGGTCAAGCACCAGACGCCGCGCTGCCTCTGGTTCACAGGCCTGTCCGGTGCCGGCAAGTCCACCATCGCCAACCTGGTCGAGAAGAAGCTGCTGGCGCAGGGTCGGCACACCTATCTGCTGGATGGCGACAACGTCCGCCACGGCCTCAACAAGGACCTCGGGTTCACCGCCGAGGACCGGGTGGAGAACATCCGTCGCGTCGCCGAGGTGGCCAGGCTGATGACCGACGCCGGGCTGATCGTGCTGGTCAGCTTCATCAGCCCGTTCCGCGCCGAACGCGAGATGGCGCGCGCGCTGTTCGAACCTGGCGAATTCCTGGAGGTGTTCGTCGATACCCCGCTGGCCGAAGCGGAGCGCCGCGACGTCAAGGGCCTGTACGCCAAGGCGCGCCGCGGCGAGCTGCGCAACTTCACCGGCATCGATTCGCCCTACGAGCCGCCGCAGGCGCCGGAACTGCACCTGCATACGCTGGGGGCCGATGTGGCAGCGCTTGCGGACGAGGTCATCGCTGCGCTGGCGTTGGAGCGGTACGACACCGCGACCTGATCGGCGCGGGCTAATGGTGGCGATGGCGCGTGCGGTGACACGAAGCTGTCATCGCCTGCTCACACCATTTGTTGCATGTGCGCCGCCCCATTGCCTGATCCGTCCGATGCGTTGCTTGCCGCCGCCCTGCGGCCCCACGGCCTGCGCGCCCTGTTCCAGCCGATCGTCCGGCTGGAAGACCGCAAGGTGGTGGCGCATGAGGGCCTGATGCGCCATGCGCACGCGGACGTGCCGCCTCTGCGCCTGCTCGACCATGCGCGGCGCACGGGCCGCCTGGGCGAGCTGGAAACCCACGCCGCCAGCACTCTGGCGCAGGCCTTCGACTTCATCCGTGGCGGGCGGCTGCTGGTCAACCTGAGCGCGCACGCCATCCTGCAGGGAGACCTGCGCCCGCAGCAGGTCCTGTGCAGCCTGCAATCGGCCGGCCAGGACCTCAGCAGGTTCGTCATCGAGATCACCGAGCGCGACATCGTCGAGGACGTCGGTCGTCTGGCCGATGCGCTGGGCTACCTGCGCGCGGCCGGCGTGCAGATCGCGCTGGACGACTTCGGTAACGGCTACTCCAACTTCGAGCTCTGGCACGAGCTGGGCCCCGACTACGTCAAGATCGACCGTTACCTGGTGCACGACATCGCCCAGAGCCCCGGCCGCCTCAGCATCGTCCGGGCGCTGGTGCAGGTGGCGGACAGCCTGGGGACCGACCTGATCGCCGAAGGCGTCGAACGGATCCAGGACCTGGCGATCATCCAGGACCTCGGCATCCGCTATGCGCAGGGGTTCCTGCTCGGTCGTCCGCAGCCGGCGGTGGCCGAGACCGTGGCCGGGGAGGCCCTGCAGGCCTCCAGCGAAAAGCTGCCGGTGTGGCCGGTCAACGGGCAGCGCCACGCGTTCCCGAGGGTGACCGCTGCACACCTGCTGGTCGAGGCGCCGTCCATCAACGAGCAGGCCAGCAATTTCGAAGCCGAGCAGCTGTTCCGCCAGCACCCGCACCTGCCGGCGCTGCCGGTCGTCGACATGGAGGGTTTTCCGCAGGGGCTGATCAACCGCCGCGTCTTCAACGAGCGGATGGCGATGCCGTTCGCGCGCGAACTGCTCGGCCGCAAGCCCTGCATCCAGCTGATGCATCCCTCTCCGATCATGGCCGATGTCTCGCAGAGCATCGATGCGATGTCGGAGATCCTGCTGGGCGAGGACCAGCGCTATCTGGCCGACGGCTTTATCATCACCCGGGGCGGTCGTTATGCCGGCGTGGGTACCGGCGAGGCGCTCGTCCGGCGGGTGACCGAGCTGCGCATCGAGGCGGCGCGGTACGCCAATCCGTTGACCCTGCTGCCCGGCAACATTCCCATCGCCGAGCACATCGCGCGGCTGATCGACGCCGGCCAGCCGTTCATGGCCGCGTATTGCGATCTCAACCACTTCAAGCCGTATAACGACCAGTACGGCTATTTCCGTGGAGATCGCATGATCCGGCTGGTGGCCAATACGCTGGTCCGGCATGCGGAGCCGCGTTGGGATTTCGTCGGCCATGTCGGTGGCGACGATTTCGTCGTGCTTTTCCAGAGCGACGACTGGGAACGTCGCTGCGCCGATATGGTGGCTGAGTTCAATGCCGCCAGCCATACCCTGTTCGATCCGGCCGACTTGGCCCGCGGGGTGCTGGAAGGGGAGGACCGTGCCGGGCGTTACGCCACGTTCCCGCTGACAACGCTGACCATCGGCGTGACCCCGGCCGCGCCGGGACGCTTCGCCACCGCCGAGGAGGTGGCTTCGCAGGCCGCCGCCGCCAAGCGGCAGGCCAAGCGGCTGAACGTTGGCGTGCACCTCATGTCGGTGCCGGAGGACGACGGTATCGCCGCCTCGCCGGGTGCACCGGCGTTGCGGACCGGGGCCCCAGCCGGCGTGGGTGCTGTAGCGGCGTGACCGGCGCGGTCGAGTTGCAGGCCGGGTTCGGCGATGCTGCCCGGTACCGGCGCGGCCGTGGTTTGCCGGGCTGCGCAGACTATTGCCTGCCGGCCGCGTTCATGTAGAATACGCGGCTCCTTCGGGCGGTTAGCTCAGCGGTAGAGCATTGCCTTCACACGGCAAGGGTCGCAGGTTCGAACCCTGCACCGCCCACCAGATCCAAGCAAGAAAAGCCGGCCATGCGCCGGCTTTTTTGTTGGTGCGTCCCACCCGCTTCCCTATCGCATGAATGGGGCGGGAGGCACCGACCTCGCGGCGTGTGAATTCTGTGTGGTTGCGCAGGCTTGCCTGCCACGCATAATGCCGGTTCAACCGCGGAGGATCGTGCATGCGCAACTGGATGCGTGGCTTGCTGACATCGACCCTGGTTCTGCTACTGGCGGCGTGCGCCAGCAGCGGTGGCCCCCGGGACGCCGCCGCGTCTGCGGTAACCACGCTGCCGCCGCCCGACACCACAGCAGCCTCGGGCGCCTACGAGGGTGCGACCGACTACCGCATCGGCGCGATGGATTTGCTGCAGATCAGCGTGTTCGGCGTGCAGGACCTGGACAAGGAAGTGCGGGTCAATTCCAACGGCCAGATTTCGCTGCCGCTGGTGGGTGGGGTGATGGCCGGTGGCCGCACCATCCCCGAACTGGAAGCGGAGCTGGCGAAGAAATACGCGGAGGGGTTCCTGCAGAACCCCCAGGTCAGTGTCTTCGTCAAGGAATACTCCAGCCAGCGGATTACGCTGGAGGGGGCGGTGAAGAAACCGGGCATCTATCCCATCACCGGCAGGACCAGCCTGCTGCAGGCCATTGCGCTTGCGGAAGGCGTGGACGACAAGATCGCCGACCTCGGCGGCATCGTGCTGATGCGCCAGGTGGAGGGCAAGCGCCAGGCCGCGGTCTTCGACCTGCGCCTGGTGCGGAAGGGGATGATCGACGACCCGCAGGTATACGGGGACGACATCATCGTGGTCGAGCAGTCCGGCAGCAAATCGGCGTTCCGCCGCTTCATCGAAGCCGTGCCGGCGATCGGCGTGTTCCGCTGGTTCTGACAGATCAAGGACGATTCCCGCATGACTGACGAAAACCTGCCGGCGGGGCCGGCCGACGACAAACGAAGCCTGCCGGCGCGCGCCGAGGCGGGCAGGGCGGGCGGGGTCGACCTGCATCGCGGCAGTACCGCTCTGGTGCTGGAAGCAGAGGAGGAACGCCGCGATGACGACGAGATCGATCTGCTTGCCTACTGGCGGATCCTGGTCAAGCGTCGCCGCCTGATCGCCAGCGTGCTGGCCGGGGTGGTTGCGGTGGCGTTGCTGGCAACCCTTACCGCGACGCCGATCTACCGCGCCACGACCCTCCTGCAGCTGGACAAGGAAGGCATCCAGGTAGTCCAGGTGGACGGCATCCAGCCCGGCGATGACCGCGGCTTTGATCCGGCGTTCCTGCAGACCCAGTACGAGTTGATCAAGAGCCGTTCGCTCGCCGAGCGCGTGGCGAACGAACTGGGGCTGGACCGGGCTGCGCTCGACCGGCTCAGTGAGCCGGGCTGGCTGGGGCGGATGCTGGCGTTGCTGAAGCCGAAGGGCAAGCAGGAAGAAAACAAGCAGGCAATCGCGTCCACAAGCGATGCGGCAGCCGAGCTGCGTGACGCCGCTACACTGATCGGCAACAGCCTGAGCATCGAGCCGGTGCGCAACTCCCGGCTTGTCAAGATCAATTTCGATAGCCCTTCGCCGCAATTTTCGGCGCGTGCGGCCAACGCCATTGCGGAGGGTTACATCGCCTCCGGGCTGGAGCGACGGTTCGGTGCTTCGTCCTACGCAAAGACCTATCTGGAAGACCAGCTGAAGCTCACCAAGGCCAAGCTGGAGGATTCCGAGCGCAAGCTGGTGCAGTTCGCCCAGCAGGAAAACCTGATCAACACCGGCGAAAACGGGCAGTCGCTCGCGGTGCAGAACCTGACCCAGCTCAACGCCGCGCTGGCCACGGCGCAGGACCAGCGCATCCGCGCGCAGGCGCGCTGGCGGCAGGCGTCGTCGGGGGCGATGCCGGCCGACATGATCGGCAACTCCAACATCCGGGTGCTGCAGCAGCAGAAAGGAGAACTGCAGTCGCAGTACCAGCTGAAGCTGCAGACCTTCAAGCCTGACTATCCGGAGATGCAGCAGCTCAAGAGCCAGATCGATGAGCTGGACCGGCAGATTGTCAAGGAAACCGCCGGCGTGCGTGCCTCCGTCCGCGCCGAGTACGATGCCGCCGCCGCGCAGGAGCAGATGCTGACCCAGCAGATCGCCGCGCTGCGTACCCAGGCCCTGGACGTGGACGGCCGCAGCATCCAATACAACATCCTCAAGCGCGAGGTCGACACCAACCGCCAGCTCTACGACGGCCTGCTGCAGCGCTTCAAGGAAGTCGGCGTGGCTGGCGACGTCCGCGCCAACAACATCTCCATCATCGATCGAGCGGAAGTGCCGCGCTGGCGCTTCAAGCCCAACCTCACCCTCAACCTCGCCATCGGGCTGCTGCTCGGGGCGATGCTGGGCGTGCTGGCCGCGTTCCTGCTGGAGTTCCTCGACGACACCATCAAGACGCCAGACGATGTCGAACAGAAGCTCAAGCTGCCGGTGCTGGGGATCATTCCCAAGCTCGGCCCGAAGGACAACCTGAGTGACGTTGCCTCCGACCTGCAGTCCTCGTTCTCCGAGGCCTACCGTTCGGTGCGCACCGCGCTGCAGTTCGCCACCGACCACGGCGTACCCAAGAGCCTGCTGGTCACCAGCAGTGGCCCCGGTGAAGGCAAGTCGACCACCGCCCTGGCGCTGGCGCGCAACCTCACCCAACTCGGCAAGCGCGTGCTGCTGGTGGATGCGGACCTGCGCAAACCATCGCTGCACAAGACGCTCGGGTTGAAGGCCGAGTCGGGGCTCAGCCATCTCCTCGCCGGCGGTTGCACGTTCGGCGCAGCCGTCCAGCGCACGGAGGACGAGCGCCTGCACGTCATCCTTGCCGGGCCCCTGCCGCCCAACCCGGCAGAGCTGCTGTCCGGCTCGAAGCTGGTGTCGTTGCTGACGGTCGGCACGGAGCGATACGACCACGTGATCATCGACGGGCCGCCGGTACTGGGCCTGGCCGACGCCCCGATCCTGGCCAACGCGATTGATGGCACCCTGCTGGTCGTCAACAGCGCCAAGACCAAGATCGGCGCCGCGCAGGCCGCGCTCAAGCGACTGTATGCCGCGCGTGCGCGCCTCCTGGGTGGACTGCTGACCAAGTACGACGCCCGCGCCGCCGGCTATGGCTACGGCTATGGCTACGGTGGCGCCTACGCGTACTACTCCTACGGCGACAAGCCGCGGCTGACCAAGGGCTGAGGAGTGGGCGGCGCGATGGGGAGCGCGCTGGAGTGGGCCTTGGCCTTGCTGAGGGCGCCTGGCGAACGGCATGTATTGCGGCAGCGTCCGCTGCCGCAGGAGGGCATGGAGGAGTTGCTGGGTATCGCCGCCGGTGCAGCGCCTGAAGTCCTTGCCGAACAGGCGCGGCGGTTTGGCGAAAGCGAAGCGCAGGTGCTGGAAGCCGCCCGCTTCTACGCCCGTGAGGTCCTGTTCCATCCGCAGGCAGATGCCTACCGGGTGCTCGGCGTCGATCCCCAGGCCAGCGCCGACACCATCAAGGGTCATTACCGCCTGTTGCAGCTGTGGCTGCATCCGGATCGGACCCGTAGCGAGGACGACGTGGTGTTCGCCGCGCGGGTCAACAGTGCCTGGAACCGTCTGCGTAGTGCCGAGCGGCGGCGGGCGTATGACGACGCGTTGCGGGCAGCGCGGCCGCCGGAGATCTTCGACAGCAGTGGCGCGCTGCGCAGTGTGCGGACCTGGGTGCCGGCAGCCGAGCCGGTCGTGCCGCCTTCGCCGTGGCGGCGGCGCTGGCCCGCGCTGGCATTGCTGGCCCTGTGCGGCGTGCTTGCGCTGCTGGCGCTGCGTGACATGGAGCGGGCCGATGCGGAATGGGAGGCCTCGCAGGTCACGCCAGATGCCGGGCACAGGCGTGAGCCCGAGCCGATCGCATCGTTGCTGCCCAGCCCGGGCGCGGACGCGGACGCGGTGTCCAAGCGGCAGCTCTCGCCGACTCCGCGCCAGGGCGAGAACGCCAGCGTGGAAAGGCAGCCGGCCAATCCGCATCCGACGGAATCACGGATCGGCGTCAGCGCGCTTCCGCAAGCCGAACAGGTGTCCTCCATTCCAATGGCTGGCCGGCATCCCGCCAGCGACGCTGCAGGGTCCGGAGCGCCCAGCCTCCCCGGCGCCATCGCCCACCAACCTGCAGTTGCCGCAGGTCGGGCGGAAAGCATTTCTGCCCATCAACACCAGCCGACCGTCACGCAGCGTCCGGCTGCCATCGGCAATCAGGCGTCGGTGCCGACGGAGACATCGCCAGCTTCTCCATCTGTGGTGCAACCGGAATTCGCAAAGGTGGAGTCGGCCCGCTTGACCGGGGCGCAGCTCCTCGAGTATCTCCGTGCGCCGCGCAGGCCGGCACCGCCGATCTGGAGCAGTCCGGCCGTCGAGACGGACGCCGCGCGCTTGCGGCAAGAATTGCACGCCGAGGGACGGGTGCGGCTTGGCGAAGCGCAATGGCGGATCGGCAGCGACAATGCAGTGCTCGAATCCGCGGTTGTTGCGGGGCGTGCGCCGCGCGGTGGCGTGTTGACTGCGCGTCTGCGCTGGCGCGATGGCTACTGGCTGGTGACAGGAATGGACATGGAGTCGACCCGATGAGGGTGTTGTCAGGCGGGCTTTTGCTGGCGGCGGTGGCCCTGGCATGCCTTTTTGCCGGGTGGCGCGTGGTGGGCCAGATGCAGGCGGAGCGCTACGCATCAAGCGATCCGCTGCGCGCCCTGCGCTGGCGCCCCGATGATCCCGCCGCACTGCTCGGATTGGCCGAACGCCAGTTGGCAGACGGCAATGCGGCCGCGGCGAGAGTGACCGCCACGCGGCTGCTGGAGCGCGAGCCATTGCAGGGACAGGCATTCCGGATCCTCGCTGCTGCCAGCGAGCGGGAGGGCGACCAGGAGCGGGCGCTGCAGCTTTACCGGATCGCCGCGCGCCGCGCGCCGCGCGACCAGGCAACGCGCGCCTGGCTGGCGCGACACTTCCTGCAGCAGGGCGACTATCCGCAGGCGCTGGTGCAGATCGATGCGTTGCTGCGGGTGGCGCCATGGCGTACGGACAAGGTCCATCCTGCCTTGGTGCAGATGGCGCAGGATGCCGCGTTCGCAAAGGCGCTGGCGCAAGCCCTGCGCAGCGATCCGCCGTGGCGCGCAGGAGTGTTGGCGGCGCTGCGCCATCCGAAAACCGGCAGTCCCTTGGCTGCAGGGCAGGTGATGCAGGCCCTGCAGGACGAGGGTGGATTGTCGGCGGATGAGTACTCGCGCTGGCTTGATGGCCTGATCAGTCAAGGGCGTTGGGGCGAAGCGTATGCACGCTGGGCGAGCAGCGCCAACAAACCCGGCGGCCGATTGCCACTCCTCTACAACGGCGACTTTGCATTGGATCCGTCCGGCACCGGGTTTGACTGGCGTCGCCGGCGCGTGCCTGGCGTGCTCATGGAGTTCGAGCTAGGGAAAGAGGCCGGCAGCCGGATCGTCCACCTGCAGTTCCTTGGTCGGCGCGTGCCGAATGCCGGACTGGAGCAGGCATTGATGCTCGCACCCGGGCGTTATCGGATGCTCTTGCGTGCTCGTGCCCGAGCGGTGCGGAGCGAAATGGGGCTGCAATGGCGCATTGCCTGTGCCGGGCCGGCGCGCGTGGTGGGAAGGAGTGAGGCGCTCCAAGGGAGTTTCGACTGGATGGATGTCGACATGGAATTCACGGTGCCTCCTGTAGGGTGTCCCGGACAATGGCTCCGTCTGGAAAATCCCGTGCCCAGTGGGGCAGGGCAGCAGGTTGCGGGTGACCTGTGGCTGACCGGCTTCCGGTTGAAGCGGCAACCTGAATGAGTGTCATGTTTCGTATTGCAAAGATCCGCAATTTCCGATACCCTCGGGACGGAGGGATCCTCCCCCGACCCTACCGCCAACAAGGATGATGCCATGACCAAGATCGCCGCCGCACTGCTTGCCGCCGCCGCTGCATTCGCCACCCCCGCGTTTGCCCAGGAGCCCGTCAGCGCCACCTTGCAGGTCGAGAGTGGTTCGATCATGACCAGCGCCGGCGGCGAATACGCATCCGCCAGCAGCGGCCAGTCTCTGGCTGCGGGTCAGAAGGTCATGGTCAACGCCGGCTCCAGCGGCTTCCTGACCTACGGCAATGGCTGCAAGATCAAGCTCGACCAGCCGGGCATCTACACCGTGCCGAGCCAGTGCAACGCGGTGCCGGGTCAGACCGGTGGCAGCTCCGCCATGAATGCCGGCATCATCGCGATCTCCGCGCTGGTCGCAGCCGGCGTGATCGAAAACGAAGACAAGACGCCGGCTGGTCCGCTGAGCACCGGTATCCGCCACTTCTGATGGCAGCGCGCTTGCGCGCCTCGTGTCGAACACAGCAGGGCAGGTCGAGAGACCTGCCCTGTTTCGTTTCCCCTTCGTCGGAGTCCGTTCACCGATGCAAGCATCTGCCCGTCGCCTGCTGCTGCCTGCCACCCTCATCCTGCTGATTGCCTGCTGGCTGGGTGGCGGGGTGACCGCCGATGACACCGCCATTGATGAGTGGCTGCAGCTGCTGGCGCTGCCGGTGCTGCTGCTGGCGGTGGGCGTGCTCGTCGAAGATGGTTTGCCGGGGCCGGTGGCCTGGGGCGTCGTTGCGGTGTCGTTGGTGCTGCTGGTGCCGATCATGCAGCTGCTGCCGGTTGCTGGCGGCGCGATTGCCCCGGCGCGCCAGCTGCTGCACGCGGATCTGGCCAGTGCAGGCGTCGCGGCGGCGCCGCGCTGGAGCCTGTCGCCGTTCGCGACCGAGCAGGGACTGTGGGCGCTGTTGCCGGCGGTGGCGGCGTTCCTCGCCGCGGCCGCACTGAGCCAGTCGCAGCGGCGGCGACTGGTGCAGGCTGTCGTGGTGGTGCTGGCCGCCAACGTACTGTTTGCATTCTTCCAGGCCGGACTGCCGCGCGACAGCGCGCTGCGCCTTTACCAGGACTTCAACGCCGGGTTTGGCGGCCTGCTTGCCAATACCAACCACCAGGCGACTGCCTGCATCATCGGCATGGCGCTGGCGGTGGGGTTGGCGGCAGAGGCCCGCCTGCGCGCGCGGCGTGGCCAGGCCCATCCGCATCGCCGTTGGTGGTATCTGGGCCTGGCGGGCTTCTTCCTGCTGATGGTGCCTCTGTCCACTTCGCGTGCCGGCATGGCGATCGCACTGCCGGCGCTGGCGCTGGCGTTGCTGCTCACGGGAGCGCTGCGGTTGCGCGAGATCGGCCGCAGCAGGCGTTCCGCGCTGCTCGTGGCGGGCGTGGCAGTGTTGGCCGTGATCGGCGTGCGCGCGGCAATGGGCTGGATGGCGGTCGACCAGGCGGAGGAGCTGCGACACGTCATGGCGGCTGCCACGCTCAAGGCGGGCCAGGCCCAGGCGCCGCTGGGCGCCGGCATTGGCGCATTTATTCCGGTATTCGCGCAGGCTGCGCCGCCGCAGCTGCAGCTGGCCAGTTACGTCAACCACGCCCACAACGAGTATGCCCAGTGGTGGCTGGCCACCGGTTGGGTGGGGATGGCGGTGCTGGCGCTGGTTCTCGGACTGCTGGCGGTCTCGGGCTGGCAGCTCGTCCGGAGTGAGGGGCGCAGCGCCGCGCTCGCGGCCGGCTGTTTTGTCGCCATCTGCGCCGTACTGGCGCATTCGTGGGCGGACTATCCCTTGCGCACGCTTGCGTTGATGTCGACGACCGGGGCACTGGCGGGGTTGATGCTGGCCAGTCTCGCGGATGCCAGTCCCCGCGGCTCCCGCCGCAGTGGTGCCGCTGCGACGACTGGCGATACCGAAGGAACGCGCGCTGGCGTCGGGTGAGAGAGCCGGCGCGCGCTCGCGTTACTCAGGCAGGCGCAATCCCGCGAGTTTCCAGGACAGCCCATCGCGATGGAACTCGAACACCACCGGCTTGCCTTCGGCATTCGACACCGTGGCGGTGAACAGCGAGGGCGATTCGAACCGGGTCTGCGCGTCCTTCAGCGGGTCCGCGGCGCGCGCCTTGCCGTCGGGTTCCACCTTGCCCGCCATCTGGCGCGCCAAGGCGCTACCGGTGAGCAGGGTGCTGATGCCCTGCGGCGATACCATCGCATCGACCGCCGGCTTCGCGACCATCGCAGTGAGCTCGCCAACCGCCTTGTCGGCCTGGCCAGGACTGACGCGACCGATGATGCCGCGGGCGATCCGTTCCTGCACCTGCGGACGCAGGTCCTCGCGCAGGCGGTCGAAGTCGACGAAACGCCACAGCTCGTCGTACCGGTTGCTGGCGACGAGGTTGCGGATGCCGTTGACGGCCAGGTAGGGGCCCGCCGCCGCATACGCGAACAGGGCCAGCAGCAGGCCGATGGCGATGGCCAGGATCCACTTCAGCTTCTTCGACACGGCGCGGCTCCGGAAGTCCTGTATCAGTGTAGCGGTCAGCCGCCCAGCCCGGCGGCGAGCTGGTCACCCCAGGCCGAGAGCTGGTCGAGCAGGGCCAGCCGGTCGGGGGCATTGGCGTGCTCGTCGCGCAGCCGCGCGATGTCCTCGCGGTATTGCGCCAAGGTCAGTTCCGACAGGCCCGCATCGGTCAGCAGCCGGCGGCGGCGATAGGCGTCCCAGTCAGCGCGCTCCGCCGGCAGCAGGGTCTCCGGCCAGTTGCGCGCGCGGTAGCGGAACAGGAGTTCGGGCAGGCGCGGGTCACGGAAGGCGAAGCTTGCGCGCCCCAGCAGTTGCGGCGGGGTTCCCCGCAGCTGGGCGAACAGCCGCTTGTCGCCCTCGCCGAGGAAGCCGTCGTACAGGGCGGCATCGGGGTCGGCCGCCGCGGCCTGCCGCTCTCGTGCGTATACGCGGCGGACTTTTTCCGCCAGCGCGGGGCCGGCTGCGCGCAGGCGCTGCGCGCGTGCTTCGGCGAGGCCGGCGTCGACGCCGAGCCGGGCGAAATCGTCCGGGCGCAGATGGTCCCAGCGCACCAGCGCCGGACACCTGTTGGTATGCACTTCCTTCAGCGGAATGCGCAGCTCGCCTTCGGGCAGGTCCTCCTGCCGGACGTACAGGCGCGCGGCGATGGCGTCGGCGTCCAGCGCCAGCAGCGGTTCCGGATCGGCGTCGAGGTCGAACACCACCACCCGAGAGTCGATCTGCGGATGCCGTGCAAGCGGCAACACCGGTGCGGCGCACAGGCGCGCGGCGGGGTAGCGCTGCGAGACGTGCAGCAAGGGCGTCATCGCCACCGTGTCCAGCAGCGAGGCGGCAAAGCGCTTGTCGCGCAGGCGCAGGGCGTAGTCCCACAGGCGCGGCTGGGCCTGTTTGAAACGACGCGCCACCCCGATCAGCGCGCGTACGTCGCTCAGGGCTTCGTGCGCCATGCCTTCGCGCAGCCCGTTGTCCTCTGCAAGGTGTTCCAGCCGGAAGCTGGTGCCCTTGCCGTCCTCGCGCTGGCGCCAGACCAGGCCGTCCGGGCGAAGCGCGTGCATCAGCCGCAGTGCATCGAGCAGGTCCCAGCGCGAATTGCCGCCGCGCCACTCCCGTTCGTACGGATCGTGGAAATTGCGGTACAGGCCGTAGCGGACGAATTCGTCATCGAAGCGCAGCGAGTTGTAGCCCACGCTGCAGGTGCCGGGCTGGCCCATCTCGTCGGCGATGCGGGCGAATGCGGTGGCTTCGTTGACGCCATCGCGCAGCAACGCCTGCGGCGTCAGCCCGGTGACCATGCTGGCGCCGGGCGAGGGCAGCAGGTCATCGGCGGGCCGCACCAGCACGTCAATCGGCGCATCGATCTCGTTCAGTTCAAGGTCGGTGCGGATCGCGGCGAACTGCGCGATGCGACTGCGGCGCGGGTCGGTGCCGAAGGTTTCGAGGTCGTAGAAGAGGAAGGAAGCGGCCATCGCACTATTGTAGGAGTGCACCGCAGGGGCGCGATGCTCTTTGCGTGATCCTGCGGCAGCGTTCGCGCCCGTTCCGTGCGCTCCTACAGGACGTCGAGTTTCGCCAGCACGTCGGCATCCACTGCGGCCCAATCCATCTCGTCCAGCGAGTTGAGTCCACGCGTTGCCTCGACCAGGATCCCGCGCTGCACTTCGCTGCGATGCAGGGCGGTGGCATAGGGGATGCGCATGAAGGTGACCATGGCGTAGTGCGGCACGAAACGGCCGGGGTGGCGTTCCTGCAGGGCCAGCTCCAGATCGCGCTGGAGCAGGAAGTCCGCATCGTCCACCTTGTCGCGCATCTCGATGTAGTTCTCCAGCGCCATCTTCTGGATCGCCTCGGCATTCGGCTTGCGCTCGGCCTCGAATGCGGCGAATGCATGGCCCAGCGCCGGCGCGCGTTCCATATGTTCGGCCAATGCCACGCAGTCCTCGAACGCGCAGTTCATGCCCTGACCGTGGAAGGGCACCATCGCGTGCGCGGCATCGCCCAGCAGCACCGCGTGGCCGCCCACGTGCCAATGGTCGAGGTAGAGCGTGGCCAGGCTGCCGACCGGATTGGCATCGTAATCGTGGCGCAGCGCGGGGATCAGCGGCAGGGCGTCGGGGAAGTCACGCCGGAAGAGCGCCAGCGCATCGTCGCCGGTCTGGACCTGCTCGAAGCTGGGGTGGCTGCCCGCATGCGGCATGAACAGCGTCACCGTGAAGGTGCGCTCGTCGTTGGGCAGGGCGATGCACATGTAGTGTCCGCGCGGCCAGATATGCAGCGCGTTGGGCTCGATGCGGAAGCCGCCGTCGGCGGCCGGCGGGATTTCCAGTTCCTTGTAGCCGTGGTCCAGCCATTCGGTGCGCTCGCCCAGCGGCTGCACTTTCGCCATTTCCGCGCGCAGGGTGGAGCCGGCACCGTCCGCGCCGACCAGCGCCTGGAACGGCCGCTTCACCTGCTGCTCGTGGTGGCGGAAGGAGGCGATGCGGTCGATGAAGTCCACCCGCTCCAGTGCGTGGTCGAAGTGGAGGCGCGCGCCGTGGGATTCGGCGATGGTCAGCAGCACGATATTCAGCTCGCCGCGGTTGATCGACCAGATCACTTCCGAATCGTCGCGGCCGTAGCGCTGCAGGCCGGGCTCGCCGTGCAGCGGATGCACGTAGCGGCCACGCATCATCACCGCCTGCTGCAGCACCGCGTCGTCGGCACCGGCCTGGCGCAGTGCGTGCAATCCGCGTTCGGCCAACGCGAGGTTGATCGAGCGACCGCCGGCGTAGCCGTCCACGCGCGGGTCGCCGCGTCGCTCGAACACGTCCACCGACCAGCCGCGCCGGGCCAGCAGGATGGCAAGCAGGGCGCCGGCCAGGCCGCCGCCGATGATGGTGATATCGCGCTCAGCGCCCATCGCGCCACTCCTTGACGGTGCGGGCGAAGCGCAGCACGTCGGCAAAGTTGTTGTACAGCGGCACCGGCGAGATGCGGATCACGTCCGGCTCGCGCCAGTCGCCAAGCACGCCGCGCGCGGCGAGGAAATCGAACAGTTCGCGACCGCGCTCACGGCCGCCGATCACGCGGATGGAAAGCTGGCAGCCGCGCTGCACGGGGTCGCGCGGCGTGGCCACCTGCAGCACGTCGCGCAGGCCGGTGTCGATCAGTTGCTCGAGGTAGCCGGTGAGCTGTTCCGATTTCGCCCGCAGCGCCGGCAACGTGGCGCGGTCGAACTGCTCCAGCGAGGCGCGCAGCGGCGCCAGGCCAAGGATCGGCGGGTTGGATAGCTGCCAGCCGTCGGCGCCCGGCGTGGGCGAGAACTGCGGGCCCATCTTGAAGCGCACCGACGCATCGTTGCCCCACCAGCCGGCGAAGCGCGGGCGGTCGGTGCGGGCATGGCGTTCGTGGACGAAGCAGCCGGCCACCGCGCCGGGACCGGCGTTCATGTATTTGTAGTGGCACCAGACCGCGAAGTCGGCGTCGGCATCGTGCAATTGCAGCGGCAGGTTGCCGACGCCGTGGGCGAGGTCGAAGCCCACCACCGCGCCGGCCGCGTGCCCCAGCCGCGCGATTTCCCTGAGGTCGAAGGCCTGCCCGGTGCGGTACTGCACGCCCGGCCAGACGATGGTGGCAAGGCGCGGGCCATGCTCGGCGATGGCGCGCTCGATCGCGGCCATCGAGAAAGTGCCGTCGGCGTTGTCCGGCGCCACTTCGACCAGCGCCTCGGCCGGATCGAAGCCATGGAAGCGCACCTGCGATTCCAGCGCGTAGCGGTCGGACGGGAATGCGCCGGCCTCCATCAGCAGCACCGGCCGCTCGCGGGTGGGGCGGTAGAAGCTGACCAGCATGAAATGCAGGTTGGCGGTCAGCGAGTTCATCGCCACCACTTCCGATGGCTGCGCGCCGACCACCCGCGCCAGCGGGTCGCGCACCAGTTCGTGGTAGGGCATCCATTGCGCGCTGCCGGTGAAATGGCCTTCCACCGCCTCGCGCGCCCATTTGTCCAGCACCTCCTCGACATGGGCGCGGGCGCCCTTCGGCTGCAGGCCCAGCGAGTTGCCGACGAAGTAGGCCTGTGGCGCGCCGTCGTGCAGCGGCAGGTGGAACTCGTCGCGGAAGTGGCGCAGCGGGTCGGCCGCATCGAGCGCGGACGCGTGGTGGTCGGTGTAGAGCTCGGTCATGCAAACCTCGATGCGGACAGGCCCAGCCATTCCAGCGCGGTGCCGTGGTAAAGCCGTGCGCGCTGCGCGTCGGCCAGGTCGAGCCGTTCGATGCCTTCGCCAGGCACCTGTTCGCCCAGCGGGAACGGATAGTCGGTGCCCAGCATCACCCGCTCGCTGCCGCAGACTTCGAGCAGGTAGCGCAGCGCGGCGTCATCGGCCACCCAGGAATCGAAGTACAGGCGCTTCAGATACTCGCGCGGATTGCGGAAATTGTCGGTGGCGACGAGGTCGGGGCGCATGTTGAACCCGTGCTCGATCCGGCCGATGGTGTAGGGGAAGCTGCCGCCGCCGTGGGCCAGCGCGATGCGCAGCTTCGGCAGGCGTTCCAGCACGCCGCCGAACACCAGGCAGCAGGCGGCACGCGACTGCTCCGCCGGCATGCCGACCAGCCACGGCAGCCAGTACTTCGGCATCGACTCGGCGCCCATCATGTCCCAAGGGTGCACGAGGATGGCGGCGCCCAGCTCGCTGGCCGCCTCGAAAAATTCGAACAGCTCCGGCGCGTCCAGGTTCATGGCTTCGACATGGCTGCCGATCTGCACGCCCTGTAGGCCCAGCTCGTCCATGCAACGCTCCAGCTCGCGCACGGCGAGCTGCGGCGACTGCAGCGGCACCGTGCCGATGCCCGCGTAATGGCGTGGGAAATCGCGGCAGGTCTGCGCCAAGTGGTCGTTGAGCGCGCGGTGCAGCTCCAGCGCCTGGTGCGCCCTGGCCCAGTAGCTGAACATCACCGGCACCGTGGACAGCACCTGCACCTGCACGCCGAAGCCGGCGTAGTCGTCGATGCGGATCTGCGGGTCCCAGGTCTTCGGCCATATCTCGCGGAAGAACTTGCCGTCCTTGTAGATACGGTGGCGGCCGTCGTCGCCGTGGTGGATCACCGGGAAGCGGTTGTCGCCGTACTTGCTGGCGAGGTCCGGCCAGTCGCGCGGCAGGTAGTGGGCGTGGGTGTCGATCTTGAGCATGGCCCGATTCTAGGGCCAATGCGCGCGGGTTGAGCTCAGTGACCGTCCAGCAGCTTCTTCGCCGCGGCGCGGGCTTCCTTGCTGACATCGGCGCCGCCGACCATGCGGGCGATCTCGTCCACGCGCCCGGCGGCGTCCAGCGCGGCCACCGAGGACTGGGTGATGCCGTCCTGCGCGGCCTTGCTGACACGGTACTGCGCGTGGCCGGCGGCGGCGACCTGCGGCTGGTGGGTCACGCACAGCACCTGCTTCGATGCGCCCAGCGCGCGCAGCTTGGCGCCGACCGCGGCGGCCACCGCGCCGCCGATGCCGGCATCGACTTCGTCGAACACCAGCGTCGCGGCCGCATCCTGTCCCTGCGTGGCCACTTCGATGGCCAGCGAAACACGCGAGAGCTCGCCGCCGGAAGCGACCTTGCGCAGTGGACGCGGCGGCTGGCCGGGGTTGGCGGAGACCAGGAATTCCGCACGCTCGCCGCCGTTCGGGTCGGGGCTGTCGCTGGCGTTGGCTTCCAGCGCCACTTCGAAGCGGCCACCCTGCATACCCAGCTCGCCTATCAGTGCGGTGATGGCGGCCCCGAGCGCGTCGCCCGCCTTGCGGCGCGAGGCGGCGAGGGCGGTGGCGGCAGTGCGCCACGCCGCCAGCGCGACGGCAATGTCGCGATCCAGCCGCTGCAGGCGCGCATCGGCATCCGCCAACGACTCCAGTTCTGCGGCCAGCGCGTCGCGATGCGCGGCCAGCTTGTCGGGAGTGACCCGATGCTTGCGCGCCAGGTCCTGCACGCGGACAAGCTGGCGCTCGATTTCGGCCAGTGCGTCCGGATCAAGGTCCAGGTCGTCGCGGATGCGCTGCATCAGCGCCAGTGCTTCGTCGAGCTGGATGGCGGCGGAGTCGAGCATCGCATCGACTTCCACCAGGCGCGGCTCGTGCGTGGTTTCCCGTTGCAGGCCATTGCGCAGCTGCTGCAGGCGGCCTGTGAGCGCGTCATCGCCACCCAGTGCGTCCAGCGCCGCATCGCAGGCGGCGATCAGCGAGGCGGCGTGGGCTTGGCGGCGATGGCTGGCGTCGAGTTCGGCCAGCACCGCCGGTTCCAGCGGCTGCGCCTGCAGTTCGTCCAGCTGGTGCTGCAGCCAGCCCTGGCGCTCGGCAACGTCGCCGCGGGCGAGCAGGGCGTCGCGTTCCTGCTGCAATGCCTTCCAGCGCCGCGCCGATTCGCCGGTGGCGGCCAGCAGGTCCGGATGGCGGGCGAAGTCGTCGAGCAGGCGGGTCTGCTGCGGGCGCACCAGCAGCGCCTGTTGGGCGTGCTGGCCGTGGATTTCCACCAGCAGCGCGGCCAGTTCCGACAGCTGGGCGATGGTGACGCTGCGCCCGTTGATCCAGGCCTTGGAGCCGCCGTCGGCGCGCAGGGTGCGCCGCAGCTGGCAGGCGCCGTCGTCGTCCAGGTCGGCTTCGGCGAGCCAGCAGGTGGCGGCAGGGCAGTCGTCCAGCGCGAACTCGGCGGACAGTTCCGCACGCTGCGCGCCGTGGCGCACCGCCCCGGCATCGCCGCGGGCGCCGGACAGGAAGCCCAGCGCATCCACCAGCAGCGATTTGCCGGCGCCGGTTTCGCCGGATACGACGGTCAGGCCCGCGCCGAAGTCCAGTTCGGCATGGGCAACGACGGCAAAATCACGGATCGAAAGGCGGGTCAGCATGGCTGCGCATTGTGCCTGCGTGGGCGATTGCCCGGAAGCGGTTGCATGCGTGGCGGACTGCGCTTACAACCTGCGCATGGCCCGCCGCCCGACCCCGGATATCGCCCTCGACCCGCGTGCGCGGCAGTTGCTGCGCACGCTGGTGTCGCGGCACATCCGCGATGGCGAGCCGGTCGGTTCGCAGACCTTGGCCAAGCATTCAGGGCTGGACGTCAGCCCGGCCACCATCCGCAACATCCTGGCTTCGCTGGAGGATGCCGGTCTACTGGCCGCGCCGCACAGCTCGGCCGGACGCGTGCCCACCGCGCAGGGTTATCGGCTGTTCGTGGATTCCCTGCTGCAGGTCAAGCCGCTGGCGGCGCAGGACGTGGATCGCCTGCGCAGCGGCCTGCCGGCGGGCGCCGGCACGCAGGCCCTGCTGGGCAGCACCTCGGAACTGCTCTCGGCGATGACCCACTTCGCCGGCATGGTCAGCGTGCCGAAGCGCGAGAGCTTCGCGTTCCGGCAGATCGATTTCGTCGCGCTGGACCCGCAGCGGGTGCTGGCGATCCTGGTGTTCGCCGATGGCGAGGTGCAGAACCGGGTGGTGCAGGTGCGGCGGGCGTTTTCGCCCTCCGAACTCGAGCAGGCGGCGAATTACCTCAACGCCCATTTCGCCGGGCGGTCGCTTGCGCTGATCCGGGCAGCGCTGCTGCGCGAGTTGCGTGATGCCCGCAGCGAGATGGAGCGGCTGCTGGCGAATTCCATCGAGCTTGCCGAGCAGGCATTCGCGCCTGCCCGCGAGGACGACATGCTGGTGGCCGGGCAGACCCGGCTGCTGGGCCTGCAGGAACTGGGGGATCTGGACCGCCTGCGCGGGCTGTTCGAAGCCTTCGCCGAGAAGCGCGAGCTGCTGCAACTGCTGGAGCGCACCGCGAAGGCGCCCGGCCTGCGTGTGTTTATCGGCGAGGAAACCGGGTTGGCGCCGCTGGAAGGGATGTCGCTGGTGAGCGCGCCTTACGGTCGCGACGGCCAGGTGCTGGGGGTGCTGGGCGTCATCGGCCCGAGCCGGATGGCCTACGAGCGGGTGATCCCGGTGGTGGAGGCCACCGCAGCGGCGCTGGGGGCGGCGCTGGACGGGGGCGCCTGAACGCGGTGCCTTGAATCGCGGCGGCGATGGCCCCATAGCCGGAGTCGGAAGCGGCATCCCGCCGCCAATCGATCCGTGGACATGAGCAACGACCCGACGCAGGAAGTGAACGAAGGCGCCGACGAGATGGCGCAGCAGGACGAGCTGGAGGCGCTGCGCGCCGAAGTCGAGCAGCTCCGGGCGCAATCGCTGCTGGAGCGCGCCGATCTTGAGAACCAGCGCAAGCGGCTGGCCCGTGACATCGACAGCGCCCGCAGGTTCGCCAACGAGCGCCTGCTGTCCGACCTGCTGCCGGTGTTCGACAGCCTCGATGCGGGCCTGGCCGCCGCTGGCGAGAACGCCGGTGCGCTGCGCCAGGGGCTGGAGCTGACCTACAAGCAGCTGCTGAAGGTGGCCGCGGAGAATGGCATGGAGGTGCTGGATCCGGCCGGCCAGGCCTTCAACCCGGAACACCACCAGGCGATCAGCCAGGGCGAGTCCGAGGGCGTGGCCCCGGGCCACGTCATCACCGTGTTCCAGAAGGGTTACCTGCTGAACGGCCGGCTGCTGCGCCCGGCGCTGGTGATCGTGGCCAAGCAGGACTGAAACGGCGTGCGGGCACGATGCCGCGCGGCTCTTGAAGGCTGGCGCGGCATCCCCAGATAGCAACCATCGGCGCACGGCGCCACCAGACAACGGGATTCAAGAGGACATCGTCATGGGCAAGATCATCGGCATCGACCTGGGCACCACCAACTCCTGCGTCGCCATCATGGAAGGCGGCAAGGCCCGCGTCATCGAAAACAGCGAGGGCGACCGCACCACCCCGTCCATCGTCGCCTGGACCAAGGACAGCGAAGTCCTGGTGGGGGCCTCGGCCAAGCGCCAGGCGGTCACCAATCCCAAGAACACCTTCTACGCTGTGAAGCGCCTGATCGGCCGCAAGTTCACCGACGCCGAGGTGCAGAAGGACATCGGCCTGGTGTCGTATTCGATCATCCAGCACGACAATGGCGATGCCTGGGTCTCGCTGGTGGACGGCAAGAAGCTGGCGCCGCAGGAAGTCTCCGCCAAGGTGCTGGAGAAGATGAAGAAGACGGCCGAAGCCTTCCTGGGCGAAACGGTCACCGAGGCGGTCATCACTGTGCCGGCCTACTTCAACGACAGCCAGCGCCAAGCCACCAAGGACGCCGGCCGCATCGCGGGCCTGGACGTCAAGCGCATCATCAATGAGCCCACCGCGGCCGCGCTGGCCTACGGCCTCGACAAGGGCGATACCAAGGACCGCAAGATCGCGGTGTACGACCTCGGCGGCGGCACCTTCGACGTGTCGATCATCGAGATCGCCAACGTCGACGGCGAGAAGCAGTTCGAGGTGCTGGCCACCAACGGCGACACCTTCCTGGGC
>JAANMY010001274.1_pt1 | contig 29479 bp, 26 predicted proteins | sample 7279691 | NCBI WGS metagenome assembly JAANMY01 (sample SAMN14094543, study PRJNA606508) | bioreactor metagenome | isolation source: A lab-scale SPAN reactor treating ammonium-rich wastewater day 388 | place: Ireland: Galway | collected 2018-02-07
GCGGCTCACTTGAAGGATTGGAAGGCGTGGATGGCGCGGTCGATGCCGGCGTCGTCGATGTCGAGATGCGTCACCAGCCGCACCTGCGGCAGGTAACCGATGGAGGCGCGGATGCCGTGCGCGTCGAGGTGTGCGGCCAACGGCTTCAGTCGCTCCGGCGCGACTTCGATGAAGACCATGTTGGTGTGCTGCGCGTGGACGCTGAGTGCGGGCGCATCGCGAAGCCCGTCCGCCAGCCGGGCGGCGCGCGCATGGTCGTCGGCCAGCCGCGCGACATGGTGATCGAGCGCATGCAGGCCCGCTGCCGCAAGGATGCCCGCCTGGCGCAGCCCGCCACCGCTGACCTTGCGCCAGCGCCGCGCCGCATCGATCAGCGCCGCCGAACCCGCCAGCACCGAACCCGCCGGTGCGCCGAGCCCTTTCGAGAGGCAGACCGACACCGAATCGAAGTGCCGCGCGATGTCGCGCGCCGGCACGTCCGATGCCACCGCCGCGTTGAACACGCGCGCCCCGTCGAGATGCAGGGCCAGTCCACGCCGGTCGCAGAGGGCGCGAGTGTCGGCCAGATAGTGGGTCGGCAGCACGCGGCCCATCCACGTGTTCTCCAAGCACAGCAGCCGGGTGCGCGCGAAGTGCGGATCGACCGGCTTGATCGCGCGTTCGACGGCGGCGAGCTCCATCGTGCCGTCGTCGGCCTGCGGCAGGGGCTGCGGCTGGATCGAACCCAGCACCGCCGCGCCGCCGCCTTCGTACTTGTAGGTATGCGCCTCCATGCCGACGAGGTATTCGTCGCCGCGCGCGCAATGCCCCATCAGCGCCACGAAGTTGGCCTGGGTGCCGGTCGGGCACCACAGCGCGTCCTCGAAACCCAGTTCATCGGCGACGCGGCGCTGCAGGGCGTTGACCGTGGGATCTTCGCCGTAGACGTCATCGCCCACCTCGGCGCGCGCCATCGCCTCGCGCATCGCCGGCGTCGGGCGGGTGACGGTATCGCTGCGCAGGTCCACGGTGTCCATGCGGGCATGATGCCACCGCGCTTGCGTACACTCACGGCATGAAGATCGCCAGCTGGAACGTGAACTCCCTCAACGTGCGCCTGCCGCACCTGCTGCAGTGGCTGGAGGCGTTCGCGCCCGATGTCGTCGGCCTGCAGGAGACCAAGCTGGAGGACGCGAAATTTCCCGAAGCCGCGCTGCGCGAGGCCGGCTACGAGATCGCCTTCGCCGGGCAGAAGACCTACAACGGCGTCGCGTTGCTGGCCAGGCGCGGTGAGCTGGAGGACGTGCAGCGCGGCATCCCCGGCTTCGACGACGAACAGCGGCGCGTCATCGCCGCGACGGTCGACGGCGTGCGCATCGTCAACCTGTACGTGGTCAATGGGCAGGATGTCGGCACCGACAAGTACGCCTACAAGCTGCGCTGGCTCGACGCCGTGCACGACTGGCTGGCGGCGGACCTCGCGCGCTGGCCGAAGATGGTGGTGATGGGTGACTTCAACATCGCGCCCGACGACCGCGACGTGAATGATCCGGCGGTGTGGAACGACGACCACATCCTGACCTCGCGCGCCGAACGCGATGCGCTGGCGCGCCTGCAGTCGCTCGGCCTGCACGATGCGTTCCGGCTGAAGCATGAGGAGGCCGGCGTGTTCAGCTGGTGGGATTACCGGCAGGCCGCGTTCCGCCGCAATCTCGGATTGCGCATCGACCTGACGCTGGTCTCGGAGGCATTGAAAACGGGCGTGGTCGATGCCGGCATCGACCGCGAGCCGCGTACCTGGGAACGCCCGAGCGACCACGCGCCGGCGTGGGTGACGCTGGACTGAGCCCGTCCCGAAGCGACATCTCAATAACAATCGCGCAAAAACAAGGCCCGGGATGACCGGGCCTTGTCGTACCGCGAGGCGTGCGGATCAGCGCGCGCGGCCGCGGGTGAACAGGTTGACGATGGCGAGCAGGATCACCGCGCCGATCAGCGAGGCCAGCAGGCCCATGATGCTGAAGTCGCCGGTGTTGGCGGTGCCCGAGCCCAGCAGCGGGGCGATCAGGAAACCACCGAGGAACGAACCGACGATGCCGACGATGATGTTCAGGAGGATGCCCTGCTGACCGTCGCGCTTCATGATGATGCTGGCCAGCCAGCCGATGATGCCGCCGATGATCAGCCAAATGATGAGGTTCATGGTTGTCTCCAAGCAGGTGGAAGGGATCTGAAACAAACCCCTGTCGTTGGGGGCGAGACGAGTGTGCTGAGCCGCCCGTGACGAAAACGTCACGAAAAAGAAGCGGATTCCCAACATCTTCATGAAGTTGCGCGGCGGGTGAAAACCGCGGAACGACTTCGTATTCAGCCGCGCGGGAGCAGGGAAAGCAGGATGTCGCGCGGCAGTTTGCCGGTCTCGTTCCGGGGCAATGCGTCCACGCGGACGATGCGTCGCGGCAGGAATACCGGGTCGGTGGCGGCACGCAACGCGGCGAGGATCGTCGCGTCGTCGAGCGAGGGGGCGGCGCTGACGAAGGCGACCAGCCGGCGCACGCCGGCGGCGTCGGCATCGAGTTGCAGCATCGCGGCATCCTGCACGCCGGGCACCTGTTGCAGGCGCCGGGTCAGGTCGGCCAGCGATGCGCGCTTGCCGGCGATCTCCAGCAGGTCGGCCTGTCGTCCGCGCAGCAGGAATCGCGTGCCGCCCTCGGTCATTTCCAGCATGTCGGCGAGCCGCACCGGCGTGGCCAGCGATGCGCGTTCGACCTGCGTGCCATCGGCCGCCGGATGGAGGGTGACGTCCCGGTACAGACGCCAGGCCTCTTCGCGTGCGGTGCGGCGCTGGGCGATGACGCAGGTCTCGGTGGCGCCGAAGAGTTCGCGCACCTCGCAGCCGAAACGCGCCTCGGCCATGCGCGCGGTCTCCACCGGCAACGGCGCGGTGGCGGTGACGATGGCGGCGAGCGCGGGCAGTTCCGTGCCGGCTTCGAGCAGCGCGCGCAGGTGCACCGGCGTGGTGACCAGCAGGCGTGGCGCCGCGACTTCATCCAGTGCACGCGCGACGTCGGCGGGAAAGAACGGTCGCCCCGCATGCACCGCGAACGGCCCGCGCAGCGGCATCAGCACCGACATCTCCATGCCGTACATGTGCTGCGGCGGCACGGTGGCGACGATCGACGCTTGCGCGCCATCGAACAGGTCGGCGAGCGCGTGCAGGTTGGCGGCATTGGTATGGACCAGCGCGCCCCAGGTCTTGGCATTGGCCGACGGCGTGCCGGTGGAGCCGGAGGTGAAGCCGATCATCGCCAGCCGGTCGGCGGGGAGGTGCCAGTCGAACGCGTCGGCATCCCCGGCGGCAACATCGTTGTCCTCCACGCGCACGTCGCAGGGCAGGGCGTCGTCATCGCCCAGGCGATAGCCGCCGGGATGCCGCATCGCCACCTCGTCCACCACGCCAGGCGCACGCGAAGGCGGCATGAGGGTGGCCTGCCCGCGCAGCAGGGCCGCGCAGAAACCGATGATGAAATGGTCGCGGCGTTCGCACAGGTTGAGCACGAAGGGCGCATCCGGCAGGCGCGCGGCGAGCGCCTCGACGCGGGTGCGGAAGGCCGCGCGGCTCAGCGCGTCGGGGCCGCAGAACAGCAGGCCGGCATCGTCGCCGGTGACGAGGGGCAGTCCCGCACCGGCATGGCCCGCCTGTTCCCGCCGCTGCGACATCCGTACTCCGCTGACCTGCTGAAAGCGCGCTAGCTTGGCGCATTTCCCGCGCGCCCGCACGCTAGGCTTGTCGCGATGACGCCCCGACACGCCCTGCTGCCGTTGCCTGATCGCGCCGACGCCGAACGCCTCGCGCGGGGCTGGCTGGCGCGGCAATGGAAGGTCGATGCCGACGCGGTGCCGTTGCGCCGCGATGCGCGCGGCCGGCCGCGCCTGGCCGCGCCGATGCAGGACCGCGATGCCGGCTGGAGCCACAGCGGCGGGCAGCTGCTGGTGGCCTGCGGCGAAGGGCTGCGGTTGGGGTGTGACCTCGAACACGTCCGCCCGCGCCCGAACGCGCTCGCGCTGGCGGCGCGCTTCTTCCATGCCGATGAACACGCATGGCTGGCCGGGCTGCCGGACGCCCGCATCGCGCCCACGTTCATGCGCCTGTGGTGCGCGAAGGAAGCGGTGTTGAAGGCCCACGGCCACGGACTGTCGTTCGGGCTGGACCGCCTTCGTTTCGTCGACGACGCCGGCGGCTTGCGGCTGGTGGCGTGCGATGCAGCGCTGGGCGATCCGCGCGCCTGGCGGTTGCGTGAATGGGTGCCGATGCCGGGCTTCATCGCCGCCTTGGCGTGGCACACACTGCCCGCGCCGGAAAGCGGCGCTGCGATACTGTGAGCATGACGACATCGACCCTGCCCGACGGCATCGAGCCCCTGCTGCGCGACGGCCTGGCCGCGCTCGGGCTGGAGGCCGAGGCGCTCACGCCGCCGCTGCTGGCCTATCTCGCGCTGCTGGTGCGCTGGAACGCCACCTACAACCTGACCGCGATCCGCGACCCGCGCGAAATGGTGACCAAGCACCTGCTCGATTCGCTGGCGATGGCGCCCTTCGTCCCCGATGCGCCGCTGGCCGACCTCGGCACCGGGCCCGGGCTGCCGGGCATCCCGCTGGCGATCGCGCGGCCGGGCTGCACCGTCACCCTGGTCGAATCCAACGGCAAGAAGGCGCGCTTCCTGCGCGAGGCGGTGCGCATGCTCGGGCTGCCGAACGCGCGGGTGGCCGAGTGCCGTGCGGAAAACCTCGACGAACCGGGCGCCTATTCGGTGATCACAGCGCGCGCGCTGGCCACGCTGGACCGCATCATCGAGGTCGGCGGCCACCTGCTGTCAGCGGACGGCCGGCTGCTGGCGATGAAGGCGGAAACCGTCGCCGAGGAAGCCGCGCAGCTGCCCGCCGGCTGGCGGCTCGACGCCGTGCACCCGCTCGCCGTGCCGGGGCTGGCCGCGACGCGGCAGCTGGCGGTGGTGGCCCGCGCCCGGTGAAGCCCGGCCGGCGCGGGCATAATGATCAGCCCTGCCGCCGGCCGCGCCGGCGCTGATCCCTCGACCGGAACCTGAGCCCATGGCGCGAGTCATCGCGGTTGCCAACCAGAAAGGCGGCGTCGGCAAGACCACCACCGCGGTCAACCTGGCCGCTGCGCTGGCGCGCACGCCCAAGCGCGTGCTGCTGGTGGACCTGGACTCGCAGGGCAACGCGACCATGGGCAGCGGCATCGACAAGCGCGAGGTCGCGCACTCCACGTGCGACGTGCTGCTGGAGGAGGTGGATGCGAAGGCCGCCATCGTCCGCAGCGAGGAAGGCTTCGACCTGATGCCCGGCAACACCGACCTCACCGCCGCGGAAATCGCGTTGATGGACGAGGCCGGGCGCGAGCAGCGGCTCAAGCGCGCCGTCGACGGCCTGCGCGGCGACTACGACTTCATCGTCATCGACTGCCCGCCGGCGCTGTCGTTGCTGACGCTCAATGCACTCACCGCCGCCGATTCCGTGCTGGTGCCGATGCAGTGCGAGTACTACGCGCTGGAAGGCCTGACCGCGCTGCTGCAGACCATCGACGCGCTCAAGCAGAAGCTCAACCCGGCGCTGGAGATCGAGGGCGTGCTGCGCACCATGTTCGACGTGCGCAACAACCTGGCCAACGCGGTCTCGGCGGAACTGGTGCAGCACTTCGGCGACCAGGTCTTCCGCACCATCATCCCGCGCAACGTGCGGGTGGCCGAGGCGCCGAGCCATGGCCAGAGCATCATCGGCTACGACCGCGCCTCGCGCGGCGGCGTGGCCTATCTCGGGCTGGCCGGCGAAGTGCTGCGCCGCGAGCGCGAACGCGGACAGGCGAAACAGGCACGGGAGGACGCGGCATGACCGCAGGCAAGAACACAGGGAAGGCGCCCGCGAAGAAGCGCGGGCTGGGTCGCGGGCTGGAAGCGCTGCTCGGGCCGTCGGCGGCTGCGCCGGCGCTGGAAGCGCAGCCGGGCGACACCCTGAAACGCCTGCCGGTCAAGCAGCTGCAGCCGGGCAAGTACCAGCCGCGCCGGACCATGGACGACGCCAAGCTCGCCGAGCTGGCCGAATCCATCAAAGCACAGGGCGTGGTGCAGCCGGTGGTGGTGCGCCAGCTGGCCAAGGACAGGTACGAGATCGTGGCCGGCGAACGCCGCTGGCGCGCGACCCAGCTGGCCGGGCTGATCGAGATCCCCGCCGTCATCCGCCAGCTCGACGACCGCACCGTGGTCGCGATGGCGCTGATCGAGAACATCCAGCGCGAGGACCTGAACCCGCTGGAGGAAGCGCAGGCGCTGCAGCGCCTGATCGACGAATTCGACCTGACCCACGCCCAGGCCGCGGAAGCGGTGGGCCGTTCGCGCGCGGCGGTGTCCAATCTGCTGCGCCTGCTGGAACTGCCGGACGAGATCCGCGCGCTGGTGCAGACCCGTGCCATCGAGATGGGCCATGCCCGCGCGCTGCTGTCGCTGGGCGCGCAGGCGGCGATCGCGCTGGCCCGGCAGGCGGCAGCCGAAGGCTGGAGCGTGCGCGAGGTGGAACACCGCGTGCAGCAGCTCGCCGCCGGCAAGGTGGCCGAGGCGCCGAAGAAGCGCGCCGGCAACGGCAAGGGCGCGCCGTCGGCGGACATCGCCTCGCTGGAGAACGAGCTCTCCGAACTGCTGGCCAGCAAGGTCGCGGTGCAGCATGGCCGCGGCGGGCGCGGCAAGCTGGTGATCCATTACGGCTCGCTCGAGGCGCTCGACGGCGTGCTGGACCGGCTGCGCAAGCCGGCCTGACGTCGGCGCCACGCGCATGAGCGATTCGCCCGTCCTGGTCAGCGGCGCTGCCGGTTTCATCGGTGCGCACGTGATGCAGGCGCTGGCCGCGCGCGGTGAACGCCCGGTCGGTTTCGACAACTTCAACGACTACTACGACCCGCGGCTCAAGCGCGACCGCATCGCCGCGCTGTGCCCCGAGGCCGACATCCGCACGCTGGACCTGGCCGACCGCGCCGGTCTCGAAGCGCTGTTCGACGAAGTGAAGCCGGCGCGCGTCATCCACCTCGCCGCGCAGGCCGGCGTGCGCTATTCGCTGCAGAACCCGCACGCCTACGTCGACAGCAACCTGGCCGGTTTCGTCAACGTGCTGGAAGCCTGCCGCCACCGCGGCATCGCGCATCTGGTCTATGCCAGTTCGTCGTCGGTGTATGGCGATTCGGCGACGCCGCCGTTCTCGGAGGACCAGCGCATCGACCAGCCGCGCTCGCTCTACGCGGCGACCAAGGCGGCGAACGAACTCATCGCCCACAGCTATGCGCACCTCTACGGCCTGCGTGCCACCGGCCTGCGCTTCTTCACCGTGTACGGGCCGTGGGGTCGCCCGGACATGGCGCCGCTGCTGTTCTCGCGCGCGGTACTGGCGGGCCGGCCCATCGAGGTGTTCAACGAAGGCCGGATGCGTCGCGACTTCACCCACATCGGCGACATCGTGGCCGGCGTGCTGGGCGCGCTGGATGCGCCGGCCGATGCCGCCTTCCCGCATCGAGTATTCAACCTGGGCAATCACACGCCGGTGGAACTGGAGCATTTCATCGACGTGATCGAACAGGCGGCCGGCCGCCGCGTCGAACGCATCTACCAGCCGATGCAGCCCGGCGACATGGTCGAGACGATGGCCGACACCCGCCGTGCGCGCGAAGCGTTCGGATTCGAGCCGACCACGCCGATTGAACGCGGGCTGCCGCCGGTGGTCGAATGGTGCCGCGAGTATTTCGGAGAACGCGCGTGAGCGATGCGCCCCAGCTGTCGGTCGTGGTGCCGGTCTACAACGAGGAAGACAACGTCGCGCCGCTGGTCGGCGAGATCGTCGCCGCGCTGCGGGGCGTCGTCCCGTTCGAGATCGTCTACGTCGATGACCTGTCGAAGGACGCCACGCTCGAACGCCTGCGCGCGCTGAAGGCGACGACGCCGGAACTGCGCGTGGTCCGCCACCTGTCCAACAGCGGGCAGAGCACGGCGATCCGCACCGGCATCAAGGCCGCGCGCGCGCCGTGGATCGCCACGCTCGATGGCGACGGCCAGAACGATCCGGCCGACATCCCCGGGCTGCTGGCGCAGCGTGCTTCCGCATCGCCGGACACCAAGCTGTTCGCCGGCTGGCGCGTGAACCGGCAGGATTCCGGAAGCAAGCGCTGGGCTTCGAAATGGGCCAACGCGATCCGCTCGCGCATGCTGCGCGACGCCACGCCCGACACCGGCTGCGGCATCAAGCTGATCGAACGCGAAGCGTTCCTCGACCTGCCGTACTTCGACCACATGCACCGCTACCTGCCCGCGCTGATGCAGCGCGCCGGCTGGCAGACCGTGAGCGTGCCGGTCAACCACCGCCATCGCAGCAGCGGCGTGTCGAAGTACAACAACCTCAACCGAGCGCTGGTCGGGATCCGCGACCTGCGCGGCGTGGCCTGGCTGATCACCCGCAGCCGCCGCACCGGCACCGAGGAAGTCTGATGTCGCTGCTGCTCGCGCTTGCACAGGCCGCGCCGGAAGCCGCGCGCGGCGTCATGGACACGCCGATCCGTTGGCTGGAATGGACCGGCATCCACATGTCGCCGTGGAAGCTGATCGGCTGGGTCGGTGCGCTGATGTTCGGCGGCCGCTGGCTGGTGCAGTTCATCGCCAGCAAGCGTGCGAAGAAGCCGGTGATCCCGCGTGTGTTCTGGTACATGAGCATCGTCGGCAGCCTGATGACGCTCAGCTACTTCATCTTCGGCAAGAACGATTCGGTCGGCATCCTGCAGAACCTGTTCCCGACCTTCACCGCGCTCTACAGCCTGCATCTCGACATCCGCCATCGCGGCTGGAAGCGCGACCGCGCGGCGCACTGAGCGGCGCGGGCGGTTAGCATCGACATCACCCTGTTCCGAGTGATGTGGATGCCGATGTCGATGCCGATCAAGCCGCTTGCCCTCGCCTGCCTGTTCGCGCTGTCGCCGGTGCTGGCGCCCGACGCGCAGGCGCAGTCGCCGGCATCGTCCACGCCCGCCGCAGCGAAGGCATCCAACGCGACGGACGCGAAGTTCCGCGCGATCTACGAACGCGAATGGGCGTGGCGCCAGCAGCAGGCCGGCGGCGCGGGCGAGGAAGACAGCGCCTCGCCGCAGCTCAAGCTGCCCGATGTCTCGCCCGAGGCGCAGGCCGCGCGGCTCACGATGTGGGAAGGCGTGCTGCGCGCGCTTGATGGCATCGACCCGGCCAAGCTGTCGCCGGCCGAACGCATCAACTACCAGGTCTATCGCCCGCAGGTGGAGGACCTGGCCGCCGAAGTGCGCTTCCGCGACTACGAGATGCCGTTCAACGCGGACTCCTCGTTCTGGTCGTGGCTGGGCTTCATGGGCCAGCAGTCGCTGACGACGCCCGCGCAGTACCGCGCCTACATCGCCATGCTCGACGACGTGCCGCACTACTTCGACCAGCAGACCGCCAACATGCGGGCCGGCCTGGCACGGGGTTTCAGCGTGCCGCGCGCGACGCTCGCCGGCCGCGACGCGTCGATCGCGCAGGTCGCGGAGTTGAAGGAGGCGGAGAAGGCGGCGCTGTACGGCCCGTTCCTGCGGATGCCGGCGACGATTGCCGCCGCCGAGCAGGCGGCCCTGCGCACCGAGGCCAGGCGTGCGATCAACGGCTCGGTGATTCCGGCCTACGCGAAGCTGCTCGCCTTCTTCCGCGACGAATACATGCCGAAGGCGCGCGCCACGCTCGCTGCCGAATCGATGCCCGACGGCGCGGCCTGGTACCGCCAGCAGATCCGCCACTACACGACGCTCGATCTGCCGCCGGAGGCGATCCACCAGATCGGCTTGAAGGAGGTCGCGTCGATCCGCGCCGAGATGGAGGCGATCATCGACCAGGTCGGTTTCACCGGCCGCTCGAAGGAAACCCGCTTCCAGGACTTCCTTGCCTTCCTGCGCACCGATCCGCGCTTCTACGCGAAGACGCCGCAGGCCCTGCTCGACCGCGCCGCGTGGATCTCCAAGCGGGTCGATGGCGAGGTCGGCAAGATCATCGGCACGCTGCCGCGCGGGCGCTTCGCCATCGTCGAGGTGCCGCCGGACATCGCGCCGTTCTGGACCGCCGGCCGCGGCGGCGCCAGCACCTATTGGCTCAACACCTACGACCTGCCTTCGCGCCCGCTCTACAACCTGCCGGCGCTGACCCTGCACGAATCATCGCCCGGGCACTCGCTGCAGGGCTCGCTGGTGATGGAGATGGGCGAGGTGCCGGGCTTCCGCAGGGAATACATCAGCGCCTATGGCGAGGGCTGGGGCCTGTATTCGGAATGGCTGGGCAAGGAGATGGGCATCTACGAGACGCCCTACGAGGATTTCGGGCGGCTGACCTATGCGATGTGGCGGGCCTGCCGGCTGGTCATCGACACCGGCATCCACCACAAGGGCTGGACCCGCGACCAGGCCATCGCCTACCTGGGCGACAACACCGCGCTCTCCCGGCACGAAGTGACGACCGAGGTCGACCGCTACATCAGCTGGCCGGCGCAGGCGCTCTCCTACAAGCTGGGCGAGCTGGCGATCATGAAGCTGCGCCGGGAGGCCGAGGCCGGACTGGGCCCGAAATTCGACGTCCGCGCCTTCCACGACGCCGTGCTGGCGCCGGGCTCGGTGCCGCTGCCGGTGCTGGAGGCGGAGGTCCGCGCCTGGATCGCCCGCGCCAAGGCGGCCCCGGCCAAGGGCTGAGCGCGGCCCCGGGCGACCCGCCGGGTTGCCAGCGCCGCCTTCTTCGGGCATCATGCCCGGCTCCCTGCGTCCGCCTTCCGGTGGGCCGAGCCGGCAGCGCGATCCCGGCCCGCAGGTTATCGCCCGCATCGCGCGGCAGCCGCAAGGCCGCCGGGGCCGCCGCCGTCCGGGCTATGGACGGCATCCACGGACACAAGAGAGGTGCTCATGTCCCGCCAATGCCAAGTGACCGGCAAGCGTACCGTGACGGGTAACAACGTCTCGCACGCGATGAACAAGACCCGCCGCCGTTTCATGCCCAATCTCCACGAACGCCGCTTCTGGGTGGCTTCCGAGAACCGCTGGGTGAAGCTGCGCGTTTCCACCAAGGCCCTGCGCACCATCGACAAGAACGGCATCGACGCCGTCCTCGCCGACCTCCGTGCCCGTGGCGAAAAGATCTAAGGAGTCCCGACCATGCCGTCCAAGCGCGACAAGATCCGCCTGATTTCCTCGGAAGGAACGGGTCACTTCTACACCACCGACAAGAACAAGAAGAACACGCCCGGCAAGATGGAGATGAAGAAGTACGATCCCGTCGTCCGCAAGCACGTGATCTACAAGGAAGGCAAGATCAAGTAAGCCTTCCGCTTGTTGGAACCAGGGAAAACCCGCCGGAAGGCGGGTTTTCTTTTGGGTGATGCCGGGGCGCCACGTCGCCTACAGGACGGTGCAGCTGAAGGTCAGCGTGGCGGTGTTGCTGCCGGCGGTCGCGGAAAGCGTGCCCAGTGCCAGGCCAGCGGCGAGGTGCGAGAACAGGATCGGCGACGGGGAAGACGGGCAGCCGCTGCCGCTGCAGGTAACCACCGTACTGGCAGGGCAGTTCAGCGGGTTGGTCGGGGTGTCCTTGACCACCGCGCCCGTGACGGCATCCGGTCCGTTGTTGGTGACGAGCAGCGTGTAGGTCAGGCTCGAGCCGGTTTTCAGGGGCCCGCCGCTTGAGGTCTTCTGGATCGACAGGTCGGCCTGCAGGCGCAGCAGGGCAGTGCTGCTGGAAGCCGTGTTGTTGCCGGTATTCACTTCGCTGCCACCCGAGATGCTGGCCGTGTTGGTGGCCGGACCAGGCAGGGCGGCGGCGGTGGCATTGACGGTCACGGTGGCCACCGGTACCCCGCTCTGACCGGCGCTGATGGCGCTGCTGCTCGAGCATGAGACCGTGACACTGCCGCTGGTGATCGGGAAGCCGGAATTCGGCGTGCAGGTCCAACCGGTGCCGGCCGTGATCGACTGGATGTTGAGCAGGGAAGCATCAATGGTGTCCGTCACGGTCATCGTCCCTGAGGTCGCTGCGCTGCCAGGGTTGGCGGCACTCAGCTGGAACGCGAAGTTGGTGAGCACCTTGCTGCTGGCGGGCGCCGTCTTCGCCATCGTCAGATCGGGGTTCTGCACGCAGAAGCCATTGAAATAGACACCGACAAGCTGCGGCGGCGGATCACCCCTGGCCCAGGCGGGACTGGTGGTGTTGCCGTAGGTGATGGTGACCGAGGTGACCGGAGCGCTGAAATTGAAGGTCGCGTTGCACTGGTCGGACGAGAGTGCGCAGTTCTGGGCGTTACCCGAGATGCTCGATGCGCGCGCAGTATTTCCGTTGAGGATCTCCACCAGGGTGGACGCCGCGGTCACCGTGGGCGTCACGCTGCCACCCGGGCCGCTGCCCGTCACCGTGGCTTGGTCGTTGTAGGCGCCGCTGCTGATCGAGTTGTAGTCGATGTCGGTGACCGTGAGCTGGAGGTTGTTGATGGGTTTGCTGAAGTTGAACGTGACCGTGTCGGTCTGGGTGGGCGTGGTGCGATCAACGGTGTACACGAAGCTGGAGGCATAGCTGCCGCTCTGGCCGGTGCTGGGCGAGCCGCTGGTGAGGTAGCCGCCGGTCACGCTGCCGTTGACGGTGAGCTGGCTGGCACCCGTGCCCGGGGTGGCTGAATAGGTAGTGCTGCCGGCTGTCCACGGATAGCTGGCAAAGCTCAGCGTCTGCGGGGCTTCATTGGCGGCACAGCTGGCGCTCTGGGCGCGGGCAGTGGGGGATTGGGTGGCGGCCAGCAGCAGCAGGCAGGCGACCGCCATCGCACGTGAAGCGCGTAGCGGGGTGGATGTATTCATGGTTGGGGAACGCGGGATGTGAAACGCAAGGCACAATATTAAACGAAACACTGTGTTTCGAGCATTCCGTCAAGCATTGGGCGGGGTCGGGCGCAGGCTTCGGAAGCTTGGCGCACCCCGCAGCCCGCATCAGGTCGGGCCGCCCGGCCAACCCAGCCGCTGGAACGCCAGCCAGCACGCGCCCACCGTCGCCGCATCGCCCAAGGCGGTGTGCCGGCCCATGACCGGCACGCCGAGCCGGTCGCAGAGGTGGACGAAGTCGAGCTCCGGCGGCGCGTCCGGTGCCTGCCGCCGCTGCGCCCGCGCGATCTCATCGGCCAGGTCGACGCGTGGATTGGGCAGGGCGAAGCCGGTGACGGCGCGCGCGTGCGGGGCAAGCATGTCCAGGTCGAAGCCGAGGTGGTAGCCGAGCAACGTGCGCGGCCCCAGCCATGCGAGGAATTCGCGCACCGCCGTGGTCACCGACACGCCGCCGGCGGCCTCGTCCGGGGTGATGCGGTGGTGGCGGATCGATTCGATGCCGAACGCGCGGCCCGGTCGTACCCGCCGCTCGAAGCGCTCCGACAGCAGGACGCGCCCGGCGCGCACCGGTACCGCGGCCAGGCTGAGGATGTGGTCGCTGGCCGGGTCCAGCCCGGTCGTCTCCAGGTCCAGGCTGACCCATTCCGCTTCGGGTGCGGGCGCGAGCAAGGCGGACCATTCGCCGTCGCCATGCCTGCGGCGCAGCCACCAGCGCTGGAGCGGGCCGCCGCCGTTCATTCGACCAGATGGAACACGTGCTTGAGATGCTGGCGGAAGTCCTTCGCCACCCGCAGCGCGTCGCGCAGCAGTTCGCGGTCCAGGCGGCGCAGCGCATCGGCATGGATGAAATTGTCCGGCGCGCGGCCGGCATCGAGCGCGGCCAGCTGTGCATCCAGCCGCAGCCGCTGGAACACCGAGAGGGCCTGCGGCAGGTCCCGGCCCAGTGCGTGCGGCAGGTGGCCGGCGTCGGCCAGCGCCGCACATCGCGCGAAACTGTTGCGCTCGTTGACGCCGTGCCTCAGCGCCAGGCAACGCAGCCCGTGGACCACGGGGAACACGCCGCCCTTCTTGATGTCGGTGCCGTGGCCATCGCCGCGCACCTGGCCGAACAGGGTCAGCGGCGTGTCGAACGGCAGGATGGCCGATGCCAGCTGGTTGAGCAGCCGGTCGTCGCCGCCCAGCGCGGCCAGCGATGACGCGACCGGCGCGAACAACGCGGCATTGCCGGCCACCGGGCGCGCATCCAGCGCGATGGCGAGGTCGAGCGCCGCCTCGGGTGTGTGCAGCCAGCGCCAGTCGGCGATGCGCGACTGCCATTCGGAGGCGCGAAGCCGCCAGGCCGGGTTGCGCGCCATCACCCCGCCCGGGCAGGGTGGATAACCGACTTCGCCCAGGGCATCGCCGAACCGTTCCATCGCCGCCTGCAGGCCGGGCCAGTCGAGATCGTCGGCGACGACCAGCGCGTTGTCCTGGTCGGTCTTGAGCAGCTGCTCGCTGCGGCCCTCGCTGCCCATGACCAGCAGGCACAGGCGGTCGTGGTATTCGGGCGGCACCACCTGCTCGAACAGGCGCTGCATGATCCGGCTGTTCAGCGCGCTCACCAGTTCCATGAGGATGGGGATGCGGGCGCCCTGCGCGTGCAGGGTGCGGATGAGGCGATCCATGCCGCGCGCGGCGTCGGCGATCTCGGCCGGCGTGCGCGCGCGCGCCAGCCGCAGGTTGATGAGGTGCGAATGGCTGGCGTAGTGCGCCAGCACCTCGGCCATGCCGAGCGTGCCGATGACCGACTCGCCGTCGTGCACCACCACGCGTTCCACCTGGCGTTCGGTCATCACCACCAGCGCCTGGAACAGCACGTCGTCGCGGCGCACGCCGATCAGCGGGCGATGGGCGAGCGGCCCGACCGGATCGGCCGGCGCGCGGCCCTCGAGCGTCAGCGCTTCCAGCAGGTCGGTGCGGGTGACGATGCCGGGCGCGTCGAACGCCGCGTCATCGACCAGCAGGCAGTCCACCCGCTTCTCCCGCAGCAGGCGCGAGGCGGCGCCAATGCCGGCGTCCGCGTCGATGCGCTCGGCCGGCGCCAGTTGCGCATCGCCGACCTGGGTCACCATCAGTTCCGCCAGTTCGGAATCGCGGCCGCGGTTGCGGTTGGCCAACTGGCCCTTCGCCGAGAGGCCTTCGTTGAAGTAGGCGCGGAAGGCGGGATGGGCGTCGATGAGCGCGCGGAACAGGTCGGCGGGGATGAGGAACAGCAGCGCGTCGCTTTCCGCGCGGTAGCTGTGGCGCGCGCGCCCGGCCATCACCGCCCAGGCGCCGAAGACATCGCCCGGACCGTAGTCGCCGAAGCGCCGCTCGTGGCCGGCGGCATCCAGCTCGAAGGCCTGGATGCGGCCCTTCAGCACCACCACCGCGTGCGGCGAGGGCTTGCCCGCCTCGATCAGGAGATCGCCGGCGCGGTGGAAGGCGAGATCGACGCCGGCCGCCAGCCGCGCGCGTCCGGCATCGTCGAGCAGGTCGAACGGCGGGAGCGTCAGATCGAGGCCGGGGACGCTGTCCATCGCAAGGACTCACGGGGATCCACGGGCATTCTGGCACCGGCGCATCGCCGGCACCCTTCGACTTTCGGCGCAGCCGGCCGCGCGCGGGCGCCGCGTACACTCGGCGCGTCGCCATCACCGTCGCCACGATGATCCCGAGCTGGACGCTGCTGCTGATCTCGGCCGTGTACGTCGCGCTGCTGTTCGCGGTCGCCACCTGGGGCGAGCGCAGCGAGATGCCGGCGCGGCTCAGGCGCCTGCGCCCGGCGATCTACGCGCTGGCGCTGGCGGTCTACTGCTCGTCGTGGACGTTCTACGGCGCGGTGGGCACGGCGGCGCGGACCGGCTGGGGCTTCCTGCCGATCTACCTGGGTCCGGTGCTGCTGATGGCCTTCGGCTGGCGGATCCTGGAGCGGCTGATCCTGATCAGCGACGAGCACCGCATCGTTTCCATCGCCGACTTCCTGTCGTCGCGCTACGGCCGTGTGCCGGGCTTGGCCGCGCTGGTGGCGGTGCTGGCGCTGGTGGCGGCGGTGCCCTACGTCAGCCTGCAGTACAAGGCGGTGGCGATGAGTGTGGGCGTGCTGGCCGGCGCGCCGGTGGCCGGCAGCGAGGTGCTGGCCGATCCCGCGCTCTACGTCGCGCTGTCGCTGGCGTTGTTCGCGATCCTGTTCGGCACCCGTCGCACCGACGCCACCGAACACCATCGCGGCATGGTGCTGGCGGTGGCGATGGAATCGCTGCTCAAGCTGCTGGCCTTCGTGGCGGTCGGCGTGTTCGCGCTGTGGCACCTGCCGGGCGAGGGCGGCCTGCCCGCACGGGTGGCGGACGCGACGCGGAGCATGGTCGCGCAACCGATACCCGGCGGCGTGCTGGCGCAGACGCTGATCGCCTTCCTCGCCATCGTCTGCCTGCCGCGCCAGTTCCACGTCGCGGTGGTGGAGTGCGAGGACGTGCGCGACCTGCGCGTCGCGCGCTGGCTGTTCGGCGGCTACCTGCTGCTGTTCTCGCTGCTGGTGGTGCCGCTCAGCCTGACCGGCAGCGCGCTGTTCGCCGGCAGCGCCGTCTCGCCCGACAGCTACGTGCTGGCGATGCCGATGCATTTCGACCAGGACTGGCTGGCGCTGGCGGCGTATCTGGGCGGCTTCTCCGCGGCCACCGGCATGGTGATCATGGCCAGCATCGCGCTGGCGACGATGGTCAGCAACGACCTGGTGATGCCGGTGCTGCTGCGCCTGCGCGGCACGCGCGCCGCCCGCGTCGCCATCGAACGGCAGGTGCTGTGGGTGCGTCGCGGCACCATCGTCGCGCTGGCGCTGATGGCCTTCGCCTACCACCGTGCGGTGCAGGGCCACGGCAGCCTGGCCGAGTACGGCCTGCTCGCCTTCGCCGCCGTCGCGCAGTTCGCGCCCGCGCTGATCGGCGGGCTGTTCTGGCGCGGCGCCAGCCGGCAGGGCGCGTTGGCCGGCACCAGCATCGGCGCACTGCTCTGGGCCTACACGCTGTTCCTGCCGTCGCTGGTGCACAGCGGCTGGCTCGACTGGGGCGACTGGCAGCGCCACGGGCCGTTCGGCATCGGCTGGCTCGGCCCGGAGCAGTTGTTCGGGATGCGCGGCTGGGACGCGCTCACGCATGGCGTGTTCTGGTCGCTGCTGGTGAACGCGTCGGTGTTCGTGCTGGTGTCGATGCGCTGGCGGCCGCGCCTGCGCGAGCACCTGATGGCGACGTCGTTCCTCGATCCCTACGCGCAGCGCACCTCGCTCGACGCCGGCGGCCATGCCGGCAACCTGCGCGTCGGCGACCTGGTGGCGCTGGCCGAACGCATCGTCGGCGAGCGCAGCACGCAGCGCGCCTTCGATGAACTCCGCGCCGAGAGCGGCCAGCCCTTGCCGCCGGAAGCCTTCGCCGACCGTGGCCTGATCCAGTTCACCGAACGCCTGATGGCGTCGGCGATCGGCGCCGATTCCGCCCGCCTCACGCTCACCAGCGCGTTGCGTGGTTCCGGCATGGAGCTGGGCGAAGTGGTCAACCTGCTCGACCAGGCCGGCCAGGAGTTGCGCTTCAACCGGCAGATGCTGCTCACCACGCTGGAGAACATCGCGCAGGGCGTGAGCGTGGTCGATGCCGACATGCGCCTGGTGACCTGGAACCGCCCTTACCAGGCGATGTTCGGCTACCCGGATTCGATGCTCTACGTCGGCCGCCCGGTCGCCGACCTCATCCGCTGGAACGCCGAGCGCGGCGAGATGGGCGCGGGCGATGCGGCCTCCCAGATCGAACGCCGCCTCGCGCATTTGCGCGCCGGCACGCCGCACGTGTTCGAGCGCGTGCGCGCCAACGGCCAGGTGATCGAGATGCGCGGGCAGCCGTTGCCCGATGGCGGCTACGTCACCACCTACAGCGACGTCACCGCCTACAAGCAGGCCGAGCGCGCGCTGATCGAATCCAACGAGACGCTGGAGCAGCGCGTCGAGCAGCGCACGCGCGAAGCCGAGGCCGCGCAGCAGTCCAAGAGCCGCTTCCTCGCCGCGGTCGGCCACGACCTGCTGCAACCGCTGAACGCCGCGCGGCTGTTCACCAGCGCGATGCGCGAGGCCGATGACGAAGCGGAGGTGCGCCGGCTCGGCGAACGCGTCGATGCGTCCCTGCGTGCCGCCGAGGATCTGCTCGACGGCCTGCTCGACATCTCGCGCCTTGACGCCAACGAGCTCAAGCCGGAGATCACCGCCTTCGATGCCGGTGACCTGCTGCGCGAACTCGCCGCGCAGTACGCGCCGATCGCGCAGAAGCGCGGACTGTCCTTGCGCGTGCATGCGGCACCGGGACGCGTGGTGACGAGCGACCGCCGCCTGCTGCGCCGCGCGCTGCAGAACTTCATCGCCAATGCCATGCGCTACACGCGCGAAGGCGGCGTGCTGCTCACGGCACGCAGGCGCGGCGACGAGGTGGTGCTGCAGGTCTGGGACAGCGGCGTCGGCATTCCCGGACACCACCTGGGCCAGATCTTCGAGGAGTTCCGCCGCTTCGCCCAGCCCGGGCAGGGCGAGCGCGGGCTGGGGCTGGGCCTGTCGATCTGCCAGCGCATCGCCCGCACGCTCGACCACCGGCTGGAGGTCCGTTCGCGCGTCGGGCGCGGCAGCCTGTTCGGCATCGTGGTGCCGCGCGGCGTGGCGGCGCGTGTCGAACCGGTGGCGCAGGCGGCGGTGATGGATGACGGCCTGGCCGGCCTGCGCGTGCTCTGCGTGGACAACGATCCCGACATCCTCGACGGCATGCGCGCGCTGCTGCGGCGCTGGCAGGTCGATGTGCACGTGGCCAGCGATGTCGATGGCGCCTTGGCGGCCCTCGCGGCGATGGATCCGCAGGTCCTGCTGGTCGATTTCCACCTGCATGACCGGCTGGATGGCCTGGGCCTCATCGATGCCCTGCGCCAGGCCGCGGGTAGCGTGTTGCCGGCGGCCCTGCTCACCGGCGACGGCAGCGACGAGGTCCTGCACGGCGCGCGTGCGCGTGGATGCGTGGTGTTGACCAAGCCGGTGCGACCAGCGCGGCTGCGCGCCTTCCTCGCCGCGCAGCACGGCTGAACGCGATCAGCCGCAGAGCATCCGCAGCGCGGCTTTCAGGCGGCGGCCTTCGGCGTGCAGGTAGTCGCGTTCGTCGCGCCAGTGCGGACAGCGTGTTTCCACCTCGCGCCAAAACGCGCGCGAATGATCGTGGTGGATCAGGTGGCAGAGCTCGTGCACCAGCACGTATTCGAAGGCGGAAGGCCGCGCCAGCACCAGCGCCAGGTCCAGCGCCATCACGCCTGCCGGCGAGAGCGAGCCCCATTGCGTGCTGGTGCGCTTGAGCACGATGCGCGATGGCGGCTTCGGCAGCGCGCCGGTGTAGGTCGGCAGCCAGCGGGCCAAGTCGGCGCGGGCTTCGGCCTCGTAGAAGTCACCCAGCGCGCGCTGCATGGCCGGCGTCGTGGCCATGCCTGGCCGCAGGCCGCGCACGTCAAAGCGGTAGCCGCCGCCATCGACCGGCTGCACGCGGGTGAGCCGGCCGGCCTGCCACGCCAGCGGATGCGCCGCGCCGCGCAGCGGCAGCGCCGTGCTGATGCCGGGTTCGAGCGGCGCGGGCAGTTCGGCATGCAGCATCCGCCATTGCGCCTGCAACCAGTCGCGGTGCGCGTGCAGGAAGTCGAGCGCCGCGCGTTCACTCGCCCGCACGGGCAGGGTTAGGCGCGCGCCGCGTTCGTCGATCGACAGCTTGATGCGCCGCGCGCGGGGATGCCGGCGCATCGACACGTCGATGCGTGTGCCGTCCGCCAGTTGCAGTTCGACGGTGTGGAGGTCGCTGACCTGCGGCGCGCGGGTGAAGAGGCGGAACATCACGCTTTTATACCGGCAGGGAAAGGAGTTCCGGGCTTTTCCGGATCCGGAATGGGAAAGGCCGCCCCAGGGGAGCGGCCTTTCCGGTGCGGAGGGTGACGCTTAACGATGCGCGTGATTCTCCACGCGGCGCAGTTCGTCGACCCGCGACATCTGCGGCAGGTCCTTCCTGGCGAACTGGCCCGACGAGGCCGCGTTCTGCGCGCTGACCTCAAGCGAAAGTTGCACGCGGGCCTCGAACAGCAGGCGATCACAGATCTTGGCCTGGTATGCGGTGGGCTGCTCGGCCTGGCACTGGCGCGCATATTTCTGGCCGCTGGGCGTCTTGAGGAGGGGCTGCTCGGCGGCTTGCACGGAGGCAGCTGCACACAGCAACAGCACGCTGGAAAGGACGATCAAACGCTTCATGCGGGTCTCCTTGGATCGTGAAGGGACGATCACTCCTGGTACGTGCCACGGCTGCCGATCGTCGCAAACAGCGGGTGTGTTCCCACCCTAGGCAAAACAGGGCGGCGAGGCAACCCTGCGGCACGCCTCAGTCGGCGCTGCTCAACTTGAATGCGGCCTCCAGCACCGGGAACAGCCGCCTGAATTCGCCGGCCATCAGCGCGAAGCGGGCATCGAGTTCGGCGCGGATGTCGTCGCGCTCGCTCGATTCCAGCTGCGCCACCGCGCCGTCGAGCAGCTTGAACTTGCGCAGCACCAGGTCCTCGCCCATCACGAAGCCGACGTGGTCGTCGAGCAACAGCGCCAGGCGCGCGACCTGCTTGCCGGCTTCCAGGTGGGTCTCGATCTCCTCGCCGGCCAGTTCCATGCGCTGCACCTTGACCACCGCGCCGGTGTCGGATGGATCGCGCAGCTCGCATTCGTCGCCGAGCGAGAGGCCTTCGGGCAGCGCATCGCCGGCGATCCAGCCGGTCATCACCGAGCGCGGCGCCACTTCGGCATTGACCGGCAGCGCGGGGAAGCTGCCGAGCGCCTCGCGGATCTGCGACACCACCGCCTCGGCTACCTTGCGCGAGGACGTGTCGACAACCAGCACGCCGTGCTTCAGGTCGATCAGCGCATCGGTGCGGGTGGGCCGCACGAAGGCGCGCGGCAGCAGTTCCATCACCAGGTCGTCCTTCATCTGGCGGCGCATCTTGCCGCCGGGGCGCCGCGCGTTCTTTTCCTCGAATTCGTCGATCTTCTTCTGCAGCAGGTCGTTGACCACCGACGACGGCAGCAGCTTGTCCTCGCCGCCAACGGTCAGCCAGATCGCGTCATCGATGCGGTGCATCAGTGTGGCGTCATCGCCGCCGGCGCGCCCGAACGGCGACACGAAGCCGCGGCTGGACAGCTCCATCGGGCCGACCGGCTTGAGTGCGGCTTCGGCCAGTTGCGATTCGAGATCGTCGAAGGCGATCGAGGCGGGAAAGCGGAACAGGGTCAGGTTGCGGAAGAACATTCAATATCCAAAGTGAAAGTGGGCGTCGCGGATGACTGAGCCTTGCCGCGACACGCCGTGAATCCATCCATGGAGGCTCATCCGCGACATCCATGTCGCGGAAGGTCGCGTCAAGGCTCAGTCATCCACGCCGCTGTCGGATTTGCCCGCCAGCCATGCATGCGCATCCGGCAGCGCCGCATCGCCACGCTTGCCGAGCGCGAGGAAATCGAACAGCTTCGGATCGCTCAGCTGCGACGGGCGGATGTCGCCGAGCGCGCGCGCCATGGTCTCGACCCGGCCGGGCGTCTCGCGTTCCCACTGCTGCAGCATCCGCTTCACCTGCTTGCGCTGCAGGTTCTCCTGCGAACCGCACAGGTTGCACGGGATGATCGGGAAATCCTTCAGCGCCGCGTATTGCTCGATGTCATCCTCGCGCACGTAGGCGAGCGGGCGGATGACCACGTGTTTGCCGTCATCGCTCAACAGCTTGGGCGGCATGCCGGAGAGCTTGGCGTGGAAGAACAGGTTGAGGAAGAAGGTGTTGACCAGGTCGTCGCGGTGGTGGCCCAGCGCGATCCTGGTGAAGCCGTGTTCCTCGGCGTAGGTGTAGAGCGCGCCGCGCCGCAGCCGCGAACACAGCGAGCACATCGTCTTGCCTTCGGGGATCACGCGCGACACCACCGAATAGGTGTCCTGCTCGATGATGTGGAAGTCGACGCCGATCGACTTCAGGTAATCCGGCAGCACGTGCTCCGGGAAGCCCGGCTGCTTCTGGTCCAGATTGACCGCGGTGATGTCGAAGCGCACCGGCGCCTTCTTCCGCAGTTGCAGCAACACGTCCAGCATCGTGTAGCTGTCCTTGCCGCCGGACAGGCAGACCATCACCTTGTCGCCGTCCTCGATCATCCCGAAGTCGGCGATCGCGCGGCCCACCTGGTGGCGCAGGCGCTTGGCGAGCTTGTCGGCCTCGCGCTTGCCGGCCCCTTTCGCGGGCGCGGCGGGCTGCGGGTCGATGAGGGCGAGCGGGATGCTGTTCATTGCGCGCATTGTCTCATTCCGCCGCTCGGCCCCGCGATGACGCGGCGACCGCGATCAGGCTAAGCTCGCGGCATGAGCCAGCTGACCACCGACCCCGCCGAAATCGCACGGATGGCGCGGCGCGTGCTGGAGCTCAGGACCGAGCATCGCGACCTCGATGACGTCATCACCCGCCTGCAGGCCGATCCGGCCCACGACCAGCTGATGGTCTGCCGGCTCAAGAAGCGCAAGCTCAGGCTGAAGGACCAGATCCATTACCTGGAAGGCGCGATGACGCCGGACGAGCCGGCCTGAGCACAAGCCGCAGCATCCACTCCACAAAAACGCCGGCACCGCCGGCGTTTCAATGTCCGCATCGTTCAACCGCCTTCGGGCGGTGCCGGCGCGTCCGGCGCGGCTTCGGCGGGCCGGGCCGCCTCCGGGCTGACCTTCTCGATGGTGTGGCGCAGTTCGCGGCCCAGGATGACCTTGGCATCGCGCGCCCACTGGTTGAGGCGCTCGTCGAAGACCAGCTTGCCCTGCTCGTCGGTCCAGACCAGGCGCATCTCGCGCAGCTTCTGGATGAAGCCGCGGAACAGCGACTTGTCGAAGAACTCCGGCGCGGTCTGCGCGTAGAGCAGCGACAGGCGCTGCGCGGCGAGCTGGCAGAGCGTCTCCAGTTCGCCGGCGCTCAGCACGCCCGGGCCGTTCTTGGCCAGCACGGAAATGGCGATGTAGTAGCGCTCGAACGCCTGTTGCAGCGGATGACCGAGGCCGCGCAGGCGGAACACCTCGTCGGTCTGGCCGGCGTTGCGGGCGAGGAAGCCGCCTTCGTCGTCGCTGACCTGTTCCAGCATCCCTTCGCGCACGAAGACATCGGCGGTGCGGTCGATGCGCTCGGCGAACTGCTCCGGCGTCCAGGGCAGGAACAGCTCGGCCTGCAGGAACGGGTACACGTTCTGGCCGAGCCGTTTGAGCGTGTTGCGCGACATCCGCCGGTTGTGCAGGAAGCTCACCGCGATCCACGCCGACGCGGTGAACAGGTGCAGCACGTTGTTGCGGAAATACGAGAGCAGCACCGCCTTGTCCTCGTCCACGTCCAGCACGTCGCCGAGTGGGTGGCGGATGCGGTTGAGGACGTTGATCTCCTCGCCATGGGCGACGATCTGTTCCGGCGTGTGCGGGGTGACGGTGACGCGGTCGGAGTACGGCACCTCGGCCAGCAGCGTCTTCGACAGTGCGATCTGCGCCAGCAGGTCGGCCTCGCCCATCGCGTGCTTCGGGGTGGACAGCAGCGCGAGCGCCAGCAGGTTGATCGGGTTGACGTCGGCGGCGCGGTTGACGTTGACCTGGATCTGCTGCGCCAGCGCGTTGACCGTGTTGTTGAGCCATTCGGGCTTGGCGTCCTCTTCCACCGGCTTGCCGTCCCAGCCCTGCGCATGCGTTTCCAGCACGCGGGTGAGCTGGATGGGTTCGCCGAAATTCACCACCACCTGGCCGTAGTTGCTGCGCAGCACCTTGGGGATGCCGGCCAGCAGCTGCCAGATCGATTCCTTTTCCTTCGGCTTGCCGGTCAGCTCGTCCTGGTAGCTGTTGCCTTCCATCAGCTTCTCGTAGCCGATGTAGATGGGCTGGAAGAGCACGGGGCGCGTGGGCTGGCGCAGGTAGGCCCGCAGCGTCATCGAGATCATCCCGCCCTTGGGCTGGAGCAGGCGGCCGGTGCGCGAACGCCCGCCTTCGATGAAGTATTCGACCGAATAGCCGCCGGCGATCAGCTGGGCCACGTATTCCGACAGCACCGCCGAATACAGCATGTTGCCGCGGATGGAGCGGCGGATGAAGAACGCGCCGCCCTTGCGCAGCAGGGTGCCGATCACCGGCAGGTTGAGGTTGATGCCGGCCACGATGTGCGGCGGCACGATGCCGCGCGTGTAGAGCATGTAGGACAGCAGCAGGTAGTCCATGTGGCTGCGGTGGCTGGGCACGTAGACCACTTCGTGGCCGGGCGCGACTTCCTTCAGCTTGTCGAGGTGGTGGACCAGCACGCCGCGGTAGATGCGGTTCCAGACCGGGGTCAGGATGAAGCTGGCCGAGCGCACCACCGGGTGGGAATAGTCGGCGGCAAGTTCCCAGGCGTAGGCATGCGCCTTCTTCCACGCATCCTGGGGCTTGCTGCCGTCGCGGCGGGCCTGGTCGGCGATGGCCTGCTTGACCGGTTCGGCGGCCAGCACCTTGTCGATCAGCAGCCGGCGGGTCGACAGGTCCGGGCCGATCACCGCCGCGCGGATGCGGTGGAAGTGGGTGCGCAGCACGCGCGAGAGCTTGCGCACGGTGCGTTCCGGCGGCAGGCCTTCGTCGACGATGCCGCGCAGCGAGACCGGCGGCGAGAAGCGCACCAGCGTGCCGCGGCCGTTGAGCAGGATGGCGAGCAGGCGGCGGAAGCGCCCGACCAGCGTCCAGTTCTCGGAGAACAGCACGGAGAACCAGCCGCTCTGCTTGTCCGGCGCCCGGCCGACGAAGATCGAGACCGGCACCAGCTGCACGTCCAGCGCCGGGTTGTCGCGGTGCGCCTGCAGCAGGCGGGCCAGCGAGCCGGAATGGGTCTTGTGCTCCGCGCCGGGCGCCAGGCCGAGCGCGTTGGCATGGCGGCGCGACAGCGCGACATAGGCGCGCTTGCGGCCCAGCGGGTCGCCGGGCAGCGGGGTCAGCGGCGAGGGCAGGCCGGCTTCCTGGCAGGCGCGGTCCAGGATCAGCGCGTTGCTGATGCCGTAGTCCTCCAGCACGTAGCAGACCGGGCGCCCGTCATCGAACTGGGCCGGGGTCTGCGGCTCCAGCTTCAGTTCGATCCACGGCTCCAGCACCTTGCCGAGCAGCTTGGCCCAGAGCGGGCGCGACACGATCAGCGGCGTGCGCGGGCCGCGCGGCGCTTCGGGCGCCGGGACGGCGGGATCGGGGGAGGCGGCTTCGGCCGGGTCCGGGGCGACGGGGTCGCCGGCACCCGGGCCTGCCCCGCCCACCGGCACGGCGGGCTTGGGCGGATCGGCGGGCGTTTCCGGCTCCGGAAACGGCAGGGGTGTCTGGTTCTGCATCGGCGGATTATCGCCCAGCGGGCCGCGCCGGCTCCGTCACGGGCGGGGTGGGCTTCGGCGGCCCCAGCGAGGCTTCGGCCGCCTTGAGGTAATCGGCCAGGTACCAGCGGCCCTCCACCTTGACCGCTTCGACCACGGTTTCGATGTCGTCGTCGGCCAGCGTGTAGCGGACCCTGACCGAGGCGCGGTCGCCTGCCTGCTTGACCGTCTCGGCGCGGACGCTGGCCAGCGCCGCATCCACCCCCAGTCCGTACAGGCCCAGCACCTGCTTGGCGGCGATGTAGAGCGGGACCAGCGCCTTCAGGCTGGCGTCCATCCCGAGCCGGGTGAAGTCCTCGTTGCCGTGCAGGCCGGTGCGCCCGGCGCCGGCCACCAGCAGGTGGACGCTCTCGCGGCCACGGGCGGGATCCCCCAGTGGCGCGTGCTGGGCCCAGTCGGACACGGCTTCGATCAGCTGCACGTAGTGCTGGCGCTGCTGGGCGTTGTACTCCCCTTCGCGGGCCAGGTATTGCTTGCCGAACAGGCCCAGGCCGCGGGCTGCTTCCTGCAGGGCGCGGGTCTGGCCGGCCAGCTGCTGGCGGTGCCGGGCCTGCAGCGTGCGTTCGGCATCCTTCTCGGTGAGCGCCTGCAGCAGGCCGGGCAGGCTGTCGTCGAGCGGCAGTTCGCTCAGCGGCCAGCGCGCGTCGCCCGACCGCCAGCCCGCCTCGACCCGCGCATGCAGGGCCGGCGGCAGGGTGCTGCGGGCGACATCGGCCAGCGCGTTGTGGCGCAGGTGGGCGATGGGATCCTGGATGGCGCCGGCCGGGGTCGCCGCGCCATGCGGAGCCGCGGCATGAGGTTTGCCCGCCGCGGGCGCCGTCGAAGGCGCCGGCGAACAGCCCAGCATGAGGAGGCCGGCAAGCAGGCCCGCCAGGGCCCACCCGCTGGGCGGGTAGCTCGATCGCATGTGGATGCCTGAAACCCCTTTCGGCGCATCTTGACCGCGCGGCCGTCCGGGCGGCAAGGGGCGCGGGTCAAGGAAACGGGCAAAAAAGAAGGAGACCGGAGTCTCCTTGCATAAGTCCGGCCAGGCCGGAGGACAGTGTTGTGGCGTGGCCAGCTTAGTCGCCCCGACAACTTTGTGCAACACTTGAAGTTGCTTGATGCAACTCATTGATTTGATTAACGATCAAGTTTCAGGCCGGCGCGCTTCGATGCCCGTCTTGCCTCGGCCGGCTGGCCCCATTCGTTGTTGAACAGGGCCGGTTCCCAGCTGCCGTAGGTCGGGTTGGGCAGCATCCACCAGCGCTGGCCCCACCAGCCGGCGTACTTGGCCGACAACGCGGCGCGGGTCTCCGGCGTGTTGGCGAGGATCTGCACGAAGTCGCCCAGCTGGTCGCCGAACTGCATCAGCACCCGGTACTTCTGGCCGGCCAGCTTGCGCCGGCACAGCTTCTCGCTGCCGTTCTGCTCGCAGTCCTGCACGAAGGTGCCGAGCCCGAGGAACACCTCGTCGTTCTTCACCGGCAGGCCGGCCGCGCGCAGATTGGCCAGCGTGGCCGCCTGCAGGTGTTCGGCGCGGTTGGAGATGTAGAGGATGGTGATGCCCTTGGCTTCCGCCGCCTTGGCGAACTCGACCACGCCGGGCACCGGCCTGGCCTTCTTCTCGGCCACCCACTGGTCCCAGGTCAGGTCCGCGAACTCCTTGCCGTCGGCGATCAGTCGCGCCTGGTAGGGCGAGTTGTCCAGCACGGTCTCGTCCACGTCCATCACCACCGCCGGCGGCAGCTTGGCGGTGCCGGACGACTGCTCGCCTTCGGCCAGCGCGCTCTCGCCCGACTTCAGCGCGGCGTCCAGATGCGCGGTGGCAGCGTGGTAGATCGTGGTGGTGACGGCCGCATATTCGGCCGAACGCTGGACCCAGGCCACGGCGTTCAGGTTGTCATGGGCGTCGCCGGGGGCGGGCTTGGCCGACTTCGCGGCACCGGATTCGGCGGTGGCGGCGGCCGGCGTGGCGGGGGTGGCCTCGGCGGGCCGGGCAGGTGCCTGCGGCGCGGTGGGCTTGCAGGCGGCCAGCATCAGCGCGGCGGCCAGCATCGACATCATCGGGATCGAAGTGCGCATCGGGGTGTCGCGTGGGGAAAGCGCCGAGTCTAGCGAAGGCGCGTGTCGGCCGCCCTTCAGTCGCCCAGCATCGCCTGGATGTCGGCGAAGCTGGCCTTGGCGCGCGCCTGCTTGCGTTCGGCATCGGCCACGGGGTCGGCGCCGTCGCGCTGCAGTTCGCCGGCCGGCAGTTCGTCGAAGAAGCGCGAGGGCGACAGCTTCACCACGCTGCCCCAGCGCGAGGCGCGCGCCGAATGCGACAGCCACAGCTGTTCCTTGGCGCGGGTGATGCCGACGTAGAGCAGCCGGCGTTCCTCGTCGAGCCGGCCTTCGTCCAGGCTGGCCTCGTGCGGCAGGGTGCCGTCCTCCATGCCGACGATGAAGACGAAGCGGAACTCCAGCCCCTTCGCGGCGTGCAGGCTCATCAGCCGGACCTGGTTGCCGGCGTCGTCGCGGTCGCTGCGCGAGACCAGCGCGAGCTGGGCGGCCAGGTCGCCGACGCCGGCGCCGCGCGCGCCTTCGAACCACTGCGCCAGCTCCTCCAGGTTGCCGCGGCGGATCTGGTAGAGCTGCTCGGTCTTGCACTGGGCGCGGATCGCCGCGTCCATGCCGGACTTCAGCGCCAGGCTGCGGACCAGGTCGGCGGCGCTGGACTCGCGCGCCTCGCGGCGCAGCGCGTGGACGATGTCGGTGAACCCATGCAGCGCGTTCGAAGCACGCGGCGGCAACTGCTTGAGCAGGCCGACCGACTCCGCCGCCCGCGACATCGGCAGGTGCGCCTCGCGGGCCAGTTCGGCGAGCTTGGCCAGCGTGGTCTGGCCGACCTCGCGCTTGGGCGACTGCACCGCGCGCAGGAAGGCGGCGTCGTCCTCGGGGTTCACCAGCAGGCGCAGCCAGGCCAGCGCGTCCTTCACCTCCGCGCGTTCCAGGAACGCCGTGCCGCCCGACAGGTGGTAGGGAATGCGCAGCAGCTGCAGCGCCTTCTCCAGCGCGCGCGACTGGTGGTTGCCGCGGAACAGGATGCAGAAGTCGCTCCACGGCGCGCTCTTGCTGCTGTGCTGGAACTGGATCTCGGCGGCGACCTTCTCCGCCTCGTGCTCGCTGTCGCGGCACTCCCAGACGCGGATGCGCTCGCCGTCGGCGGCGTCGCTCCAGAGCGTCTTCAGGTGTTCGTGCGGGTTGTGCGCGATGAGGTGGTTGGCCGCGCGCAGCACGCGGTTGCTGCAGCGGTAGTTCTGCTCCAGCTTGACGATGGTCAGCGCCGGGTAGTCGCGCGCCATCTGCATCAGGTTCTCGGGGTTGGCGCCGCGCCAGGCGTAGATGGACTGGTCGTCGTCGCCCACGCTGGTGAACTGGCCGGCCTCGCCCGCCAGCGCCTTGAGCAGCCGGTACTGCGCGTCGTTGCTGTCCTGGCACTCGTCCACCAGCAGGTAGCCGATGCGCTCGCGCCACGCTTCGCGCGCCTCCGCATCGTCTTCGAGCAACTGCACCGGCAGGCGGATGAGGTCGTCGAAATCGACCGCGTTGAAGCCGGCCAGCCGCGCCTGGTATTTCGCGTAGAGGCGGGCGGCCTCCAGTTCGCGGGTGCTGCGGGCCGCCTCCAGCGCCTGTTCCGGCGACAGGCCGGCGTTCTTGGCGCGCGAGATCAGCGACTGCGCCGCCTGCACCGCGTCGGGCTTGGCGCCGGCCATCAGGTCCTTGATCTGGCCGCTGGCGTCATCGGCATCGAACACCGAAAACCCACGCTTCAGGCCCAGCTTCGCGCAGTCGACCTGCAGGATCTTCAAGCCCAGCGCGTGGAAGGTGCAGATGGTCAGCCCTTCGCCGGCATCGCCCTTGAGCCGCCGGGCCACGCGCTCGCGCATCTCCTTCGCCGACTTGTTGGTGAAGGTGATGGCGGCGATGCGGCGTGCCGGGTAGCGCCCGCTCGCGACCAGGTGCGCGATCTTCTCCACGATCACCCGCGTCTTGCCGCTGCCCGCGCCGGCCAGCACCAGCAGCGGGCCTTCGGTATGCAGGACGGCCTGCCG
>JAANMY010001275.1_pt1 | contig 29475 bp, 20 predicted proteins | sample 7279691 | NCBI WGS metagenome assembly JAANMY01 (sample SAMN14094543, study PRJNA606508) | bioreactor metagenome | isolation source: A lab-scale SPAN reactor treating ammonium-rich wastewater day 388 | place: Ireland: Galway | collected 2018-02-07
GAAAGGCTCTGTTCCGGAAAGAATCATAAGCGTGGCAGATTGACAAAAACAAGGCTCCGCGAATAATTGGACGGGAGCTTGATGCGTCAGCCCTGGGACCATCCCCAGGTCCTCCGGTGTGCCGCCAACGCCTCGGTTCACGGTGGATGCCATCGCAGCGATGAGGACGCTGTCTGGGAAGGTGCCTTTGCGGCCGAGAGTGCCGCCCAGTGTGCCCTCCTTCGTTGCCTGTTCGGCCCGACGCCGTTCCGCCGCGTCAGCATCCCCGCCTCTGTGCTGACAAGGAGCGATGGCCTCATCCTAAGACTGGCCCAGGCCACCTGGGAGGAGCGGGCCTTGCCCGCCGGCCACCTGGACAGCGGCCGCCTCGCCGTGCTGGCCGACGCCCTGTCTGAAGCGGGCTGCACCGACGCCGACTTGCTGGACCACCTTCGCGGCCCCGTGCCCCACGTCCGAGGCTGTTGGGCGGTGGATATGGTGGCCGGGCGGGAGTGACACGATGACCGAGGAGGGGTGGTTCCCCTCGGAGACGAACCCGCAGCCGCCAGCGGCAGTCTCCTGTCACGCCTGCTCGACGCTTGCTGCCATGTCCGGAATGCCGCTGTTAGCGGCTCCCGTGCTGGATTCGCGACCCGGCTTGTGATACATTCCGACAAATCGAGCGTTACGGATTCGTGGCTCGACAGATGAACCCGAGGAGGGCAGAACGGACTCGCCACTTTAGCCCCGGATCGGGACAACCCGGAGGAGAGTTGAGTCCTGTGCGGCTCACCAACGCCGATCGCCGTGTCTTGCTCGGGAGCTTCCGCACCCTCGCCACCGACTGGATCGGAGAGAACGCCGACCTGATCGTCTGGGCTACAGAGTGGGTGGCCTCGCTCGCTCCCATTTTCGGGTTCGAGCAGAACCTAAGCCGCGACGTGTTCGTCCTGTGCGACACGTTGCGAAAGCCCGCCGTTGACGCCGGGGCCGCCCGGCTGGCCCGCGGCGGACTCGCCTATCTGTATCGCAACAACCACGTCGATCCGGTTCCGCTGGGGTCACTCGGCCTGCTCGACGACGCCTTCGTCGCCGGGTACGCCGCCCACGCCATCCAGGAGAAAACGGGAGAAACCATCCGCTACCGCCCGCCACGGCTCGGTCCGGGCGAACAGGCAAAGGCGGAGGCGATGTTCCGCGACCTCCTCGACCGGCCAGACGACCAGGACGATGTCCTGCCCGAACTGGCCGAGATCGCCCTCACAAAACTCGGCCACCTGCTCGAGTCCGGCCTCTTCCGCAGGCTCCGCAGGAACGTCTACTTTCTCTCTCATGCCCTGGCGGACCGCGGCCGCTCGGCGGACCACCGCCAGATCGCACGAGCCGCCCTGCACTACGTCGCCGCGGAACAGGACGCCATCCCCGATTCCCTCGGCCTGATCGGCTTCCTGGATGATTATTTCGTGGCGGACCTGGCGGTCGGGCTGATCGACCCCGGGCAGTCCCCGTGGATGAACCTGATCGACACGGTGGTCGGGGCCTGGCCGTTCCTGAACATGGTGTCGTTTGGGGACGGCCAGAAGGGGACCTCGGCGTCCGAGTTCCTGATGGTGAACGCGGCCCTGACGTGCCCGGTGCTGCGGGGCCAGGAGAACCACCTGACGCACCTCGTCCTTCCCCGAACCGGGCCGCTCCCGTTGCTGCTGGGATTCTTCGCCTCGCTCGGCGAGCTGCTGTCGGCCCACCGGAGGCAGGGTTCCGCCGTGCCCTTCAAGGTCGGCCAGAAGGTGCTGGTGGACGGCAAGGCGGTTCGTGAGTTCGTCGGGTGCCGACGTGATGGTGGCCGGATTGTGCTCAGGGTGAGAAAGAACCGACGGGAACGAGGTCTGACGAATCTTGGAACGATTGAAGAAGTGCCGATCGAGGAGTTGCATCGGCTGGCACCCGCAGATGCCAGCCGTGTTACTAGAGGCCGCCTCTCGACCTCTGCCGGGCGGGATGGCCCGCTCGGTGTCCTGGATTTCCTCTTCCTCGCGGCTGACCCGGTGACCGTGCCTCCTGACATGCCCCAGGTGGTCGTCGTCACGCCAGTGGGACTCTCCAGGGGCACGGCCGAGGACGTTTCACTCTTCGGGCACAGGCTGTGCGACACCGTTCCGATGGGCAACCTCACCGTGTCTGGTGACATTTCCCCCTGGTCCGCCCAGTTCGGGATCAGCCGGCCGGCCGTGCTGGTTGTCCCCGACCTCGACCGAGCCTGCGAGTACGTCGAGGGAGAAGGTGAGAAGGTCGCCCTGACCATCGTCGATGCCAGCGGCCACAACGCCGGTCGGCTGGCCGCCCTGTCGCGTCTTCATGCGATCGGTGCCCGAGTGCTGGTGACGGTGGGCCAAGCGGATGCCGACGGCGTCATCGACGACGGCTCGGACTCCGTGGTCTGGGAGTGGGACCGCCCTGATTTCGAGTCCGTGTACGTCGAGCCCGACACCTCCGCCGCGAACGGCGACCCGGTTCGGGCCTACGAGCGAGATGTCGTCCGGGCGGTTTCCGTGTCCGCCGAGGTCGTCCCGGTTCACGCCCCCGAGGTCGAGGAGGCGGTCCGTTCGGTCAACGCCCTCAAGCGGCTGGCCGAAGCCAGGGGCGAGGACGTGCCGCAAGAGCTTGAGGAGGCACTGGCCGGCTCCTTTGCCGTGCTGACGCGACTCCTGCGTTGCCCATTCCGCCTGTCGTCACACCCGCGACTGGCAGCGGACCTGTCCGCCCGCCTCGACGCCCTGTCCGGGTTGCAGGGCTCGGGCCTTTTCCTGTCAGGCGAGGAACTGCAAGCCGTTGCCGACGCCGAGAGGCGGTTGCGAAGCCTCTTCCTGTCCCTCCAGCAGCGGAACGCGAAGGAAGAGGCCCTGACCGAACTCCGCCGCACCTGTCCCGAACTTGTGGTGGTGTGCGGCGATGTGGAACTCCTCGACGGGGTCGAGGAACTGAGAGTCCGGACGGCCGCATCCGCCCTCGACGAGGAGGGGGGCCGCCGGGAATCCTGCTACGTTGTCGCGGGGTGGTTCGGCAGGGGCACCATGACCCGCCTGTTGCGGCCGCCGTTCGCGACCCCCCTCCACCTCCTCCTGTACGGCCCGGAAGCCTCATGGCACCGGTCATTCGTCCGGCGTGTCCGGGAGGGGTCAGCGGCACGCCAGGTAAGGACCGCACGGGGTCGCCTTTTCCCCGGCGTGGGCAAGTGGCCCGACCGCCCGACGGCAGATCCTGCGGGAGCGGACGGAGAACCGACGACCGCCAGCGGCGAGACCCCGGACGCCATCCAGACGTACCTGTTCTCCGAACGCCGCAGGCGTCTGACCGTCCAGGCAACCCCGTCGCACGACGAGGAGGCCATCGAGGCCCGGCTCGTCACCTTCGACGGCGGGTACGCCTTCCTCACCGACGATTACCAGGGGAAGCTCGCCACCCACCTGCTGGCGGACGCGGCAGACGGCGAGGACGCGGAACTCGAAGTCGTCCCCGCCCGGCGACTTCGACGCGGGGACGTGCTCCTGTTCCTCCGAGGGTCCAGCCGCGATGTCATCCGGCAGACGGCGGACGGGCTGCTGCCGGCGGGCGAGCGGGAGAGGTCCGGGGCGTGGAGGCGTGCGTTGCTCAGGTATCGGCAGCAAGAGAACTGCTCCGTGGAGGTCGTGTGGCGGCGGCTCCGCGAGCACGGTTGCCCGCTCAGCCTCGCGGCGGTCGAGAACTGGTTCACCGACGAGAACATGATCTCCCCCCTCAACGTGGATCGTGAGGTGGAAGCGATCCTGGCACTTACGCAGGACCCCGAACTGCGTGATGGGTTCGACGCCTTCCGTGCTGCCGTCAGCCGTGTGCGGGGGGCCCACCTGCGGGCCTCCAACCTGCTCGCCCGGAAAGTCGTCCAGCGGGCCGTCGCCGGCCTCAAGTCCGCGGGCTTGACCGGCGGAACGGTGGACCTCGGTGAGGGGATCGTCCTGGCCCGGGTGACGGAAATCGACGACACGGTGATCCGGGTGAAGGCGTCGGCCGCCAACCGACTTGTGGAGGACAGGCTATGACCCGCATGATCCCTCCCCTTATTCATCCGGCCGTCAAGAGTGCCGCCGAGCGGAAGTTGTTCGGGGTGATCCGGGACGCTCCGGGGACGGACGACTGGGTGTGCCTCCACTCCCTCGCCCTCGCACGCCACGAGGCCAAGCGACGTGGGGAGGTCGATTTCCTGCTGCTCACCCGCAAAGGCGTTTTCTTCCTGGAGGTCAAGGGAGGGCGGATCGCACGTGAGGGCGGCGTCTGGGTGTTCACCAACCGCTGGGGTGAGCAGGAGCGGAAGTACGAGAGCCCGTATCAGCAGGCGAGCGGGTCGATGTTCAGCGTGGAGAAGGACCTGCGGGGCCGCTTCGGGAGGGATCATCGCCTCGGCAACCTGCTGTTCGGGTACGGCGTGCTGTTCCCCGACATCGAGTTCGACGACTACGGGACCGAGGGCGACCCCGCCATCACCTACGACTACCGCGACCGGCACTCGCCCTTCACGGCGTTCGTCGAGCGGATGGCCGTCTACAGCCGCAAGCAGGACCCGGCCCCCCGGTATTCGCCGACGGAAAAGGACATCCGCGAACTGACCGAGTTCCTGCGGGGCGACTTCGACAGGATCCCGCCCCTCGGGGCCAGGCTGGACGAGGTGACCGGCAGGCTGCTGGAACTGACCCGCGAGCAGTACCTCGTCCTCGATGCGTATGAGTCAGATGCCTTTCCGCGGCTGGTCATCCAGGGAGGGGCGTCCACCGGCAAGACCTTGCTCGCAACGGAGTGTGCGATCCGCGAGGCCGGGCGTGGCACGGGCCACACGCTGTTCCTCTGCTACAACCGCCTGCTCGCGGCCTACCTCCGCCGCGTGGCCGCCCTCCGTGCCCCCTCGGACAGTCTGGCGGTCTGGTCGGTCTACGCTTACCTGAACCACATCATTCAGCAGTCGGCGTTCGCCTCCGAGTTCGCCCGGAAGCGGGAGGGGCAGTCGGACGACGTGCTGTACGGCCAGCTCTACCCGGAGTACGCGGGCCTCGCCCTGATGGGGACAGAGGACGAGCGGTACGATACCCTGGTCCTGGACGAGGGGCAGGACTTCCTGACCCGCCCCATCCTCGGCGTGCTGGACGTGCTGTTGAAGTCCGGGATCAAGCAGGGCCGCTGGCGAGTGTTCTGCGACGTGAACAACCAGGGGGCGGTGTACGGCCGGTATGAGGAGGCCGCCCTGGCCGAACTGCTCCGGCTCGGCCAGTCCAGCGTCCTGTCCCTGAACCGCCGGAACACCAGGGAGATCGCCCGGGAAACGACCATGCTCGCCATGCCGAAGGTGCCCTCGGTGGGGGTCACGCCCGGCGTCTCCGTCGAGTACGCCTGGTACGACAAGCCGGACGAACAGCCCAGGCGGCTGAAGAATCTGCTCTATCGCCTCTACGAGTCCGGGCTGACAGCCGGGCGGATCACTGTCCTGACGACAAGGGCGATCGCCAACTCGTGCCTCCCCGTGGTCACCGACCCCGTCCTCGAGCCGGTGACCGAGCAGAACGTCTACGACGTGGTGACGGGGGCGTACGGATCGACGACTTACTCAACCGTCTCGGCCTTCAAGGGGCTGGAGAACGACTACATCGTCCTCGCCGACGTGGAACGCCTGGACGGCGACTGGTGGCGGTCCGTGCTTTACGTCGGGATGTCGCGGGCGAGGGCGGGCCTGAGCGTCCTCCTGCCGTCGTCGCTCAGGCCGGCATACGAGGCCTGCCTGATGAAGTCCATGCAAGCGTCGCTCACCTGAGAGCCCGAAGGCCGAGGTCCCCATGTCACCGTCTCCCACCGATGTCCGAGAACAGAGGGTGTGCTTCCGCAGCGAGCTCGTCGCGGAGCTGCGGAGGGAGCTGGTCGGCCCCGAGGTGCCGTTCGGCACTCCTGCCGACAGTCCGCAGCCTGCGGACGTGCTCCAGGAATCCCCCGTGCAGCGGTACTGTGCCGGGATCCTCTTTCCCGCACGCCAGGCCATCGACGAGGTGGAGGACACGGCCGACCGCGAGGATCAGGAGCCTGCGGCTGGTGCCACCCCCGAGACGCTCCCCGACGAGCAGGCCGACACACCGGAGAAGGGCAAGGGGAGTGGGGACGACGCCCTCGGCGACGCCTACGACGAGACCGTCCGACTCGCGAACGAGTTCTTCCCCTCGGCAATCGGCCTGACCTTCATCGCGGAGGTGCCGGCGAAGGGGCTGCTCGTCCGGCCCCGTGCCGCGAAATACGAGTCCCGACAGCCCGCTGACCCGGCGTCGAAGTTGCGTGAGTGGCACCGCATCGCCCTCGAGCTGAAGCCGGTCGTGGTGACCGTCGATCCGGCCAGCTCCTGCGGGATGGACGAGGTGGAGGTCGCACCGAACCTGAAGGTCCGTTACCTCTACCACCGCCGGGCCGACGGCACCTGGCTGGTCACCGTCACGCTCCTCAACGCGAAGCAGTCGGCACCGGATTCCCTGCGATCCGGTGGCGACTGCTTCTTCCAGGTCGGGTTCGATGTCCGCGACCCCGATGGCGGGTTCGTGTTCCACGAGTATCGGTCCGCCTCGCGTTCGCTCACCGACCCCGAGGAGGCCGCCCTGGAACTCCTCTACCGCAACCGCAGGTCTTACGCGGCGGGCCACGGGTGTGCGGCCGACTGGGGCGAGGAGAAGGGCGACCGGACGTGCTGGGTCTCGACCGCGATCGTACCGGCGTTCAAGGTCGCCCCGGTCGAGCCGAGGGCCACGGGCGGGGACGAACTGAGCATGTACTTCCTCTCCGGTGCGGAGGGCAAGGTCAAGGAAGACCAGATCCTCAAGACGCTTGAGAACCTCCCCCGCGACTACGAGGCGTGGATCAAGGCTCGCGAGGGGGAGGTGCCGACTCTCCCGGAGGGGCTTCGAGCGGCGGCCTCGTCCAACCTCAAGGAGTGCCGGGCCTGCCTGGAGAGGATGCGGACCGGGATCGCTCTCCTGAAGTCCGATAAGCTCCTCCGCGACGCCTTTATCCTGGCGAACCGTGCGATCCTGATGCAGCAATACCATTCGCGTCGGCCCCGCCGCGAGGTCGATGGAGGCTGGGTCGAGCTGCCGGCGAGCTACGAGCCGACCGATGCTTTGTCGGGTCGGTGGCGTTCGTTCCAGGTGGCCTTCATCCTCATCAACCTGCGTTCACTGGTCCCGGTCGCGGCCGGCAAGGATCACGACGAACGCAAGCTGGTGGACCTCATCTGGTTTCCGACGGGTGGCGGCAAGACCGAGGCGTATCTGGGCCTGTCCGCCTGCGACATTTTCTACCGCCGCCTCCGCAATCCGGACGACGCCGGTTGCACCATCCTCATGCGGTACACGCTCCGGCTGCTCACCTCCCAGCAGTTCCAGCGTGCCTGCTCCATGATCTGTGCCTGCGAACAGATCAGGAAGGAGGCCACTGGCCGGCTGGGCTCGGAGCCGATCTCCATCGGCCTGTGGGTGGGCGAGTCGCTGACCCCGAACAAACGGGATGTCGCAGTCAAGGCGTTGAACGCCCTAGCCTCGCCCAAGGGCGACGAGAACCCGTTCCAGCTGCTGAAGTGCCCGTGGTGCGGCACGAGGATGGACGACAAGAAGAACCTCGGGTACGTTGCCAACGGCACGCCTAAGACAGTCATCTTCGTTTGCCCGGCAAAGGGCCGCTGCCCCTTCTCGGAACGAAAGACTCACCTGCCGGTCCTGGTGATCGACGAGGACATCTACGACGGCCCACCGACACTGCTCATCGGCACCGTGGACAAGTTCGCGATGCTCGCGTGGAGGGCCGACGCCAGCAGCATCTTCGGCCTCCCCAACAGATACAACCCGCCGGACCTGATCATTCAGGACGAGCTACACCTCATCTCAGGGCCGCTCGGCTCGGTGGTCGGGCTGTACGAGGGCGTGATCGACATGCTCTGCTCGTGGAAGGGGCGGCCGCCCAAGATCGTCGCCTCCACCGCGACCATCCGTCGGGCAGGTCAGCAGTGCCAGGCACTCTATGACCGGCCGACGTTCCAGTTCCCCCCGCAGGGGACGGACATCTCCGACTCGTTCTTCGCCGCGGAGAACCCGTCCGCCCCCGGGCGGGTGTACGCCGGCGTGTTCGCCACGGGAGCCCCGTCCTTCGTGACGGCCACAGTTCGGACCCTCAGTTCCCTGTTCCAGGGGTGCAGGACGATCAAGCTGCGGGAGGGGGCCGGCGAGGGAGTGCGTGACCCGTACTGGACCGCCCTGCAATACTTCAACAGCCTCAGGGAGCTGGGGCACGCCGCCTCGCTCGTCGAGGCCGACATCCCCGAACACATGTGGGCCATCGCCAGTCGGGACCGCATCCCCAGGGAACTGTGCCGGAAGCTCGGGTCCCCGGTCGAACTCACGAGCCGGCTGTCGGCGGACGAGATCCCACAGATCCTGGAGCGACTTGGCGTCGCCTATCCCAGGGCGTCCGAGGACGGGGACCGGCCACTGGACACCCTCCTGGCCACCAACATGATCTCCGTGGGCGTGGACGTGGACCGGCTCGGGTTGATGGTCGTCCTGGGCCAGCCGAAGACCACCTCGGAGTACATTCAGGCCAGCAGCCGCGTCGGCCGCTCCGACAAGGGACCCGGCCTCGTCGTCGCCATGTACAACCCCGGCAAGCCGAGGGACCGGTCGCACTACGAGCACTTCCGCGGCTACCACTCCGCGTTCTACAAGCACGTCGAGCCGACGAGCGTCACGCCCTACTCGCTGCCCGTCATGGAGCGGGCCTTGCACGCGGTGCTGGTGATTGCCGCCCGCCACCTCGGCCGACTGGCCTCCCCGGACCAGATCAACCCCAAGGCCGCATTGTTCGACGAACTGATCCGATGCCTGAAGGGGCGGTGCGACGGTTCGGACCCCGACCATGCCGATGCCCTGGAGAAGAAGCTCCGGCAGCTGCTCGGGCACTGGGCGGCGGTGAAGCCCTCGGAGTGGGGCCGCTTCGGGAAACCGCCGGAGAGCAGGCCGCTGATGTACCCCGCCGGCACGGAGCCGCTGGACGACTGGGACGACAGTGCGTGGGCGACCCCCAGCTCGATGCGGAACGTGGACGTGGAATGCCAGGCCGGTGTCGTCCAGAAGTACGAGAACCCGAACTGAGGAGGCCGCACCGATGGCAAGAAGGTCGATACGCCGCTCGCAGGTGCTCGCCCCGTTCGGGGTGGGTGCCACAATCGACTTCCCGAAGGAGACCCTGATGCTCGCCGGGCTGGACGTTTGGCCCGCCCAGCCGGCCTGCGAGATCCGCGACGACCGCCTCGCGAGGCGGCTTCAGGTGGAATACTTCCGTGCCCCTCCGCCTGCCCCTCGGGAGGGCCAGAAGGGTGCCCCGCTGCCATTCGTCCGCTTCCCCCTGTGGCATTTCTGCCCCCGCTGCCGCACCATGAAGCAGGCCGCCTGGAACGACGTGAACGCCCCCCGGTGTGACAGCCCACTCAGTTCGCGTTTCGCGGACAAGGGGGACAAGAAAAAGCCTGGTGGGAAGAAGTGGCCGACCTGTGCCGAGCTACCCGAAAAGAAGCGGTGGCGAATGATCCCCCTGCGGTTCGTGGTGGCCTGCGAACAGGGGCACATCGAGGACTTCCCCTGGGCGATCTGGGCACACAGCCGTATGGGGCAGCCGCTCAACCCCGCCGCCGTCTGCAAGCAACCGCTCCTGCGGTTCAACTATACGGGCAAGGCGGGCCTGATGGGCCTGCTCGTCAAGTGCGAGAGCTGTGACGCCCCGGCGAGGTCCATGATGGGGTCGGCCGGGCCGGACTCGCTTGAGGGGTTCAACTGCTCCGGTTGCCGTCCGTGGCTGGGCCCGCACGGCCAGCAGACCTGCAAGGCCGCCACGCGGCCCCGCATGCTCCAACGTGGGGCGACCAACCTGCACTTCGCCAAGATCGCCAGCTCGATCCTGATCCCGCCGTTCACAGACCCACTTCGCAAGATCGTGGACGACCCCCACAACTGGAGTGTGTTGACTTCGGGGGTAGCCGAGGGCGGGGAGCCGGATGACGTGAGGTTGAACATCTTCGCCCAGCTCAAGCGGCTCGACCCCGTCAAACTACGGGAAGTCGTCCGCCAGAAGCTCACGGGCGTCGGGATGTCAGATGCGACGGAGACCGAGGAGCAGTACCGCTACTCGGAGTACAGGGCATTGCTCGAGAGCCAGACAGGATCCGACGAGGAGTTCGTCACCTGTCGTCCCGACCCCGGCCTCTACGACGAGGAGATCCGCGGGCTGTTCGACCGGATCGTCCTCGTGGAGAAGCTGGCCGAGACGCGGGTGCTGACGGGGTTCTCCCGCATCAACCCGCCGCCCTACCGGGAGTTCGACCCAGCGGACCAGTTCCAGTTGAGCCTCAAGAGGCAACGCTGGCTGCCCGGCCTCCGCGTGTTCGGCGAGGGCATCTTCCTCACGCTTGACGAGAACGCGGTCCAGAAGTGGCTGGCGAAGAAGGAGATTGAACGGCGGTACGAGGAGATCGTGAAGAACCTGAACCACGTCTACACCCGCCTGGGCCGCACGCCGAGGGTGCTACCGACGCGGTTCTTCCTGCTGCACTCGCTGGCACATGTGCTCATCCGGCGTCTCAGTTTCGAGTGCGGGTACGGGAGTTCTTCGCTCCGGGAGAGACTTTACTGCTCAGAGGAGCCGAACTACAAGATGTCGGGCGTCTTGATCTACACGGCAGCAGGAGACAGTGAGGGCACGATGGGCGGCCTCGTGCGACAGGGCAAGCCAGGCAACTTCGAGCCCCTGCTAGTAGGGGCCTTGGAGGACAGTCTCTGGTGCTCTTCGGACCCGCTCTGCGTTGAGAGTCACGGACAGGGCATCGACTCCCTCAACCGGGCCGCCTGCCACGCCTGCTGCCTCCTGCCGGAGACAAGCTGCGAGGAGGGGAACCGGCTTCTGGATCGCGTCGCCTTGGTGGGCCGACCCGATGACCGAACGCTCGGCTACTTCGGAAAGCTCGCCGAACGCATCCTTGTTGGGAAAGCAGAGCCGGGCGGTGGGGGCCAGGACTGAAGACAGCTCGTGACGCCAGGCAGAATCAGATCACGAACTCGGTGTCGATGCGTGCCAGCGACCCGTCGTCGCCAGCGATCTCGAAGGCGAGTTTGCCAGCCGTGCCTCGCACGGGGACGACCCGGTAGCACCTGCCGTCGTGCAGCACCTCGAACTCGCCGGTCGGAAGCCCGCTCCCTCCCAGGTAGTTCTCACAGAACTGCTTCAGGACGAGTATCTCGACATCGTTACGCAGCGTGGCGATGATGCACGCCTCCTCAGGGGCGTGCTCGTCAATCAGGTGCCAGACGCCCTGCCGCTGGATGAACCGCATGGAAGTCCTCCCACATCGCCTCCGGTCCTTTATCAGGTCAGGAGGCGGCGGATTCCCCTGTGACCGCCCCGGAGGTGAAAAGGCCTCGCAGCTTCTCCGGCGTGTCCAGAATGAAGGCGGCCTCCGCCCCCTCCACGACGCCTCCCAGGTCGGCCAAGGCCTGACCGAAGTCCTCGCCGGAGAGCGTGGCATCGGCACGCAGCAGGTTCGGCGTCTCCCTTATCTCCTCGCCTGCCAGCCATACCAGTTTCCTGGCGGTGACCCGCCCGTCGTCGGCGACGCGGACCAGCAGGCCTGCCACGACGGCCCCCTCTCCTGGCCTGGGCCTGGCGTGCAGGGCGAAGGTGCGGAAGCGGTTCCGCAGCACGGCCGCTGCACTGCCCGCGACGCGGTTCTCGATGGCCTCTTGGTGCCGCCAGGCCGTCGGCCCGGTGCGGAAGGAAAAGATGTGGGCACCGGGCACGAGATTGCCGGCCCGTGCTCTGCGTCTTTTGTCGCAGACGTGTTCGCAAAGGACCCAGGCGACGTGCGGGACCAACTCGCCGGGCAGTTCGGCCACGGGGACGAGGGCTGGAGCCAAGGCCTGGTCCACCCGCCGTCCCCGGTCTGCAAGGGCGAGCTCCGGATCGGCCTGCCACCCATCGGGCAAAGGGAAGTGGTCGTCGGCAAGCGTGAAACCAGCCCCCCAGTAGAAGTCCCGGCGGCCGGCGATGAACTCCAGCGTCTCGGGCGGCAGCGAACGCCGCAGTAGTTCCCGTCCTTCCCGCGTGGCGATCACCTCGTCGCCGCCGTCCACGTCCGCCCGCAGCCAGTGGATGGTCCTGCGGTCAGGGCGGACGACGATGTGCTCACGGGCAGGCCGGGCGGGGTCCGGCCGCCGGGAGAAGGCGACCGTGCCCACATCGCCTTGGACGGCCATGTCGGGCCAGCCGGTCCGGCGGATCGACTTCCAGGCGTTGTCCCGCAGCCGCTTCAGCCGTGCCGTCCGTTCCTTGCTGTGCTGGGCAGTGCCGGCCTCGGCCACGACAAGCCGCAGAATCTCCGCGGTTTCGCCGTCGCCCCTTTCGTCGAGCCAGTCGGCGAAGATGAGCAGGACGCCTGCGTCGTCGCTTGACTCCCAGGCCGATTGCAGGAATGCGTGTGAGTGGTCCATGCCTGTCATCAACGATACGGTCCCGGATCAACAACCCCGCTTGATCTACTTCTTGTACGGCGTCGGGCTGCCCTGACCCCCATCCCCTTTCGGTGAAGATTGTAACACGAACGGCGATAACCCGGACGGCAAGATCGCTGCTGACCTGGACATCTTGCGAGTCTTCGGGGACAGTAACCACGATGAGTCAGAAAGGCTCGCCCTGGCCTGGCGTGAACGTGGCCAGGAGCCTTCCCCTTCGTTATCGTAGACTTGTTGTGCCCGAAGTGCCGAACAATCTCACGCTCCTCGATGATCGTCCCCGGTCCTGCGGGCCGTGGCATTCCAGGTGGCGGAAAGCGACCTCATCCCGTGAGTCGGTTGTTCGAGCCCGTAGGGAGGGCAGATTTGAGACCACCTGAGCGGACATGCCCCGGGGCGGCGGGAAGGTTTCATGGCTCGATCCACCAGAAACCGGGCGGATTATGAACTCGTAGAACCGGACGCCTCGGCCATGATGGAGTCCCTGCGGGCGTTCGGCTACAGCACGCCGGCGGCCATCGCGGACCTCATCGACAACAGCATCACCGCCGGGGCAAAAAACGTCTGGATCAACTTCCTCTGGGACGGACCGACCTCCCACGTCTCCTTCCTGGACGACGGCTGCGGGATGACCGGCGAGGAACTCACCCAGGCCATGCGGGCGGGCAGCCGGAGTCCCCTTGAGGACCGCGAGGCGTCCGACCTGGGCCGGTTCGGGCTCGGCCTCAAGACGGCGTCCTTTTCCCAGTGCCGCCAGTTGACCGTCAGCTCGCTGTCGAAGGGGAACTCGCGGGCCACGCGGCGGTGGGACCTCGACCACATCAAGGACTGCAAGGAGTGGCGGCTGCTGAAGACCCCGGCGAAAGGGTCCGAGGAACACCTCGCAGGGCTCGACAAGCTAAAACACGGCACCGTCGTCCTGTGGGAGAACATGGACCGGGTCGTCCCGGACACGGACGTGGCCAGCGAGGCCGATCACAGAAGGTTCCGCGACCTGATCGACACCGTCGCGGAACACGTCGCGATGGTCTTCCACCGCTTCCTCGGGCGGTCGTCCCTCCGGGTCTTCATCAACGGTACGGAGGAACGCCACCAGGTCCGGCCCTGGGACCCGTTCCTGCCGTCCCACCCCGCGACCCAGCAACTCCCGGTCGAGCCGATCCGCTTTGGCCCCGGCGTGGTCTCGGTGCATCCGTTTGTCCTGCCGCACCAGGACAAGCTGGGGGACCGGCAGCACAGGAAGGCGGCGGGGCCGGCCGGCTGGAACGCCCAGCAGGGGTTCTATGTGTACCGCAACGAGCGGCTGCTCGTCGCCGGTGACTGGCTGGGGCTCGGGTTCACGAAGGAGGAACACTACAAACTAGCCCGCATCCAGATCGACCTCCCCAACACGATGGATAGCGACTGGGACATTGACGTGAAGAAGTCCCGGGCACGGCCACCTGGCCCGATCCGCGACCGCCTCCGCGACGTGGCTGATCTCACCCGCCGTCGGGCGGTGGAGGTGTACCGTCACCGCGGCAGGTACGGGGCACGCAAGCCTCCCGGCGACGAGGCGTTCGCCTGGAAGCCAGGCAAGCGGAAGGACAAGGTGGTGTACTCCGTCAATCGGGAACACCCCCTCGTCGCCCGGGCACTACAAGCCCCCGAGGACTTCCGCCCCGTGGTGGAGGCCCTGCTGCGGCTGCTGGAGGAAACCGTCCCCGTCCGCCAGATTTGGCTCGATTCGGCAGAGCGGCCGGAGGGCCATGCCCGCCCGTTTGAGGCGGTTGCCGAGAGCGATGTGAAGGCCGTGATGGTGCAGGTGTACGCGGCCCTGCGGAAGACCGGACTGTCCCCCGGGGAATCGAGGCAGCGTGTGGCGGCGATGGAAGCGTTCGCAGCCTACCCGCAGCTGATTGCCACGCTCTGCGACTGAACTTAGAGGTAACCGATGACGACACCCTTCGAGCAGGCACGGACGATCTCGCAGACGCTGTTGAAGGCCCACACGCCGCCGTTTCCGCAGGACCTGATCCGGCAGCAGGTGATGACCGCGGCACCCCTCGTGAAGCTGGGGGCGGAGGACGCCGAGCGGTTGGTCAAGGAACTAGAGGCCACCTTCAACGTGTGGATCGGGGTCCAGAGTGCTCTGGACGACGATGACGACCACATCCCCTGGCTGTCCCACCGCCGGGCAGAGATCAAGTGGCGTTACTGGAACCGTTTCCAGAGGTTCCTGGAGGAGGAGGAGGCCTGGCCACCGGCCACAGTCGAGCGGCTGAACGAGCTGACCGACGCTGTTCTTGAGCGGCTGGAGGACCCCCGACGGGAAGGGGCGTGGGACCGACGAGGGATGGTAGTCGGACACGTCCAATCAGGGAAAACCGCCAACTACACCGGGCTGGTGTGCAAGGCGGCCGACGCGGGGTACAAGCTGATCGTCGTCCTGGCGGGCATCCACAGCAGCCTCCGCAGCCAGACGCAAGTGCGTCTGGACGAGGGCTTCCTCGGGTACGACAGCAGGCAGGCACAGGGCAGCGGGGCCAGGAAGGTCATCGGCGTTGGCCGGCTGGACCCGTCCTGCCCCCCCGTCGATACCGTCACGACGAGCCTGGAGACGGGCGACTTCAACACGGCCGTCGCCCGGCAGTTCAACATCAACCCCGGCGGCAGGCCGCTACTCTTCGTCGTGAAGAAGAACGCCTCGGTCCTGAGGAACCTCATGAACTGGGTGCGGTGGGCCGCACCCCAGAAGGACGAGGATGACCGCCCGCTCGTCGCCGACCTGCCGCTGCTCGTCATCGACGACGAGGCCGACTTCGCCTCCGTCGATACCAGGGCGATCCCGCTCGACGAGGACGGCAACCCTGACGAGGACCACAACCCGACCGCCATCAACGGCCTGATCCGGAGCCTGCTCCGCACGTTCCGCCAGTCCGCTTACATCGGCTACACCGCCACGCCGTTCGCGAACATCTTCATCCACGAGTCTGCCGAGACCAGGGACCACGGCCCCGACCTGTTCCCCCGCAGCTTCATCATCAACCTTCCCGCCCCTTCCAACTACGTCGGCCCGGTCCGGGTGTTCGGGCTCGCCGCCGACCCGGAGGCAGGCATCGAGGCCGCGGAGGGACTCCCCATCGTCCGCAAGGTGAAGGACCAGCAGGACTGGATGCCCGACGGGCACAAAAAGGAACACTCGCCCGGGAGCCTGCCGGACTCACTGAAGCTGGCCATCCGGGCTTTCATCCTGGCGTGTGCTGCCCGGATCGGACGCGGACAGCAGAACGTCCACAACTCGATGCTGGTCCACGTCACCCGTTTCACGGCGGTCCAGGAGAAGGTTGCGGGCCAAGTCCGCCAGGAACTGAAGGCCATCACCCAGAGGCTCCAGTGGGGGGATGGCAACTCCCCCGACCGCATCCTCGATGAGTTGAAGAGGTTGTGGGAAACCGACTTCATCCCCACCACCAGGGCCATCGACGACCCCGACCTGCCCCCCCTGGCGTGGGACGCGATCAAGCCGCTGCTGCATCCCGCCGCCTCCAGGATTGAGGTGCGGGCGGTGAACGGGACCGCTAAGGACGTGCTGGACTACGTCGATAACCGCACGCACGGCCTCAGCGTCATCGCGATCGGCGGCGACAAGCTGTCGCGGGGGCTGACCCTGGAGGGGCTGAGTGTCAGCTACTACCTGCGGGCGTCGCGGATGTACGACACCCTCATGCAGATGGGCCGCTGGTTCGGCTACCGCCCGGGGTACGCCGACCTCTGCCGGCTGTACACGACCGACGAACTCGTGGAGTGGTACGGCTACATCACTAGGGCGAGCGAGGAACTCCGCAACCTGTTCGACTACATGAGGTCCATCGGCAGCAAGCCGATCGACTTCGGCCTGCGGGTGAAGTCGCACCCGGACGGGCTGCTCATCACGGGTGCGGTGAAGATGCGAAACAGCGTCGAGGTGGAGCTGAGCTTCGCCGGCGACATCAGCGAGACGATCGTCTTCTCGAAGGAAGCCGGGACCGTCACCAAGAACCACGAGACGGCGAGGAGGTTCCTGGAGGACCTCGGCAAGCCGGAGCCGGTGGCGAGGACCTCCAAGAAGATGTGGAAGGGCGTCCCTGCCTCGAAGGTCATGGACGGGTTCCTCGCGGCGATCGTCGGTGCCCCCGGCGTCAGCAAGGCCAAGCCCGAGTTGCTCCGGGAATACGTCCGGCGGCTGGTCGAGGCGGGAGCACTAACCAGCTGGACGGTCGTCCTGCTGTCAAGTCCGGACGGTCTGCCGCACGACATCGCCGGCCACAGGATCGGGCTGGTGGAAAGAAGCCACAACCCCGACATCGAGGAGACAGCTGGCTGGTTCCGTATCCGCCGGCTGGTCAGCCCCACGGACGAGACTATCGACCTTGACGACGGCCAGCTCGCGGAGGCCCTGATCCGGACCCAGGAGGCGTGGAGGCAGGACCCGGGACGTTCGCGACGTAAGGACCCGCCAGACACCCCGAGCGGGCTGATGATCCGGAGCGTCCGCCCGACGACAGACGGCCTGTTGCTGATTTACCCCCTCGACACGAGGAAGACGGGGACGGTGCGGCCCCTGCTCGGGTTCGCGATCAGCTTCCCCGGCGGCCTGCCCGACGAGAAAGTCGCCTACCGGGTGAACAACGTCTACTGGCAACAGGAGTACGGCGGCCAATGACCTTCGAGGACATCTGGAAGGATCAGGAGGCCGGGCCGGCAGGAGGGTCAGGCGGTTGTCTCGCACGCCGGATCTTCCCCGAGTCCGCCGTCGATCTCCGGCTGGCGATCGAGAAGCCCTCCAACACACGCCTGCTGCTGCTGCGGGTGGCGGCCTCCGGGTTGCAGACGCCGCGGGAGTTCCCACGCTCCCTGGGCTTCGAGGTCCGCCGCGTCTTCGACTCCGCGGACGGGCAGAAGCACGTCCTCCTCATGGTTCGGCTCTCTCAGCCCCGGTTCCGTGACGTGTTCACCAGTTTGGCGGAGGACGTGGCCCGACACGTCGCCAGGGCGACCGGCGACGCCGCAGCCGTCCGCACACTGGTCGAGCGTCTGGAGCGATGGCAGGCGTTCCTGAAGTCGCACTCCGCCGACGGACTGAGTGAGGAGTCGCAACAGGGACTGTACGGGGAACTCTGGTTCCTCGACCAGCACCTGATCCCCTCCCTCGGCCCGCGTGACGCCGTCAGGGCCTGGAAAGGGCCGGGCGGGGCACCCCAGGACTTCCAGTTACCGGGTCTCGCCGTCGAGGTGAAGACGAGCAGCGGAAGGCAGCACCAGAAGCTGACGATCTCGAACGAGCGACAACTCGACTCCACCGGAGTGGGGGTGCTGTTGCTGTTCCACCTCTCACTGGACGCACGTCAGGGGGGAGGGGAGACCTTGCCGGAGCGGATCAAACGGACCCGCGAGCTGTTGGCGGCGGATGCGGTGGCCGCCGAGGAGTTCGAGCAGGTTCTGTTCGAGGCCGGCTACCTCGACTGCCACGCACCCTCCTACGAAGCATCAGGTTATACCATGCGGGAATCGAACGTCTTCGAGGTCCGGGACCAGTTCCCCAGGATCGTGGAGGCGGACCTGAAAAAAGGGGTTGGTGACGTTTGCTACACCGTGAGCGTCGCCGAGTGCAAGAACTACCTCGTCCCCGAGTCCCGGCTTCACCAACTCCTTGGAGTCCCCGCCCATGCCCATTGACAGCGACCTGCTCGGCTTCGCGACCAACTTCCAGCAGGACGTGCTTGCCAGGGCAGAGTCCCACTCGCAGCCCGACTTCAAGGTGAACACGTTCACCAGGATGATCATCGAGTTCCTGGCCGAGTCCGGCGAGCTGGAAGACGGGGAGGACTGCTACTTCAAGACCCGTGGGATGGAGGTCAGCGGCTACAACATCGGCAAGGACGACGAGTGCCTCGACCTGTTCGTGAGCCATTACACGGCGGAGGTCCCTCCGCCCACGGTCCGGAAGGACCAGGCCGAGCCGTTGTTTCGGCGGGCACTGGGGTTCCTCGAAAAGGCCCTGGACGGGTTCCACCTCACGCAGGAGGAGGCCTCGCCCGTTTACGACATGGCCCAGAGGATACACGAGGTCAAGGCGAAGCTGAACGCCGTCCGGGTGTTCCTTTTCACGGACGGGCAGACCCGCGTCACGGCGAGGGCCACGACCCTCCGCGGTCTCAAGGTCACCTTCCACATCTGGGACATTGTCAACCTTCATCGGTGCGTCAGCTCGGGGCAGCAGCGGGAGCTGATCGAGATCGACTTCATCGCGAAGTTCGGGGCTCCCGTCGCGTGCCTGGAGACACCCGGAAAGGACCCCGATTGCAGGGTGTTCCTGACACTCCTGCCGGCAACGATCCTGCACCGCATCTACGACGAGTACGGACCCCGGCTCCTGGAGTTGAACGTCCGTTCCTTCCTCCAGGCACGCGGGAAGGTCAACCAGGGCATCCGCAAGACCCTCCTCCAGCAGCCGGACCGGTTCCTGGCGTACAACAACGGCATCTCCGCGACCGCGGAGGACATCAGGCTCGTCCCCCTCGAAGGGGGCGGGCAGGGGATCGCCTGGGTGAAGAACCTCCAGATCGTGAACGGCGGCCAGACGACGGCGTCGATCCACCACGCGGTCAAGAGGGACAGGGCCGACGTGTCGCGGGTCCAGGTCCAGGCGAAGCTGTCGGTGGTCTCTGCGGCCAGGCTCTCGGAAGTGGTCCCCCTCATCTCACGGTACGCCAACAGCCAGAACAAGGTGAACGAAGCCGACTTCTCGGCCAACGACCCGTTCCACGTCCGGATTCAGATGCTCTCCCGGACGGTGTGGGCACCGGCCAGGAACGGCACCCAGCGGCAGACCCGCTGGTTCTACGAACGTGCCAGGGGCCAGTACATGGACGAGAAGGGCCGGGCCGGGTCCCCGGCCAAGGTCAGGGACTTCCAGACGACGCACCCACCCTCCCAGCGTTTCTCCAAGACCGACCTCGCCAAGTTCGAGAACACCTGGGAGCAACTCCCCCACGTCGTGAGCCTCGGGGGCCAGAAGAACTTCCTTGAGTTCACGCTGCGGCTGGCGGGCGTCGATCCACGCCCGGAACTGACCCAGAAGGACTTCGAGCGTATGGTCGCCCGGGCCATCCTGTTCCGGCGGGCGGAGGAGGTGGTCGGTTCCTTGAACTTCGGCGGCTACCGGGCGAACATCGTCACCTACACCCTCGCCTACCTCTCGCAGAGGACCGGTCGGCGGATCGACCTGGATCGCGTCTGGCGGGAGCAAGACATCACGCCAGCGACCGTCAAGTCGATCCAGGACGTGGCCAAACTCGTCCACCAGATACTGGTCAACCCCCCGGTGGGCAGGAAGAATGTGACCGAATGGTGCAAGAAGGAGGCCTGCTGGGACAGGGTCAGGGCAATCGAGCACAAGCTGCCCGAGGACTTTCAGAAGGAACTCGCTCCAACGAGCCCCGCAGAGGGGAGCCAGGGTCAAGGGGCAAGCCCCGTATCGGCCGGCCGGCCGGTCAGGGAGGCGACTTGATCGCGGGCGTCGCCCTGACTGGCCGCGGGGCTGGAACCGGGTCGCTGCCCAGCAGACGGAGGACGCAGGCCGCGATGGCCCAGGCCAGCAGCGGCGGGACGCCGTTGCCGATCTGCCGGAAGCAGTCCCCCATGTTACCCGAGAACCGAAAGCCGTCCGGGAACGACTGGATGCGGGCGGCCTCCCGGACGGAGATCATGCGGGCCTGGGTTCCGTCGTAGTGGATGTGGGAGTAGGAATCCTTGGCCAGGTGGGCCGGGACGGTCCAGGAGGGCTGCTCCGGGATCAGTTTCCGCCACTTGTCCTCGAAGATGTTCAGCGGGTAAGGGGGCACGAACCTGTCCCGGAGGGCCGCCCAGGCTTCACTCTCTTCCTCGGGAGACTGCCCCGACTCGCGTAGCCTGACCAGTTCCTCCTCGAATCGCCCGACCGCGATGCGGTAAGCCTCCGGGTAGCGGTCCTCCTCCTTCATCCTCCGGAAGGTCTCGTAGTCCCTGGGGGTGCGTCGGACGACGTGATCCGCCACCTCGGCTGGTGTCGGGAAGCCGGGCCATCCCCGCATGAGTCGTGCGTATTCCGTCCCGGCCGGGGACCGATAGATGGCAGGCTTCCGGAAGTCGCCACGGGGCAAGCCTGTGCCCATGAGGTGGTCAGTCAGACCGGGGAGGTCGTCGAGAGCGTCGCGGACCGGCAGGGCGGGCAAGGGGTCCGGGATAAATCCGACGGTCAACTCCCCCTCGTGGTCCTGCCACTCCGGCCCGTCGAAGAGCAGCGGTTGCCGATCTCGTAACGGCCTCCGGTAGCCTTCTGGCAGGGCAATCCAGTGCGTCGCGGTCGGTGCGGTCGGGCGGACGCCAAGGTCGTTGCGGTAGCCCAGGAAGAAGAGCCGCTCGCGGAACTGGGGAACCCCATACCAGACGGCGTTGAGAACGGCGTAGCCAACCCTGTATCCGATCCCGGCCAGTTCGCTTGCGATCTGCTCGGCGTAGTTCACCCCCTTGACGGACAGCATCCCGGGGACATTCTCCATGACCACCGCCCTGGGACGCCAGTGGGCGAGCATCGCCACGAAGCCGCGGTACAGCTGGTTCCGGGGGTCGCCCTCGAACCCCTCGTCCGTCAGGCTGTCGAGCTTCCCGCGGCCCAGACGGGAAAAGGCCTGGCAGGGTGGGCCGCCGATCAGGATGTCCGGCGGGGGGAGATCGAGTCTCCGAAGGAAGTCCACGTCCTCAAGGCTGAAATCCTCCCCTGCCAGCACGAGAGGATGGTGGTGTGGCTGAACAGAGGCGAAGTTGCGGCGGAACGTCTCCCCGGCGACCGCGTCCGAGTCCACTGCGACCGCGATCTCACAGCCGGCGGCCCGGAACCCAAGGGACAGGCCGCCCGCCCCGGCAAACAGCTCCGCGACACGCACGTCAAGGTTCCTACCGCTCATCTCGTACCGCCCATGCTTCACCGCTGACCGAACGTGGCCCGGGACCGTTTCCTCGGCAGCACGACCCGCAGGTTCGCCCCTCTCCGGCGTCCATCAACGATCACGCTGATCGAGCCGCCGTGTGCCTCGACGATCCGCCTGGCCAGTGTCAGCCCCATGCCCCGGCCGCCTTCCTTCATAGAGAATCCGGCCTCGAACACCTGCCTGGCCAGCTCGGACGGAATGCCCGGCCCGGTGTCCGAAAAGACCACCTCGCAACTCTCGCCCTCCACCCCGAGTGACACCCGCACCCGCCGGCCCTCGCCCTGGTCGATCCAGTCGAGTGAGTTGGCCGCGAGGACGTGGAGCAGTCCGTGGAAGTGCTCCGGACGCATCTCGGTCCGGATCACTTCCCGTTCGGGGTAATCGACTTCCAGCCGGATGTCCCGGGCCTCGAATGCAGGGCGGACTGCACACCGGAACGCCTCCATCTCGGCCACGAGGTCAATCGCACGCCGCCGGTCTTTCCCGCCGCCCGCCGTCATCTGGAAGACTTCGAGCCGCCCGGTGATCGACTCCACCCCGGCCGCGAGCCGCTCGAATACATGGCCCTGACCGTTCGCCTCAGCGGCACCACGACGCACAACCTGAAGGTCGCTCCTCAGCTGGCCCAGTTCCTGGGGGTTGAAAGGGAACAGGTGCGTGGCGAGTTGCCCGACCGCAGCGAGCCCCTCGTAACCCACCAGCAGCCGATCCTGCATGGCCTGCTCACGGGTCCGCTCCGCGGTGAGCCGCTCGCCGAGTTGGTGTAGTTCCCTGGCAAGGTCCGGGGCGGCCTTCTCCGCCAGTCGCTCCAGTTCCGCGGCGAGGGACGGGAGTCGCGGACCCGCGGCTTCCGTTGCCGAAAGCTGACCCCGTCGGACAGGATGCCGGATAGACTGACGCTCCGCCTCCACCACCTGAAGTACGAAGTACACCAGACGCCGCAGGTCATCGACCGCACGGTTCTGGACCAGCCCTTCCCGGTTGGTCTGGTCCAGCAACTGTGGGTTCCCGTCCCTCGTGATGTCGATGAACCCGATGATCTGGTTGTTGCTGAGGTGTTCCACCGGGTTGTTTACACGCCGCTGGTCCAGCCGGAGCCAGTCGTCGTGGGGCTCTCCGTAGGGCCAGACGCGGAAACCGTCCCGATACACGCTTACCCCGGTCCACTCCCGCAGCCACGCACGGACCTCGACACGCGGGCCAATCCGGGCCAGGGCCTCGGCCTCAAGATCGTAGACGAAGAGTCGGATGCGGACGGGGCCGCAGGTCAGCTCTCCCTGCCCGTTCCACCGCTGCCGGGCCGCGTTCACCCGCGGCGTCGTCACCGTGATCGTCTGACGGCCGTCGAAGATGGCCTCGATTCGGTAGGGGGCCCGCTCCATGATGTCGGACCGGAGTTCTCCCGAATACTCTGGAAACTCGTCGGACTCGATCCGGATCGCGAACCGATCGCGGTCCCGGAACGGGGAGAGCAGGCGGCCCAGCCGGATCGACAGCCGGCGAAACATCCGCTCCGTCCAGGTCGTCCTCAGGCCGGACATCCGCAGGATGGTGCCGTGCTGGGACACGGCACCCGGCGGGCGGACCTCCCAGCGGGCCTCCACGTCCTCCAGCATCCTGTCGCCGTCGGCGAATGCGTCCCAGTCAACGACCGCACGGACCTCCTCCGGGCTTCCGGGGCACCGCGACACGAGTTCCAGCCTGCGGGCCAGCTTGTCCGCCGCGAACCTGCCGACCCCCTTCTCGCCCAGCACCCGCCGGCCCCGACCCGTGGTCTTCCCCGCGGAGGCGGCCTTGGTGGTCGCCGCCGGCTGCATCCAGCGGCCCAGCAGGGTATCCAGGCTCATCCCGCAGCCGTCGTCTCTGATTTCGACCTCCCCATCCGCGGCGGCCACCCCGCGAAACGAGACGGTGACGTTCAGGGCGTCCGCGTCGTGTGCGTTCTTGACCAGCTCAGCGACGGCCACCACATCGTCGCTGATCAGCTCCTCGCCGATCAGCTTCAGCAGCCTCGCCCGCGGGCGGAATGTGATGGCCCCTGCCTTCGGTTTGCGGGTCACGGCTCAGCTCCTCTCAAGTGCCCTGAGGAAGCTCAGGGCGATCGCACGGGCCAGGACCGGAGGCACCGCGTTTCCAAGTTGCACCCACTGGTCGGACGGGGAGCCGCAGAAAGCGAACCCGTCGTGGAACGACTGGACGCGGGCGGCCTCCCGGAACGAGATGGACCGCGGCTGTTCAGGGTGGACATACCCGTTCCCGTCCTTCGCGAGGTGGGCGACGATGGTCTTCGACGGTCGGTCGGCACGGAGGCGGGCGTACTTGTCGTCGAACACGTCCTTGCGGTATCGCATCAGATCATCGCGGCCGTGCCGCTCCAGCAGGTGGACGCTGTCCTCGCCAGGCTGGAGCAGGTTGTACAGTTCAAGGTCGCGTGGGTTGTGGTAACGGACCGTGTGGTTATACAGCATGGGTGAGGGGCGGAAGACGCCGAACTTGGCGAGGAACCGGCGGAACCGCCGGTCGGTCCCCGGATCGGGCACGTCCCTTCCCCCGACCGCGACTCCTTCCCCGGCGTGTCGCTGAGGAAGGTCGAAAATGGCCTCCCCGAGAGTGACCGGGGGGAGGGCGTCGTGGTCGAGAGCGGCTCGGTGGATGTCTTGATACTCCTCGATGGGGCGGGCAGGAAGCGTTCCCGTGCTCGACGCGACGAGGAAAAACCGAATCCGCTCCTGCGGAACTCCGAAGGCGGCGGCGTTCAGACGCCACACGGCCGTCGTGAACCCCGCCCTCTCCTCCAGCATCCTGGCCGCGGCTTCGAGGAAGGACAGGTTCTCCTTCCTCGCCGACTGCATTCCCGGGACGTTCTCCATCAGGAACAGTCGCGGCCGTAACTCGACCGCAGCTCGGACCATGTGCTCGAAGAGGAAGTTGCGGTCGTCGCCATCGAACCTGTAGCCGGTCACCGTCTTCTTGGAGCGAAACCCGGCCGTGCTATACCCCTGGCAAGGCGGAGCCCCGATGAGCACGTCCACTCGCTTCCGCCCGGCCAGTCGGCGGAAGGCCCCGTCCTTCAACGAGGTGATGTCCGTGGTGAGGACGTGGTCGTCCGGCACTTGCGGATGGTTCAGCCGATACGTCCTCATCGCCTCCGGGTCGAGGTCGAGGGCGAAGAGAATCCGGAACCCGGCCTGGGTAAACCCCTCGCTGAGCCCGCCTGCTCCCGCAAACATGTCTGCCACGGTTGGCATGTCCAGCGTCTTGACACGGGCAACCTCGGCCCCCCGGTAGTACGAGCAGAAGTTCCTCAGCTCACACTGGCCGCACAGTGGGCGGCCGGCCTTGCAGACAGCTCGTCCGTGCTCGACGAGGTTGACGTGCAGCGAGTAACGCAGGTTCGGCGGGACGAGATCGGCCAGTCTTTTCTGGAGCTTCTTGTGGTCGAGTCCGGCGAGCCTGAGTCCCAGTTCCCTGTATGGCCCGAGCCGTGCCAGCACGCGGCCGACGTGAGTGTCCGACGGGAACACCTGCCGGCCGAAGGCGTACATCATGATGCAATAGGCACTCTTCCGCTGGACCTCCGGGAGGGAGCAGAGGAACCCCTCAAGCCGGTCGTCCGGCCATTCCCGGGCGGGGTCGAGGGAGCACCGCCCGAACGTCTCCCGCAGCCTCGTCATCGCCCCGAAGAGGCTGGTCGCCTTCTTGCCCGCCAGCCCGCCCGGACTGACCAGCCGCTCGACCTCCTCGCGTGGGGCTTCGAGCAGGTCGTCCCAGCGGGGGAATCGTTTTTTCAGGGCCTCGAACGTCTCCTGATTGGCCTTCTGCGGGGTCTTGCGAGAAAGGATGATGTACACCAACTCGTCCGTCGGGTCCTGCTTGTTCCCGAGGCTGGGGCTCCCGTGGAGGACGGCGAGGATGCGGGCAACCTCGCGAAGGTAGCTGATCCCGGCGTCGATGCGTTCAAGGAACTGCTCCCGGTCGGCTGGGGCGTCCGGGAAGAGGTCTAGCCGGTCCTGAACGTGGCGGACGAGCCTCTGCCGCCAGGCAGCGACATCGGGTGGGAACACGCGAATCCGGTGGTAGAAGTCACGCCGCTCGGACGGGTGCGGCGTCCAGCCGCTCAGGTCGGGGTTGACCGGCGTGGCGTCCTCTTCGTGGGGATCGAGGGGTAGGTCGGGTTGTCGCCTCGCTTTGGCTTCCTTCATCTGTCGCCCCCGTCCATCCTTTCGTGCCGCGTCCGCAGAAGTTGCCAGCACTGTCCCCACCCCGGCAACTTGCCGAAGAGCGGCCCGGAAGGACTGGCGGCCCCTTTTGACAGATGCCGCCGATCCCGGGGCACTATCTGGCTTGTCACATCAGGTATCGGCCGAACTGCACCAGCTTCTTGTGTTTGTGTTGATGCCAGCCGTGGCGGTGTCTGTACAACTGTCATCCACACCCAGTTTACTGAGTGACCTGCTCCGCACCAGGCCGGTAGTTCCGTGAATCCGGTGGCATAACCTGCTACCGCTGACTCAGCAGCCCTCTCAAACCAGACAAATCCCTGCCTGTTCTGTATCTTGCCCGAACGGCCACCTGCACGGGCCCTACAAACACGCGGTGGTCTGGTGTCGAACACCGCGGGCAGCCCTTCCGTGGACGGCGAACTGGCCGGGCCGGCCTGAGGATTAGAAAACTGGACCCATCTGCTCCACCATGTCCCCTTGGGGGACCTGGGCAACCCGCGAGATGTGCGAGGCCGGGCGGACTCGGGCACCCGTCAGCATTCAAGGGCCGCCCGAACTTTCCCACGGCAGCACGAACACGACCTCCTCCGCGTCGGCTCTGGACGCATTCCGGTACGCCCCCTGCAACCGCTCCTGGGCGTCGTCGCACATCTCCATCAACGCGAACAACAGGCCGCCTTCCTCGACCCAGCTGAAGATCCCGCCCTCACACCGGGAGTCGCCGAACTGCCGCAGGCCCGCCGGCCGGACGACCCACGCCCACTGGACCTCGGGCCACCGGATGTCCTCGCGGCGGACGGAGGCCCACGCCAGGTCGGGCCCTTCCAGGGCGTGGAACTCGGCGGGCCGCTTGCGGGGGAGGACCAGCCCGCTGCCCAGGCAGCGGTCGCAGGGGTACGCGACGGGACTGCCCTCATGGTATGGATCGAGGAGGAAGCCCTGGCCACCGCACAGACCACATTCGAGATCATTTCCCTCGAAGCTGCTTTCCGCTCGCTCCCAGAAACGGCGAGGCCAGTCGTCCACCTTCACGGGCATGATCCGCTTCATCGTTATACCTCCTTCCACGCCTGCGGGACCGGGCGTTCCCAGGTGGCCAGGTCCTCGCCCTCGGTACGCAGAGACGACTCAAGATAGCTCTCGATGCCGTCCCTGGAGTCCCGCCAGACGAGGTAGAGCCCACGAGGTGAACCGCCGGCCCGATGGATGAACGACGGGAACAGGACCGTGCCCCGAAGCGGCCCGTTGTGTAGCAGCACGCCGGCGGCCTCGACCTCGTCCGCCAGCCTCTCCGCCTCGCCCTCGGCGTCCCCGATTTCCGTTGCCGTGGACCGCGTGGAGCCGGCCCGCCGGACCACCAGCCGCAGGTGCGAGAGCCGGCAGGCCGCCGACCGCAGCCCGCCCACGAGCGGGGCCAGGTAGCGGATGGCGGCGGTGGCATTTCGCCAGGTCCAGATACGGATTCTCGGCGGCGGTACGGCGGGATCGAAGAGGACTCCGGGGGCGGAGGCCGAGTCGTCGGAGTACCAGATCGCGTTGTGCCAGCGGGCGACATCGCGGTCAATGTCGTGGACCGCCGGGCAGTGCGGGCACCGGGCGGTCCCCTCCTTCAGGATCATCTTCTCGACCACGCCGTTATTGTTCGGGTTCGGTGCCCTCGGCGAAGTACAGGTCCCACGGCAAATCGGGCAGACGAGGACGCCGCTGGGCAGCAGCCTGGGCTTGACGGCGTTCTCGCTCACGGCGTGTTCCCTCCGGCGTCGTGTTGGCCGGTGTGCCACTGGTCCAGCCAGGCAATCATGGCTGCGACCTGGGCTGAGTGCTCCCGCATCCGCCGCATCAGCTCATCAGGTGTCGGAAGTGGCCGCGACGCCATCGCCCGGCGGATGTTCTCGACCACCGCGTCCAACTCCTCCTGGCTCAGCCGGACCGGCTCCTCGGGCGGCCACTGGCCGCGGACGAACCAGCGGGCCTCCGCGGCGTCGGCGACGAACACCTGCCGGCCCGCGAGGTCGATCAGGAGACGTTCCTTGCCGTCGGCCTCCGAGCTGCCGAGGTCACGGGACGCGAGGTGCGGTGCCACGGTCGGGTGCCGCGACCACGCCTGCCATCCGAAAGGACTGGCGGTCCTGCCGGTCCTGCCGTCCTCGACCCAGGGGCAGTCGCCGCAGCACGTCCAGCAGGCACTGAGCCAGCGGGCAGGACCGCCGGGCCAGTTCACGACGGGCTCCCATTGGGGCGGAAGGGGGATCGGTAACAGGTTCATTGCGGAGTCTCCTGGTGATTGTTCCTCAGCGTGGCAAAGCTGCGTCCAGCCCGTAGCCGAACACCCACAACGCGGCCTCGGCATCATGGACACGCTCCTCTCCGACCTCGTCAAGGGAACCCAGCCGGGCCACCTCGGCATCGCGGACGACCTGGGCGAGAAGGTGCAGGGCGGTGCCGGGGCTGAAGATGGCGAGCATGTCCAGCAAGTGTTGTTTCGCCTGTGCCTCGGTCATGGCTCCCTCACTTCGCGGCCGGTTCTGGCGGCACCTCCGCCGCCTGGACCGCGGCAACGGCGGACGCGGACGCCACGACTTTCACGCTCCCGGCAAACCGAACCAGGCCGCCGCGGACCGGCACAGCGGCGACGGCCTCGACCCGGACAAAGGCGGGATCACCCGGCTCCGTGTCCCCAAACACGGCGATGACGGCGACGGGCAGCGATGATCCGGGCGGCAGGACATGCACGGCGGACGACAGCGAGATGAGCTTCATGTTGGGGTCTCCTCGGTCAGGTTGCGGCGACAAGTACAACGGGCGGCTCCGCCGTCGGCGTCAGCCCGCCCAGCCGGCGTCGATTGTGAACCCCTTGCGTCGGCACATGTCCACGAGGCCGTCCATCGCCTCGCGGGGCAGGACCACGAGGTCGCCATGGAACGCCGAGGGCTGGAGGACTCGCCGCAGCCAACCGGCCAGCGTCGGATCGTCGGGGTGCAGCGTGTCGTGCGTGTCGCCGCGGACGACGCGGCCGTCGGGTTGGTTGGTCATGGTCCGATCTCTTGAGTTGAGGGCGATGTGGGCAACAGGATGACTTGCCTGGCTGGTTGAGGGCTCACCCGATCAGGGGGAGGGCCAGTCGAGGGGCTTCCTCCCGTCGCTTCCGGGCGGCCAGGCGGCCGTGGCCGTGCGAGCCGCTGGCCCGAAGGGCGACGACGGCCTTCGCGGCCGACGACCCCTTCGGCTGCGGCCCGTGCAGCAGCAAGGCGAAGTTCGGCCCTCTCCTCATCGCGAGGGAGTCGTCGGTGTCGATTGGCAACCCGACCTCCTCTGCCTCTGCCTCGCTGAAGACCACGCGGGCCGTGCGGAGCCCGTGCCGAGCGATCAGGTGGTCGTAGCGGCCTCCCTCCGAGGCCGTGAGCACGAGGTTCGCGGGCAGGCTGTCCAGCCGACGGACCCAGAAAAGGAGCGACTTGGTATAGGCGTAGGCGAGCATGTCGGGCCGGCGGCAGCAGACCAGGCACCAGGCGTCCGTGTACGCCTGCGAGAAGAAATCGCCGGCGACATGGAGCCGGACGATCGACTTGTAGGGGCGGCCACCGACGGCCAGGTCGAAGGCCCGTGGACGCACCGGCAGAGAGGCCAGGATCAGGGCGGCCATCGCCTCGGCCTGGTCCTGCGTCGTGGTATGCCTATCCG
>JAANMY010001277.1_pt1 | contig 29468 bp, 18 predicted proteins | sample 7279691 | NCBI WGS metagenome assembly JAANMY01 (sample SAMN14094543, study PRJNA606508) | bioreactor metagenome | isolation source: A lab-scale SPAN reactor treating ammonium-rich wastewater day 388 | place: Ireland: Galway | collected 2018-02-07
GCGACGCCTGGCCCGACGCCGACTGCGACGCCTGGGCCCACGCCGACCGCGACGCCTGGCCCGACGCCGACCGCGACGCCTGGGCCCACGCCCACCGCGACGCCCGGCCCGACGCCGACGGCCACCCCTGGCCCGACGCCGACCGCGACGCCCGCCCCGACGGCGACCCCTGGGCCCACGCCCACGGCGACCCCCGGACCGGACTGCGCCCCGACCAATTTGATCGCGATCGCCGTCTCGGCTTCGCAGATCGACTTGAGCTGGGTGGACAACTGCCCGGATGAGATCCGCTACACCATCGAGCGCGGCTCGCCCGGCCTGGATTGCGCCAACCCCGGCGTGGACGCCACCTTCTTACAAGTGGCCGAAGTGGGAGCCAACGTGACGACGTACCAAGACCTGGGCGTCCCCACGCCTCCGCTGGCCTCGAACACGACCTACTGCTACCGGGTCCGTGCCGAGTTCAACGGCTCCATCTTCTCGGATTACTCCAACAAGGACGACGCGAAGACCTTCACGGCGCCCGTGGATATTCCGGCCAACCCGACTCACTTGATCGCGACCGCCGTGAGCAGCTCGCAGATCGACGTGAACTGGGTGGACAACGCCAACAACGAAGAAGCTTACGAGCTCTGGCGCTCGGTGGGCGACTGCTCCAGCTTCGCCCTGTTGACCGACACCATTCCGGCCAACAGCACCAGCTTCCAGGATACCGGGCTCACGCCCAGCACCCTGTACTGCTACAAGGTGCGCGCGAAGAACTCGGTCGGCACCAGCAGCTTCTCGAACGTCGACGACGCGACGACCTTCCCGGTCCCGACGACGGTCCCGAACCCGGCGACCAATCTGACGGCGACCGCGATCTCCTCGCAGCAGATCGACGTGACCTGGACCGACAACGCGACCAACGAGGACGGCTACAAGATCGAGCGCTCGCAGGACGCCAACTGCTTGCTCGGCGTCGGCTTCGCCGAGGTCGCGACCACCGGTCCTAATACCACCGTATTCCACGACACGGGCCTGACCCCGAGCACCAAGTACTGCTACCGCGTGCGTCCCTTCAACGCTCAGGGCAACGGCTCCTACTCGAACATCGACGACGCCACTACCCTGGATGTGCCCGGCGTCCCGCCGATCGCTCCGATCAGCCTGCAGGCCGACGGCGTGACCAGCAGCCGCATCGACGTCCAATTCGTCGACACGGCGGACAACGAGACGGGCTTCGTGCTCGAAAGGGCCCCCGGCGCCTGCGCCGACGCCAACCCCTTCGCGCCCATCGCCAACCTGCCGGCTTCCGGCGGCATCGGCGGCGGCATCCAGTACCACGACCTGGGACTGCCCGCGAACAGCACCTTCTGCTACCGCGTGAAGTCCACCAACCCGGCCGGCGATTCGCCCTACAGCAACATCGACGACGGTTCGACCCTGGCGGTGCCCGTCACCGTCCCGAACACGCCGATCGACCTGACGGCGACCGCCGAGAACAGCCACTCGATCAAGGTGACCTGGACCGACTCCTCCAATAACGAGGATCACTTCGTGGTCCAACGCGCCGACGGCCTCTGCGCCCAAGGAAATCCGTTCAGCGACATCGCTACGGTTCCCGCGGTCCTGGGCAGCGGCACGACGGTCACCTTCTTCGACAACACGGTCGACGATGCCACCAGCTACTGCTACCGCGTCATCGCGACCAACATCGTGGGCGACAGCCTGCCGTCGAACACCGACGACGCCACCACGCCGGCGGACCCCGTCTGCACGGCCGGCGACGCCGACAACGACAACATCTGCGACGACAGCTTGAACGGCAATCCGGATCCGGATTCGGGCGAAGGGCCTCCAGGCACCGACACCGACGGCGACGGCACGCCTGACGCGGGCGACAACGACTCCGACGGGGACAACATCTCCGACGAGGACGAGGAGGGCGACGGCAACGTCGACACGCCTCCGGTCGACACCGACAACGACGGCACGCCGGACTTCCGCGACGAGGATTCCGACGACGACGGCATCCCGGATGACGAGGAGGCTGGCGACGACGATCCCAACACGCCTCCGGTCGACACCGACGGTGACGGCACGCCGGACTTCCAGGATCCCGACTCGGACAACGACGGTATCCCGGACGGCGCCGACGGCACCCCGATCGACAACTGCCGCGTGGTCGTGAACCCCGATCAGACGGACACCGACGGCGACGGCCTAGGCGACGCCTGCGACCCGACCCCGGGCACCAACCCGGGCGATCAGGACGGCGACGGCATTCCGGACGATGTCGACAACTGCCCGACGGTCCCGAACGCGGATCAGACGGACACCGACAAAGACGGAATCGGCGACGCCTGCGACCCGACCCCCGGCACCGGTTTCTTCCCGATGCTCGAGGGCGCCGGTTGTAGCCTGAACCAGCTCGGAGCCTCCGGTCTGCAGGGCCTGCTGCCCTTCGGCCTGATGCTGATCCCCGGCGCGGTCTTCGGCTACGTCCGTCGGAAGGCTAAAAAGTAAATAAAAACCGCGGCTCCTGCTTGGGGTGGGAGCCGCGGTTCTTACAGATTCCCTAACACCCCATACCCCCAGAAGGCCCTCTAATTGCGGCCAAAAGCCGCGACGAGAGGGCCTTCGTTTATTTAAGGGGGGAGGGGGAGTCGCAATGCCCCGGTATAAACATTCTATCTAAAAGCAAAAATAAGCCTTTATCCACAGGGGGCTTTTCGTCTATCCTATATCTGTACAAAATTGGGTCCGCTAAAAAAATTCTTGCCAAGCTCGAGGCTTGGGCGTACACCCAAGAAAGATTTAAAAAGACCCTATATCCCACACTCCTCTTAACCCCTAGGGCCCCCAACGCAAGTTGGGGGCTCTTTTTTTCAAAATACTGACACCGCCCGTTAATTCCGCTACATTCAGCGCGTGTCGAATCCTTCTTGTTCCAAAATCACTATCGTAGGCGCCGGTTTGGCCGGCTCCGAGGCCGCCTGGCAGCTTGCCGAGCGCGGACATCGGGTCCAGCTCGTCGAGATGCGGCCGGAAAAAAAATCCGAGGCCCACAAGACCGGCGATTTCGCCGAGTTGGTCTGCAGCAATTCCCTGCGCGGCGCGGATTTAAAAAATGCCGTGGGTCTTCTTAAAGAAGAGATGCGCCGCCTGGGGTCTCTCGTCATGCGTTCCGCCGATCGCAACGCCGTACCGGGGGGAGGGGCCTTGGTGGTGGACCGGGAGGGCTTTTCGAAATTCATCACCGAAGCGATCCGCAGCCACCCTTTGATCGAGGTGGTGAATGAAGAGGTCACCGAGCTGGATGCGGCCCCAGGTTCGCCCCTATTGATCGCCACGGGACCTCTCACCAGCCCGGCGCTCGCCGAGCGGATCGCCCGGCTGACCGGTTCCGAATACCTTTACTTCTACGACAGCATCGCCCCCATCGTGGAGGCCGACAGCATCGATCGGGACATCGCCTTCCGTGCCTCCCGCTACGACAAGGGCGAGGCGGATTACCTCAATTGCCCGATGAACCGTGAGGAATACGAGGCCTTCGTCGCGGCGCTCCTGGCCGCCGAGAAGGTCCCCACCAAGGATTTCGAGCGGCCGCAGTTCTTCGAGGGCTGCCTACCCGTCGAGGTGATGGCCGAGCGGGGAAGGGACACCCTGGCCTTCGGGCCGATGAAGCCCGTAGGGCTGATCGACCCGCGCACGGGAAAACGCCCCCATGCCGTCGTCCAGCTTAGGCAGGACGACCTGCACGCGACCCTCTATAATATGGTGGGTTTTCAGACTCGGATGAAATACCCCGAGCAGCAGCGGGTCTTCCGCATGATCCCGGGCCTCGAGCGCGCCGAGTTCGTCCGTCTGGGCAGCATGCACCGAAACACCTTTATCAACGCCCCGCGCCTCTTGAGCCCCCGCCTCGAGCTTAAGTCCCGCCCCGGGATCTACTTCGCCGGCCAGATGATCGGCGTCGAGGGTTACGTCGAATCGGCGGCGATGGGGCTTTACGCGGGCCTAGTCCTGGCCGAGTTTCTGGCCGGCCGCGAGCTTCCGGCGCCGCCGCCCGACACCGCTTTGGGCGCCTTGGTGCGACACATCAGCGAGGCCTCCGGGCAGGATTTTCAGCCGATGAACGTGAACTTCGGGCTGATGGAGATCCCCCCGCCATACCGGCGCAAAGAGCGGCGCCTGGACTTGGCGCGGCACGCCTTGGACCGACTGGAAAATTGGGCGCGACAGGCGGGGGTGGGTGGCACGGCGGCGCCGGCCCGCTTAGCCGCGGAGGCCTCCGCATGAATCGTGTCGAAGAATTTCTAAATTACCTTCGTACCGAGAAAAACTGCTCCGCCCATACCCTCAAAAACTACGCCGTCGACCTGCGCGAGCTGACGGACTTTCTTAAGGAAGGGCACCCGGAGTGGGTGAAGGAGGGCGAGGTCCAATGGGAGCGCCTGCCGTTGCTGCCGCTGCGTGCCTACCTGGCCCGGGCCCACGGCCGGCTGAAGGCCAGCTCGCTGGGGCGGCGCATCGCCTCGCTGCGCAGCTTCTACAAGTTTCTTGCCAAGCGCGGCCTGATCCAGCGCAACGTCGCCCTGGAGCTGTCCGCGCCCAAGCTCCCCAAGACGCTGCCCAAATTTCTCGACGTCGACGAGGCCTTTCGCCTGATGGAGCTTCCCCAGGGCGAGGGCTTCGAGGCGCGGCGCGACCGGGCCATCCTCGAGCTGTTTTATTCCAGCGGCCTGCGCATCGGCGAGCTGACCGCCCTCAAGACCGCCGCCCTAGACCTGAAGGAAGGCATGGTGCGGGTGCAGGGCAAAGGCCGCAAGGAACGCCTGGTTCCGGTGGGGCAGAAGGCGCGAGCGGCCCTGGCGGCCTACCTGGAGGTTCGCCCGCAAATCCGCGTCCAGAGCGGTTTTGAGGACTTCGTCTTTCTGGGCAAGCAGGGCAAGGCGATCCACCCCCGGGTGATCGCCAAGCGTTTGCAAGATTACGCCGTCCAGCTCGGTCTGCCCAAAAAGGTGACCCCGCACATGCTGCGGCACAGCTTCGCCACCCACTTGATGAATAACGGCGCCGATCTGCGCGGAATCCAAGAGCTATTGGGCCATTCCAGCCTCTCGACTACGCAGAAATACACCCATATTAGCCTTGACAAGCTGATGGACGTCTACGACAAGTCGCACCCGAAGGCTTGAGGAGACGCATGCCTGCGGGTTTGCGGCGAGCATGGCCCCGCGAAAATAATTTTTTCGAAGCCTTGACGGCGGTCCCGCCCGTAATCAGGTAAGGCTTTTTCCCAGGAGTTTCCTTTGGACAAGACTTTCCATGCCACCACCATCCTCGCCGTCCGGCGCAACGGCCAAGTCGCCGTCGCCGGCGACGGCCAGGTCTCCTTCAATAATACGGTGATGAAGGCGGGCGCCAAAAAGGTTCGTCGCATGAAAGAAGGCAAGGTCGTGGCCGGTTTCGCCGGCTCCACCGCCGACGCCTTCACGCTCTTCGAAAAATTCGAGGCCAAGCTCGAGCAGTTCAACGGCAACATCACCCGCGCCGCCGTCGAGCTGGCCAAGGACTGGCGCACCGACCGCATCCTGCGCCGCCTCGAGGCCATGCTGATCGTCGCCAACCACGAGAAGACTTTCACCTTATCCGGCAACGGCGACGTGATCGAGCCCGACGACGGGATCGCCGCCATCGGCTCGGGAGGGCCCTATGCCCTGGCCGCGGCCCGGGCCCTGTTGCAAAACACCCAACTGAGCGCCAAAGAAATCGCACTGGCCGCGATGAAGATCGCCGCCGACATCTGCATCTATACCAACGACTCCGTCACCCTGGAAGAGATCGAATAGCCATGAAAGCCGTCAATTTCACCCCCCGCGAGATCGTCTCCGAGCTCGACCGCTATATCATCGGCCAAAAGGCCGCCAAGCGGGCCGTCGCCATCGCCTTGCGCAACCGCTGGCGCCGCCAGAACGTCGCCCCCGACCTGCGCGACGAGATCGCCCCCAAGAACATCATCATGATCGGGCCGACCGGCGTCGGCAAGACCGAGATCGCGCGCCGCCTCGCCAAGCTGGCCAACGCGCCCTTCATCAAGGTCGAGGCCAGCAAGTTCACCGAGGTCGGCTACGTCGGTAAGGACGTCGAGTCGATCATCCGCGAGCTCACCGAGACCGCGGTCAAGATGCTCCGCGAGGAGGAGACCGCCCAGGTCCAAGCCAAGGCCGAAGACTTGGCCGAGGAGCGACTGCTGGACCTGCTTTTGCCCACGACGCCCAAGCCGAATCCCGCCGAGCCCGAGGGCGCGGCGGCCCCCACCCGCGAAAAGCTGCGGCAGCAGCTGAAAGAGGGCAAGCTGAACGACCGCAGCGTCGAGCTGGAGCCCTCCGGGCCGCCCGCCGGCGTCATGCCGATGTTCGAGGTCGTCTCCGGCCCCAACTTGGACGAGCTCGGCGCCAACCTCAAGGAGATGATGTCGGGTCTCTTCTCGAAGGGCCGGAAGCGCAGCAAGCTGAAGGTCCCCGAGGCCCTCAAGGCCCTGGCCCAGGAAGAGGCCGCCAAGCTGATCGACATGGACTCGGTCACCAAGCGCGCCATCGAACGGGTCGAGCAGAGCGGGATCGTCTTTCTGGACGAGATCGACAAGATCGCCGGAAAAGAGTCCCAGCACGGGCCCGACGTCTCCCGCGAGGGGGTGCAGCGCGACATCCTGCCCATCGTCGAAGGCAGCAACGTCAACACCAAGTACGGCATGGTGCGCACCGACCACATCCTGTTCATCGCGGCGGGCGCCTTCCACGTCTCCAAGCCCAGCGACCTGATCCCCGAGCTCCAGGGCCGTTTCCCGATCCGGGTCGAGCTCGATTCGCTTGGGAAAGGCGATTTTCTGCGTATCCTCCAAGAGCCCGCCAATTCGCTGACCAAGCAGTACGAGGCCCTGCTCGACACCGAGCAGGTGAGGGTGCAATTCACCCCCGACGGCCTGCAAGAGATCGCCGAGTTCGCCGCCGTGGTCAACGAGCGTACCGAAAACATCGGCGCCCGGCGCCTTCATACCATCATGGAGAAGGTCTTGGACGAGATCTCCTTCGAGGCCCCCGACCGCCGGGGCCTTCAGCTCAAGGTCGACGCCGCCTACGTCCGGGATAAACTGGCCGACGTGGTCAAAGATCAGGATTTAAGCAGATACATATTGTGATTTTTCAAGAATATCGCTAAAAAGGCCCTTCCTTTTTTGGAGCCTTTATGAGCGATCCCACCCTCGACCACCTGGTGCAGCGAGCCTCCGTCCTCATGGAGGCCTTGCCCTACATCCGCCGTTTCTACGGCAAGGTCATCGTCATCAAGTACGGCGGTCACGCCATGGTCGACGAGAAGCTCAAGGAGAGCTTCGCCAAGGACATCATCATGATGCGCTACATCGGGATGATCCCGATCGTCGTGCACGGCGGCGGTCCCCAGATCGGCAGTTTCCTTAAAAAAATGGGCATCGAATCGAAGTTCCACCAGGGCATTCGCATCACCGACGAGGCCACCATGGACGTGGTCGAGATGGTCCTGGTCGGCAAGGTCAACAAGGAGATCGTCGGCTTGATCAACCAGCACGGCGGGCGGGCCATCGGGCTCTCGGGGAAAGACGGCAAGTTGCTCAAGGCCCGAAAGCTGGCCGAAGAAAAGGTCTCCTTCGACCGAGACGGCGTCAACGAGATCATCGACCTGGGCCGGGTCGGCAACGTCTCCGAGGTCAACACCGCCATCCTGAGCCTGCTCGAGAAGGACAACTTCATTCCCGTCATCGCCCCCGTCGGCGTCAGCGAGGCCGGCGAGGCCCTCAATATCAACGCCGACCTGGTCGCAGGCGCCATCGCCAGCGCCCTGCAGGCCGAGAAGCTGGTCCTGCTGACCGATGTCGAGGGCGTGAAAGACGCCCAGGGCAAGCTGATCAGCGAGCTCAGCGTCTCCAAGGCCACCAAGCTGATCGACGAAGGCGTGATCCAGGGCGGGATGATCCCCAAGGTCAGCTGCTGCGTCCGGGCCCTGGCCAGCGGGGTGCGTTCGGCGCACATCATCGACGGCCGGCAGATGCACGCAGTCTTGCTGGAGATTTTCACCGACAAGGGCGTCGGGACGATTTTGCATGAATAGTACCTTATGAATAATTTGGAAATCATCGCCCTCAGCGACAAATATGTGATGAAAACCTACGCCCGCCAACCCGTTGCCTTCGTCCGAGGCAAAGGCGCCTACCTGTGGGACGCCGACGGCAAGAAGTATCTCGACTTCCTGGCCGGCATCGCCGTCAACGGCTTGGGCCACAGCCACCCCGCGATCACCGAGGCGGTCGCCGCCCAGGCCGCGCGGCTGGTCCATACCTCCAACTTGTTTTACAACCAAAGCCAGGCCGAGTTGGCCGAGCTGCTCTGCCGCCACTCCTTCGCCGACAAGGCCTTCTTCTGCAACAGCGGGGCCGAGGCCAACGAGGCGGCGGTCAAGCTGGCGCGGATCTACCAAAAGCAAAAGAAGGGCGAGGGCAGCTTCGAGATCCTCACCATGGAAAAGAGCTTCCACGGCCGCACGCTGGGCATGATCGCGGCGACGGGGCAAGACAAGGTCAAAAAGGGCTTCGAGCCCCTGCCCGAGGGTTTCCGCCACGTGCCTTACGACGACCTGCCGGCCCTGGCCGCGGCGATGAGCGGAAAGACCTGTGCCGTCCTGCTCGAGCCGGTGCAAGGGGAGGGCGGGGTGCGCTACCCCGCGGAGGGCTACCTGCGGGGCGTCCGCGAGCTGTGCAAGCAACACGGCGCCTTGCTGATCTACGACGAGGTGCAATGCGGGATGGGCCGCACCGGCAAGCTCTTCGCCTACGAGCACTCCGGCGTCGCTCCCGACATCATGAGCCTCGCCAAGTCGCTGGGTGCGGGACTCCCGATCGGCGCCTGCCTCGCCACCGACGAGGTGGCCCGGGCCTTCCAGCCCGGCAGCCACGCCTCCACCTTCGGCGGCAATTTCCTGGTCTGCGAGGCGGCCAAGGCCTTCCTGCGGGTCCTGCTCGAGGACGGTTTCCTCGAGAAGGTGCGGCAGACGGGCGCCTATTTGGTCGAACGCCTGCGCGGCCTGCAGAAGAAACACCCCTGGATCCGGGAAGTCCGGGGCGAGGGGTTGATGGTCGGCGTCGAGCTGGAGATCCCCGCCAAACCCCTGGTCGACGCCGCCCTTAACGAGGGACTCGTCATCAACGCGGCCCAAGAGAAGATCCTGCGCCTGGTACCCCCGCTGAACATCGGCAACCGCGAGGTCGACGAGGCCGTCGACCTGCTCGACGACGTATTCGCCCAGGCGCCCGGAGGCGCGCCCGCATGAACAAGCCCAGGCATTTTCTGACCCTCTTCGAGTACAGCGCAAAAGAACTGATCGACCTGCTGGTCCTGGCCGACGACCTGAAGTCCCGCTTCAAGAAGGGAAAGGAAGACAACAGCCTCAAGGGCAAGATCCTCGCGATGGTTTTTGAAAAATCCTCGACCCGTACTCGGGTCTCCTTCGAGGCCGCGATGCTGCAGCTGGGCGGGCACGCGATCAACATCACCACGACCGAGAGCCAGCTCGGCCGGGGCGAGACCTACGAAGACACCGCCCGGGTCCTTTCGCGTTATTGCCAGGGCATCATGCTGCGCACCTTCTCGCAGGCCAACCTCGAGAAGATGGCCGAGGCCTCCTCTGTGCCGGTGATCAACGGGCTCACCGATCTCTTCCATCCCGTCCAGGTGATGGCGGACCTGCAGACCATCCTCGAGGTCAAAAAGACGCTGAAGGGCCTCAAGGTCACTTACGTCGGCGACGGCAACAACCTGGCCAACACCTGGATCAACGCGGCGATCGTCCTGGGCTTCGACCTCAACGTCTCCTGCCCGCCGGGCTATAAGCCCTCGGGGGCCTTGCTCAAGCAGTTCGGTAAAACCCACGACAACGTCCAGCTGGTCGAGGACCCGATCGAGGCGGTGAAGAGCACCGACGTGATCTACACCGATACCTGGTTCTCGATGGGGCAGAAAGAGGACGAAAAGAAGCGGCAACTCTTCTCGCCCTACCAGGTCAACCGCGAGATGCTCTCGCACGCGGCCGACGACGTGATGGTCCTGCACTGCCTTCCAGCGCACCGCGACGAAGAGATCACCAGCGAGGTCTTGGACGGGCCGCATTCCTACGTATGGGAAGAGGCGGAAAACCGGCTGCATATCCAGAAGGCGATTTTAAAGACCCTGATGGGGTGATTCCCTTTTTTTGTAACTTAGGAGATTCCCATGTCCGGCAACATCAAAAAAGTCGTCCTCGCCTACAGCGGCGGCCTCGACACTTCCGTCATCATCAAATGGCTGATCGAACACCACGGCTGCGAGGTCGTGGCCTTCGCCGCCGACCTGGGCCAGGGCGAAGAGCTCTCGCCGCTCCAGGAGAAGGCGATCAAGACCGGCGCCAGCAAGATCTACATCGAGGACCTCAAGGAAGAGTTTGTCCGCGACTTCGTCTTCCCGATGCTCCGCGCCAACGCGATCTACGAGGGCGCCTACCTGCTAGGTACCTCGATCGCGCGCCCGCTCATCGCCAAGAAGCAGATCGAGATCGCCCAAAAAGAAAAGGCCGACGCGGTCAGCCACGGAGCCACCGGCAAGGGCAACGACCAAGTGCGCTTCGAGCTGACGTACTACGCCCTGCAGCCCGGCATCCACGTCATCGCCCCCTGGCGCGACTGGACCTTCAAGTCGCGCAGCGACCTGATCGAGTACGCCGAAAAGAACGGCATCCCGGTGCCGGTCACCAAATCCAAGCCCTACAGCTCCGACCGTAACCTGCTGCACATCAGCTTCGAGGGCGGCATCCTCGAGGACCCCTGGAACGAGCCGCCGGCCGATATGTTCCTGCTCAGCAAAAGCCCCGAGGCCGCGCCCGACAAGCCCACCGTGATCGAGGTCGACTACGAGAAGGGAAATCCCGTCGCCGTCAACGGGCAGAAGCTTTCGCCCGCCGCCTTGCTGGCCAAGTTGAACGAGATCGGCGGCGAGAACGGCGTGGGGCGGGTCGACCTGGTCGAAAACCGCTTCGTCGGCATGAAGAGCCGCGGCGTCTACGAGACGCCGGGCGGCACCATCTTGCACGCCGCCCACCGCGCCATCGAGTCGATCACCCTCGACCGCGAGGTGCTCAAGATTCGCGACTCGCTGATCCCGACCTACGCGGCCCAAGTCTACAACGGCTTCTGGTACGCCCCCGAGCGCGAACTCTTGCAGGGCCTGATCGACGAGGCCCAGCAGCGCGTCAGCGGCACGGCCCGCCTCAAGCTCTACAAGGGCAACGTCACCGTCACGGGACGCAAGTCGCCCAACTCGCTGTTCAGCGAGGACTTCGCCACCTTCGAGAAGGACACCGTGTACAATCAGAAGGACGCGGAGGGCTTCATCAAGATCAATGCCTTGCGTTTGAAGATCCGTTCCTTGATGCAGCGGGCTCGGTAGTATAACTTGTTGAAAGTCATCATGTTTATTGGCAGTGGCCCCGGGACTCCGGGGCCATTTTTTTTATTGCTTGACCTCTCGCCGGACGCGGAGTTCCATGGACGCCTGGCGGCCAAATTAGCTTTATTCTTAACAGCCTTGACCAAGCCCGCGGGATTCGCCTCCCGCGGGCTTTTTTATTTTAGTTTCAAGACCTTGCGCAACTTCCCTCCGTCCGGGCCGAAGATGGGCCAATACGTAAATTTCGGGGCATTTCAACGGGTTCCTCATGATTCGGGTGGATTTTTCCGCGAACTTTCGCCGCAACTGGGACGGGGGAGGGCGAACCGGAGCGCAGGGTCTCCATCAAGGTTCGCTGCCGCCTCTCGAGCGCGAGCGGGTCTTGGCGGGCCTGGCCTTCCGCGATCCGGCCTTGCGGGCCGAGCTGCGCGCCTTGGCCGCGGAGGCGGATCCGGAGTTGTTTTACGAGGGCCTGCTGGGGATGGGGGCGCGGCTGGAGCGGGCCGGGGATTTAAATTCCGCGATTCCTATTTATGCGGCGATTGTAGGGGCCGTTCCCCCCTTAACGGGGGACAAGCGCGAAGGGCCCCTACAGCGTAGCGCTCAGGCACGGCTCGACGCGATCCTGGGCCGCGGCGCCTTCGGTCCTCGCGCGGAATTTCTCCTCCGCCATTTCGCCCGCGAGGCCTCGCGCCCCGACATGATCCTCGGCATGACCGCCGCCGGCCTCGTCGCCTCCGGGCTACGATTTGGCGTCCTAAGCCGCCTCGCGGCCTCGCCGACCGCAACCTGGTTCAACCGCGGAGCCGGCGCCGCGCTCACCGCCTCGGCCGCCGCCTTTTTGCCGGAGACCGCGGCCTTTTGGTCCGCCGCGCGGCTTTGGAACCTCGCGGCGGGCGAGCGCCTGGATTGGACGGCGGCCGGGATCGGCAGGGAATGGGCCTCGTTGGCCCTGACACTGGGCTTCCTCAAGCTGGGCGGCGCCTTGAGCCACGGGATCTTCCATCGGGTCCACGGCATCGACCCGCTCGCGGGCGGCGCCGGGCGGCTCCCGGGCTTCACCCGTGTCTCCCGCCCGCTCTTCGAGCAGATCGGCGTCTTCTCCGGCATCCATCTCGGGCACTGGGCCGAGGCCCGCTTGGGGCTGCGCCCGCAAGACCCCCACGCCAATCCCTGGTTGGAGAGCCTCGCTACGCTCCTGCACCTGCACGTCGGCGGGCGCCTGGCCCATCACGCCTGGGGGCCGACGCAGGCGCGGCGCATGCGCGCCTTGGCGCTGCAAACACGTCAGGTCGAGGCCTGGGGCGCCCTAGCCGCCCGGCCCGAGGCTTGGGGGGAGTTCCGCCGGCCGTCGGTCTACGCCATGGCCATGGGCGACGCCGGCGGAGCCGGTCCGCGCGGCCCCGGGGAGATTTGGGGCGAATGGATCGGGGCGCGCGAGCGACCCGCGCCCAAGTACTACCGGACCCCGGTATATGAATACGGGGACGCGGCGGAGTTCCTCGAGGGCGTCCGGCGGGCGAGTCGCGGCTTGGGCCCCGAGGTGCGCTGCCTCTTCGTTCAGGTGGAATCCCAGAACGGTTACGGAGAGGCGGCGGTGCTGCGCGAGCTCTTGCGCGTGCACCCCGGCCTCCAGGAGATACGCCTGCGCTTCCTCGGCGGCCGCCTCGTCTGGCTGGTGAAGGAAGAAGGGGGACGTGTCATTTCGGAATCCGAGGAGGCCGATCCCAACGATCCCGTGCATCTCGGCCACGACCTGCCGCTCGAGGCGGTTTTCAAGGTTCGGCTGCGCCCGCGTTGGTCGAGCCGCCGTCCCACCGGTCCCCTGCACGAAATGCTGGGCGAGGCGCGGGTGCAGGCCGGCTTGGACCTGCCGGATGTCGCCCGTCGCCTTTTGGAAGAGCCGAACCTGCGGCGCGAGCTGTCCTTCTACCGCGGCGCCTTTCGCGGGATCTCCGACCTGAGGGCCTGGGAAGCGGGGCCTAAGCGGGCGATTCCCTTTCCGCTGCTGCGGGCCCTGGCCGAAATGTACGGGCAGGACCTTCGGACCTGGATCGCGGCCTCCAACCGCGACCTTCACCCCGACATTCCGCGCCGCCTCTGGGAGGGCGAATATTATCCGCTCTACCTCGAGGCCAAGACCGATCTCGACCGCCTGCGGGAGTACGACGCGGCGCCGGAGGGGAGGGGGCGCGGCTCCTTCGGATGGCGCCTGTTCGAGGCGCGAAAAAATCCCGACCGATATTTTTCGACGGGGGGCTTGGCCGAGCGGGTCGGAATTCTGCCCAAGATGCTGCACGACTTCGAGCGCAACCATCATTCGCCCAACGCGGCGACGCTGCGGGCCCTGGTCGAGGCCCTCAACCGGACCGAGGCCGATCTCGCCGGCGCGGTCTCGCGCACCTTCCATCCCGACCTGCCCCTGGCCGAGCTCTTTCCCGGCCAGGAGATCTTCCTCACGCCGCACAGCCTCGACGCCGCCAAGGTCGCCGCCTACGCCCGCGAGCCGGGGAGCTTGGGGCAATACCTCTTTGCCGCCCGCAAGCTGAGGCCGCGTTTTCCTTCCGCCGATGAAGTCAGCGCCGAGATCGGCCGCAATCCGAATTACTTCGCGCGGCACGAATCCAACGCCGTCCACTTCGGCCGGGACAACCTGCATGAGTGGCTCTGGCTCTGGGACCGCATGGGTCTGCCGCGCGAGCTGTTCTTAGGGATCGCCGAGCGGCGGCACGGCATCCCGCGCGGGGACCCCGCCTACCTCTTGGCGGAGGCCCTGGAGGGGAGGAGCCTCGAGCAGGTCCAGGCGGAGAGCGAGATCAGCACCAAGATCTTGAGCGCGATCCTCCAACAGCGCGGCAACCTGGTGACGCCGGCGAGCCTGCTCAGCCTCAAGGAGGCCCTGCCGCGCCTGGACGCGGCGCGCCTTTACCTGCACTACTACCCGGAGCTGCCGTATTTCTTCCCGGAGCTCTCCGGCGCCGGCGAGCCCAGCCTGCGGGTCGATCCGCGGCGGCTGCCCGAGGTATTCCGCCGCTTCCATTTGGGCGAGGCCCTCTTCGCCCATCGCATGAACGCCGACCCCCCGCTCAGCAGCGTCGAGCTCGCCGAGCGCCTGGGCTGGGATAACCCCACGGTCGGCCGCCATGAGAGGCAATTCTCGCGCATCGAGGACGACGCCGGCCTGCGGCGCCTTTCCGAGGTCCTGGGCCTGAATCCCGGCGAGCTCTACCTTTATTTCCGGCCGGAGGTCCTGCGGCTCTTTCCCCTGCGGGATCCCGCCGGCGAGCCGTGGACGCTCTCGGAGGAGGCCTATCGGGCGCTGCTTTCCTCGAATCACGGGAGCTACGACCGCCACAACCTGCGTCGCCGCCTCTCGCCGGAGATCCTCCGGCTGCCCGCCCAGCAGGACGCGAACGGAAACCTCGACCCGGTGCGGACCTTGGCCCGGGCCCACGGGCTGGAGACCGGCCAGGCCCAGAAGCTGCTGGACCCGGCGCGGCCGCTCGGCGACGCCGACCTGCGCTGGCTCGCGGAGCGCTTCCCGCGGCTTTCCTACCGCGAGTGGTACGAGCACTTTCACCGCGCCGAGCTCGCCTTCTTCCTGGGGCGGCGGGAGGACGGCGCCATCGACTATCGCCTCCCGGAGGGCCTGGATTTCGCGGCCCTGGAGCGCCTTGACATGGTAGCCCGCATCGAGGAGCGTTCGCGCGAGACCGGGGGCGCCGTGCCCCTCTCGGTCCTGCGCAGCCTGCGCAAGAGCGGGAACCCCGGCGAGCGCAGCCTGGTGCAGATTTCCCGGTGGACCGGGCTGGACCGCAGGCTTTTATTCTTGTATTTCCGCCGGGAAGACTTGAGGCCGTTTTTGGAAAGCCGGGGTGCGGCTTCGTCCAAGGGCCGCTAACAGGCTGTTGAAAAACCGCCGGTCGTTGGGCCAAGCCGCCTGCGGCGGATTGGCGGGCGGTATATGGAGCCGGACTTACTCCGGCGGGAATAAAATTAGTTTTTCAACAGCCTCCTAATAAGGGACGAAAATACGCCATGGAATTGCTCTCCGCAGCATCCCGCACTCGCCTGAACGCCGCCGCCCGAGCGGAAATCCAATCGCTTCAACAAGAGACCGACCCGGCCTTGGCCGCCGAGTCTTGGCTGGCATTTGCGGCGAGACAGGAGAGGTCGGGGAGCATCGAGACCGCCGCCGAGATATACGCCAACGCCGCAGGGGCCGTTGGCGAAGGGCCCCTGCAACGCGACGCCCAAGCGCGGCTCGACGCGATCCTGGGTCGAGGTCCGTTCGGCGCCCGCTTCGAATTTCTCGCGCGAAATTTCGCCGCCCAGGCCGCCGATCCCGCTATGCTGGCGGGGATGGGCGCCGCCGCGACCGTCTCCTCGCTCGTCCGCCTGGGCGCCTTGTCGCGCCTGCTCGCGGCGCCGACGGCAAACCTATTGACGCGCGGCGCGGGCGCCCGTTGGGTCGGCGCCGGAGCGGCCTTTATTCCCGAGGTGGGCGCCTTCTGGGGCGCGAGTCGGCTGGCCAACGCCGCCATAGGGCGCGAGCAGGCCTGGGACGCGCGCAGCGTCTCCCGCGAGTTCGCGAGCCTGGGACTTGGTCTCGGACTCTTGAAACTGGGCGGCTGGGCGAGCCGCGGCTTCTTCGACCGCGCCCACGGCATCGATCCTATGGGAGGGGCGGCGCGCCTTCCCGCTCTTACGCGCTGGTCGCGTCCGCTGGCCGAGCAGGCCGGGCTCTTCGCCGGCATCGGCCTGGCCCATTCCCTCGAGACGCGGCTGGGCCTGCGCCCCGCCGGCCCCGAGGGGGGCTTTTGGAGCGACTCGCTGGCGACTCTGCTGCAGTTCCACGTCGGCGGCCGCTTGAGCCGGGAGCTCCTGGGCCCGCGGCACGCGGCTTGGATGCAGGGACTCGCGCTGCGAACTCGCGGCCTGGAAGCGCCGGGGCCTTCGCGCGGCGGCGCGGCTTTGGAAGGCCTAAGTGCGGGACTCGGGATTTTTTCCCACGCGACGACGCCCGAAGGCCTACGGTGGCCGGTGCCGGGTCCCGAACGCGGCCCGAGAATTTCCAACGTCCTGATGATGTCCGGTCTCGAGGGCGACACGGCGAGTCCCGGTGCTGCGGGATCTGGGGCCCCCAGGCGCCGCGAGAGCAACGGCTCCGTCGAGCTGCAGCGGCGCTTGATCGTCCGGGTCGGCGTCGAGCGCCGCATCGAGGCCGGCGATCCCGAGTACTTCACGCCGGAGCGCCTGGGCATGCTGCTCTCGCGGCTGCGCCGCGGCTTCTTCACCCGTTCCGAGCACGCCCGTATTCAACACGCGATCCGCCGCTACCTCGACGAGCGCGGCTTGGCGACCTATCCTCTCGACCATCCCCTGGTGCAGGAGCGCATCGCCCAGGTATGGCGCAACCCGCGCGCCGACGCGGCCTTCTCCGAGCGCTTCGAGGCGACGCTGCGCGAGATCGAGCGGGCAAGGGAGACGCTGGCGGCGATGAGCTTCGCGGACGGCACGCGTTTCGAGCCCTCGCGCTTCCATCGCAGCGAGGGTTTGTCTCAAGAGCTCGGCACCGAATTTTTCTTCCTGAACGACGCGGCACGGCCGACGGGCTCCTTCAAGGAGCGCGGCGCCTTGGTCGAGGTGCACCGCGTCGCCCAGGCCGGCGCCCTCCACGTCGTCACCGCCTCGCACGGCAACCACGGCCTCGCCGTGGCGCTCGCCGCGCGGAAGCTGGGCCTGCGCAGCACCATCGTCGTCCCCGACACGACGCCGCAAGTGAAGCAGGAGCGCCTGCGGGCGCTGGGCGCCGCGGTCGTCACCACCGGCGAGCAGCCCTGGCGCGGCTACGAGGAGGCCCGCGACTGGGCCCTGCGCTACGTCTTCGAGCGCAACCTCTACCTCGAGCGGAATTTCGATATCGAAGGCGCGATGCGCTATGTCCACGGCTTTGAAGACGTGGTTCCGGGGCAGGGCGTTGCGGGCTTCGAGATCCTGGCGGGGATTCGCGCGCTTCCCGCGCCCCTCCGCGAGCGCTTGGCGCGGGGGACCTTCCTCTTACCTACGGGCGGCGGCGGGTTGACCGCCGGCGTCGGCACGGTGCTGCGGCGGCACCTGCCCGAGGCCCGCGTGATCGCGGTCGTCTCGGCGGAGGCCCCGGCCCTGCATTTTTCCCTGATGGAGGGGCGGCGCAGCGAGGTCTACTTGAACGAGAAAGGCCTTTGCGACAGCGGGATCGGACTGACCATCCCCGGGGCGCGTCCCTTCGTGCTGCTCCGCGAGGGTCTGCACGGCTCGCTGGCCGTCGGCGACGGTTGGGTCGGCGAGGCGATGCGGCGGATTCACCGCCACGAGGGCCTGGTGGTGGAGGGCAGCGCGGCGACGGGCCTGGCCGCGGTCCTGAGCGGCCGCTTGCCGGAGCTGGGCGTGGATCCCAAGAATCCCGTCGTCACCATTCTCACCGGCTCCAACATCGACCCGGCCCGACATGCGGAGGTCCTGACCGCAGCGGAGGCGCCGTTTCCCGGGAACGGCTCCGCATCCTCCCGGAAATAATCGCCTTTATCGCGACCAACTAATGCCTTGACGCGCCCCGAGGGGGCTGGGTATGAGCGGGGCTCGCCTGCGCGCGGGCCCATGCCCGACACCGGGCAAATCTTTCCCAATTTTAAGGAGTTGGAACGATGTACCGCTACCGCCTGATGGCCCCCGGCCCCACGCCCGTCCCCGAATCGGTCTTGACCAAGATGGCGTTGCCCATCATCCACCACCGCACCGAGGCCTTCGAGAAGGTGGTCGCGGAGGTCCGCGAGGGGCTCAAGTGGCTCTACCAGACGCAAAACGAAATCTTGATCTTCGCGGCCAGCGGCACCGGCGCGATGGAAGGCGCGGTGGTCAACCTGCTCTCGAAGAACGACCGCGCCCTGATCGTCGACGGCGGCAAGTTCGGCGAGCGCTGGTGGAAGATCTGCAAGGCCTACGGCATCGCCCACGACGTGATCAAGGTGGAATGGGGCCAGGCCGTCGACGTGAAAGTCCTCGAGGCCAAGCTGAAAGAGCAGGACTACCGCGCGGTCTTCCTGCAGGCCTCCGAGACCTCGACCGGCGTCGCGCATCCCATCGAGGCGGTGGCCAAGATCGTCAAAAATATGCCGAACACCGCGTTGGTCGTCGACGCCATCACCGCGCTGGGCGTCGTCAATATCCCGACCGACGCTTGGGGCATCGACGTCCTGATCACCGGCTCGCAGAAGGCCCTGATGCTGCCGCCGGGCCTGGCCTTCGCCTCGGTCAGCAAGAAGGCTCTGGCGCTCTGCGAGAAGAGCGACCTCCCGAAGTTTTATTTCGACTTCAAGCGCGAGCTGAAGTCCATCCAAGAGAACACCACCGCCTGGACCCCCGCGGTTTCGCTGATCCTCGGCTTGCAAGAGGTGCTGCGCCTGATGAAGCAGGAGGGGCTGGAAAATCTCTTCAAGCGCCACGCCCTCCAGGCGAAGGCGACGCGCGAGGGCCTGAAGGCGATGGGGCTCAAGCTCTTCGCGCCGGAAGCGCCCTCCGACGCGGTCACCGCCGTCTATTCGCCCGAGGGCATGGATGCCGGCAAGATCGTCAAGACGCTCAAGAATAAATTCAACATGACCATTGCGGGCGGGCAAGACCAGGCGAAGGGCAAGATCTTCCGCATCGGACACCTCGGCTACTACGACCCGATGGACATCCTGAACGTCCTGGCGGCGGTCGAGTCGGCGCTGATCGAGCACGGCCACAAGATCGCGCCGGGGGTCGGCCTCGGCGCCGCGATGCAAGTGCTCATGGAGAAATAAATCCGCTTCATAGGAGAATGCATGCCCAAGGTATTAGTCAGCGACAAGCTCAGCGAAGAGGGCCTCAAAATTCTGCGCTCCGGCCCCGGCCTCGAGGTCGACGTGAAGACCGACCTCAAGCCGGAAGAGCTCGAGAAGATTATCCCCGACTATGACGCCCTGATCATCCGCTCCAACACCAAGGTGACGGCCGCGCTGCTCGAGAAGGCGAAGAACCTCAAGATCGTCGGCCGCGCCGGCATCGGCGTCGACAACGTCGACTGCGTGGCCGCCAGCAAGCACGGCATCATCGTCGAGAACACCCCCAGCGGCAACGCCACGACCACGGCCGAGCAGGCCGTCGCGATGATGTTCGCCGTCTCGCGCATGATCCCCCAGGCGACCATGTCGATGAAGGAAGGGAAGTGGGACAAGAAGAGCTTCGTCGGCCGCGAGCTCACCAATAAGGTCTTGGGCGTGATCGGCGTCGGCAACATCGGCAAGATCGTCGCCGAGCGGGCCCTGGGCCTCAAGATGAAGGTGATCGGCTTCGATCCCTTCCTCACCCCCGAGGCGGCGGCCCAGATGGGCATCGAATTGGTGACGCTGGACGACCTGTTCCGGCGCTCGGACTATATCACGATCCACGTCCCGCTCACCGACAAGACCCGAAACCTGATCAACAAGGATTCCTTCGCCAAGATGAAGAAGGGCGTCTTCCTGATCAACTGCGCCCGCGGCGGCATCGTCAACGAGGCCGACCTCCTGGCCGCCCTGGAAGAGGGCAAGGTCGGCGGCGCCGGCCTGGACGTCTTCGAGAAGGAGCCGCCCCCGCCCGACTACGCGCTGGTCAAGCACCCGCGGGTCGTCTGCACGCCGCACCTGGGCGCCTCGACCGACGAGGCCCAACTCAACGTCGCGATCGAGGTGGCCGAGCAGATCGTCAATTACTTCGCCACGGGCGAGGTCAAGAATGCGGTCAATTTCCCCAGTATTTCCGGGGAATTGGCGAAGATTCTGAAACCTTATCTTTTGCTCACCGAGAAGATGGGCCTGCTCCAGGGCCAGCTGGCCGAGGGCACGCCGCAGCAGATCACGATCGAGTACACGGGCGAGATCACCAAGTACCCGCTGGCCCCAATGACGGTCTGCGTGCTGAAGGGCCTGTTGCAGCCGATGCTGGAGGACGTCAGCGTCAACTACGTCAACTCCCCGGTCATCGCGAAGGAGCGCGGCATCAAAGTGGTCGAGGCCAAGACCCAGGAGGCGCTGGACTTCGCGAGCCTGGTCACGGTCACCCTCGAGACCAGCTCCGGCAAGCGCATCGTCTCGGGGACGACCTTCGGCAAGACCCACCCCCGCATCGTGCGCATCGACGATTTCTACCTCGAGGCGGTCCCCGCGGGGACGATCCTGGTGGTCCGCAACCAGGACAGGCCCGGCGTCATCGGCAACATCGGCACCCTGCTGGGCAAGAACAAGGTCAACATCTCGCGCATGCAGCTGGGCCTGCTGCGCGAGACGGGCGAGGCCCTGGCGCTCTACAACGTCGACGAGCACGTGCCCGACGAGGTCTTGAAGGAGCTGAAGGCCCTGCCGAACATCCTGTCCGTCAAAGAGGTTAAATTATAACGCGTTGCCTTCGGCCTTCTTTTACGGAATGCGTCTTCGCGAAAGGTTTAACCAAAAAAATCTATGTCTAACGTCGTAATCGTAGGCACCCAATGGGGCGATGAGGGGAAGGGGAAGATCGTCGACTTCTTCACCTCCAACGCCGACGCCGTCGTCCGTTTCCAGGGCGGCAACAACGCGGGTCACACCCTGGTGGTGGACGGGAAGAAGACCATCCTGCACCTGATTCCCTCCGGCGTCCTGCACCCGAAGAAGGTCTGCGTCATCGGCAACGGCGTGGTGGTCGATCCCAAGGTGCTTTTGCAGGAGATCCAGGCCTTGAAGAAGGCCGGCTACCTCAAGAAGCCGGACACGCTGCGGATCAGCAACCTGGCCCACGTCATCCTGCCTTACCACCAATCCATCGACCTGCTGCGCGAGGCCGCGAAGGGCGACGCGAAGATCGGCACGACGGGCCGGGGCATCGGCCCCTGTTACGAGGACAAGGTCGCGCGGCGCGGCGTTCGCATCGCGGATTTCGTCGATCCGGACATCTTCGCCGAGCGGCTCAAGACCTTGTTGCCCGAGCGCAACGCCTATATCGCCCAAGTCTTGAAGGGGAAGCCCTTCGACGCCGACGCCTTGCTTAAGGAATACCTGCCGCTCGCCAAGGCGATCCGCCCCTACGTCGACGACGTGGGCGACCTGCTGCAGACCTGGGTGCGCAAGGATTGGAAGCTGCTCTTCGAGGGCGCCCAGGGCACCAGCCTGGACGTCGACCACGGCACTTACCCCTACGTGACCTCCAGCAACACCGTGGCCGGCTACGCCTCCTGCGGCAGCGGCCTTGGCCCGACGCAGATCGACCAGGTGGTCGGCATCGCCAAGGCCTACACCACGCGGGTCGGCAGCGGGCCGTTCCCCACGGAGTTGGAGGACAAGACCGGCGAGTACCTGCGCGAGAAGGGCGGGGAGTTCGGCTCGACGACGGGCCGCCCGCGGCGTTGCGGCTGGCTGGACCTGGTCGTGATCCGCCACGCAATGCGCGCCAACGGCCTGACCTCGCTGGTTCTGACCAAGTTGGACGTCTTGAGCGGCCTCAAAAAGATCCGCATCTGCACCGGCTATCGCCTGGGCGCCAAGGTCCTGAAGACGGTCCCGGCCACGGTGGAGGACCTGCAAGAGGTGAAGCCGATTTACGTGGAGGTCCCCGGCTGGTCCGAGGACCTGACCGGCGTGACGCGGTGGAAGCAGATGCCGAAGTTCGCGAAGAAATACGTCGAGAAGGTCGAAAAGCTCCTCGATTTGCCGATGACCTCGGTATCGGTGGGGCCGTCGCGGCAGCAGCATATCGTGCTGAAAAATCCCTTTAAAAAATAATCCAATCTCAAGTCTTGCCTACGATCGGTTTCCTGCGGTGTCGGAACCACAGCAGGTGTGAATCGGAAGTCTAAGGCTTGTGGGCTTAAGTAAGCATGCGAGTCGTTAGCTCAGAGTAATTTCTTTTCTTTCTTCTTCTTCTTCTTCTTAAGGAGCACCTAGGATGGAAAAGGAATCTCCCCCGGAAGGCATTAGGCAGGAGGGAGGGCGTAGGAGCGTCCAAAAAGCCTAGAGAGCATTCGGGTTAGAGGCTGACGGAGGAAGCCTCTAACCCGATATGCGAACAGGCTTTTTGGATGCGACTAGCCCGACCGGGCCGTAGCCTTCCGGGGGAGATTCCTTTTCCATCCGGGCGTGGCGTTAGCACGGAGGTATTTACGGCGATGCGTCGGGGAATCGTCAAGATAGGTCCTCGTGGGAAAGCTCCACGGCCGAGCATGACGAGCTTCTTCCCAGGCCCTAGCAATTCTTGCTGGATTCACACCCCTCAAGATGCTTAAGATTGCCGCATGTCCGATGTCCAAGATCCTATCGTCTCCGTCGTCCGCAAGCTGAAACGCCGGACGAACCGTTACTTCCACGACTACCAAGAAAAGCTCAGCGGCCCCGCCACCGAAAAATTCCTAAGCGGAGTCCTGGCCGAGGTCGAGCAGGCCGAGACGCTCCCCGCCTGGGAGGCCGCCCTGGGCCGGTGGAACGAGGTCAAGGCCCACATCGAAACCCATTTCGAGCTGGTGCAGCTGGCCTTCCAGCGCTTCACCGAAAACCCCGAGGTCGAGGCCGAGGAACGGCGCCTAAGGGAAGAGATCGAGCCCGTCTACTCGATCTGGAACGCCAAGGTCCGCGAGAAATTCCTCGCCTCCCCCGAGCGAAAGGCCCTAGAGGCCAAGCACGGCAAGCAGTTCTTCGCCCAGCTGCAACTGGCCCAGGATGCCTTCGACCCGAAGAACGTCGAGCTCGAGACCAAGCTCAACAAGGTCCTGGCGGATTACACCAAGCTGAGCGGGGGCGCCAGCTTCGAGGTGGAGGGGAAGACCTACCCCCTGGCCCACATCAAGAAGTTCTCTTCCTCGCCGCGACCCGAGCTGAGGCGCGACAGCTACCGCAGCTACAGCGGCTGGTTTCTCAAGAACAAGCCCGCCCTCGAAGCGATCTACGACGAGGCCGTCCAATACCGCGACGCGATGGCCAAGACCCTCGGCCATCCCGACTTCATTCCGCTGGCCTACCAAAAGATGCGCCGCCTCGATTACGGCCCCGAGGACGTGCGGGTCTTCCGCGAGGAGATCCGCGAGGTGATGGTGCCCTTGGCGGTGAAGATCCGCGAGCGGCAGGCCAAGTCCCTGGGGCTGGCGCGGATGCAGGCCTGGGACCTGGATTATTTCCCGGAGTGGAAGACCGGCGAGCTCAAGGTCTCCATCCCCCAGCAGACCCGGGCGGGCCTGAACGTCTACCGAGGCCTCTCTCCGCGCCTGGCGGAACACTTCCAGCGGATGATCGACTGGGACTTGGTCGACGTCCCCGCCCGCGTCGGCAAGGCGCCCGGCGCCTTCTGCACCGGATTCTACGACTACCGGGTCCCGTATATCTTTTTGAACAGCGTCGGCGAGGCCGCCGACGTGACGACCTTGCTGCACGAGTGCGGCCACGCTTTCCAGGCCTGGGAGAGCCGCGACATCGAGCTGATCGAGCTCAGCCACCCGACGCTGGAGGCCTGCGAGGTGCACTCGATGGGGATGGAATTCCTGGCCCAGCCTTACTACGGAGAATTTTTTTCCGAACCGGACGCCGACGCCTTCCGCAAAAAGCACCTGGCCGAGAGCATCCTGCTCTTGCCCTACATCGCGATGGTCGACGAGTTTCAGCACCGCGTCTATTCCGGCGAGGCGAAAGGCGAGGCGGGCCGGGCGCGCGCCTGGGAAGAGCTGGAAAACAAATACATGCCGGGCATCGACTTCGGCGACCTGCAGGCCTGGAAGCGCAGCCGCTGGATCCGCCAGCTGCACATCTTTCAAGTGCCCTTCTATTATATCGATTACGCCATCGCCCAAGTCGGGGCTTGGCAGCTCTGGACCCAGAGCCTCCGCGACAAAGAGGCCGCCCTGGACAATTATCTCAACCTCTGCAAGCTCGGCGGCACCCTCCCGCTGAAGGAATTTTTCGCCGCCGGAAAATTGCTGCTGCCTTTCCAGAAAGGCGTGCTAAAGGGCCTGATGGCCGAGATCGAGCGGATCGAGCCCCTGTTTTAACCGTCTCCCGAGCGCTATGAGCGAAACCTCCATCCAAAACGTCTTCAGCGACCACCGCGTCTTCGACGTGAAGCCGCGCGGCGAGGGCGCGCCGCTTCTGCCCGACCTCGAGACCTATCGCCGGCTCTACCGGGCTTCCGTCGAAGACCCCGAGGAATTCTGGGGCGGCGTCGCGGAGGGCTTCGAGTGGTTCCAAAAGTGGGAGCGTGTCCTGCGCTACGACTGGGGCGACAAGATCGAGGTGTCCTGGTTCGAGGGCGCGAAGACCAATCTAAGCCTCAATTGCCTCGACCGGCATCTGAAGTCTCGCGGCGACAAGGTCGCCCTGATCTGGGAGGGCAACCGCCCCGGCGAGACGAAGAGCTTCACCTACCGCCAGCTGCATCGCGAGGTCTGCCGCCTGGCCAACGCGTTGAAGGCCTTGGGCGTCCGGAAGGGCGACCGCGTGGCGATCTACCTGGGCATGGTCCCCGAGCTGGCGATGGCGCTCCTGGCCTGCGCCCGGTTGGGCGCGATTCATAACGTCATTTTCGGCGGCTTCTCCGTCGAGTCGCTCAAAGAGCGCATCCTCGACTGCCGCGCCGAGTTCCTGCTCACCGCCGACGGCCTGTTCCGCGGCGAGAAGTCGGTCTCGCTCAAGTTCGTCGCCGACAAGGCCCTCGCGGCCTGCGAGGCGGAGGGGCACAAGTTGATCGCCTCGCTGGTCCTGCGCCGCACCGGCGAAGCGATCGACATGGTCGAGGGCCGCGATTACGAGTGGAGCGAGCTGATCTCCTTGCAGGAAGACGAGGCCGCCCCCGAGCCCATGGACGCCGAGGACCCGCTCTTCATCCTCTACACCAGCGGTTCGACGGGCAAGCCCAAGGGCGTCCTGCACACGACCGCCGGCTACATGGTGCAGGTGGCGACGACCTTCAAGTATGTCTTCGATTACCGCGAGAGCGACGTCTTCTGGTGCACCGCGGACGTGGGTTGGGTGACGGGGCACAGCTACCTAGTCTACGGGCCGCTGCTCAACGGGGCGACGACCGTGATGTTCGAGGGAATCCCCACCTACCCGGCGGTCGACCGCTTTTGGGAGACGATCGACCGGCACCGGGTGAGTATTTTCTACACCGCCCCGACGGCGATCCGCTCGCTGATGCGCTCGGGCGAGGCGCCGGTACAAAAACATTCCCTCGAGAGCCTGCGGGTCCTGGGCACGGTGGGCGAGCCGATCAACCCCGAGGCCTGGGTTTGGTACTTTCAGACGGTGGGGAAGGGCCGCTGTCCTGTAGTCGACACCTGGTGGCAGACCGAGACCGGGGCGATCATGATCAGCCCGTTGGCGGGCGCGATGCCGCTGAAGCCCGGTTCGGCGGCGCTGCCCTTCTTCGGCGTCCAGCCCAAGATCCTGCGAGAAAACGGCCAGCCCTGTGGCCCCAACGAGGGCGGCCTCTTCGTGATCGAGGCGCCCTGGCCCGCGATGATCCGCGGCGTCTACGGCCAGCCCGAGCGCGTGAAGCAGACCTACTTTTCCAAATTTCCCGGGCATTACTTCGCCGGCGACGGCGCCCGCTGCGACGCCGACGGTTACTACTGGTTTCTCGGCCGGATGGACGACGTGCTCAAGGTCTCGGGGCACCGTCTCGGGACCGCCGAGCTGGAGAGCGCCTTCGTGAAGAATCCCGACGTCGCCGAGACGGCGGTGGTCGGATTCCCGCACCCGATCAAGGGCGAGGGCATCTACGCCTTCATCACCTTGAAAGAGGGCGTGCAGCCCTCGCGGGGCCTGCGCCGCGAGCTGATCCAGCACATCGCGAGCGAAGTCGGCCCCATCGCCAAGCCGGACCACATCCAATTCACGCCCGCGCTGCCCAAGACGCGCAGCGGGAAGATCCTGCGCCGAGTCTTGCGCCAGATCGCCTCGGGCGAGGTCGGCGACCTGGGCGACACGACGACGCTCGCCGACCCCAACGTCGTGCAGCAGCTTTTAGAGGGCGCCCGCACCGAAAGGGAAGAATAACCGTATTGACGGCCGTATGTATCGGCATTAGTATGGCTTCATGCCGGAGCTTTCCCCCAAGACCCAGCGAATTACCGCCAATATTCCCAAAGACCTGCTGCGCGACGCTCAAAAGGTCACCCGGCGCGGCATCACCGAGACCCTCGTGGAAGGTCTTCATCTGTTGAAGCGTCGCCGTGCCTACGACAAGGCGATGGCCCTGAAGGGCAAGCTGCGCCTCCAAGTCGATATCGAGAAATCCCGTGAGCGAAATCCTGGTTGATACTTGCGTATGGATCGATTTTTTCGCCGGACGTCCTTTGCCGCGCTTGGAGGAGGCCCTTCAGGAAGGGAGGGCGCGGCTCAGTCCCGTCGTGGCCGCCGAGTTGCTGAGCGGGGCCAGGGCCGGTTCCGAGCAAAAAAAGCTGCGGGCCTTCCTGTTGGATCTTGAGACGCCTGCCTTCGGAATCGGGCACTGGTTCGAGGTGGGCGTCTTGCGGCAGAAGTTGGCGAAGAAAGGCCTTCAGGTCTCCACGCCGGACGCCCATGTGGCGCAGGCGGCCCTCGACGGCGGAGGTCTCCTATATAGTTTTGACCAGATTTTTAAGAAAATGGCGGCGTGGATTCCACTGAAAATCGTTGATTGAAGCGATTCGGAACATCCCGTCCCCACGAGGTATCCCCATGTCGACGCGAGAAAATCGGCTTAAATTCGAAAAGTCCCCCTACCTGCTCCAGCACAAGGGCAACCCCGTTCACTGGCAGGCCTGGGGCGAGGAGGCCTTCCGCGCGGCGCGGGAAGAGAACAAGCCGATCTTCCTCAGCATCGGATATTCCACCTGCCATTGGTGCCACGTGATGGAGCACGAGTCCTTCGAGGCTCCGGAAGTCGCAGAGGTCTTGAACCGCGACTTCATCCCGATCAAGGTCGACCGCGAGGAGCGCCCCGACGTCGACGACATCTACATGTCCGCCTTGCACGCGATGCGCCAGCGCGGCGGCTGGCCGCTCAGCATGTTCCTCACGCCCGAGCTCAAGCCTTTCTACGGCGGAACCTACTGGCCCAAGCCGCTCTTCCTCAACGTGCTGGGCCAGGTCGCCAAGGTCTGGCGCGAAGCGCCCGGCCAGGTCTTCGAGACCGGCGATTCCATCGTCGACTACCTCAAGCTGCAGAAATCCGCCCAAGCCGAGGGCGTGGGCCTAAGCGAGGACGTCTTCGGCGCCTTCTTCCGCCAGAGCCTGATGAGCTTCGACCCCGCCTGGGGCGGCTTCGGCCAGGCGCCGAAGTTTCCGCACGCCAACCAGCTTTCGATGCTGTTGCGGATCTGGCGGCGCGGCGGCGATCCGCGCGCCCTGGAAATGGTGAAATTCACCCTCGACAAGATGGCGCGGGGCGGGATCTACGACCACCTCGGCTACGGCTTCGCGCGCTACTCCACCGACGCGCGCTGGCTGATCCCTCACTTCGAAAAGATGCTCTACGACAACGCCCAGCTGGCAGTCGCCTACCTCGAGGGCTTTCGCGCGACGCAAGAGCCGATGTTCCGGCGGGTCGCCCAAGAAACCCTCGACTACGTCCTGCGCGTCATGACCGATCCCGAGGGCGGCTTTTACTCGGCCGAGGACGCCGACAGCGAAGGGGAAGAGGGAAAGTTCTACGTCTGGACCTTCGAGGAGCTGAGCGAGGTCCTGACCCGCGACGAGCTCGATCACTTCTGCCGCGTCTACCAAGTCGCGCCCGGCGGCAATTTCGAGCACGGAACGAATAACCTTAGCCTAGCGGCGGAATTCGGCTGGGCCGAGAAAGACCACCCGCTGCTCCGCTCGGCGAGCGAGAAGCTCTTCCAGATCCGCGAGGCCCGCGTGCATCCGCACAAGGACGACAAGATCCTCACCGCCTGGAACGGCCTGATGATTCGGGCCATGGCGATGGGCTGGCAGGTCTTGGGGGATCGGCGCTATCTCGACGCGGCCCATCGCGCGGCGGCCTTTTTGAAAACGAAGCTCGCGCCGCAGGGCGATCTCTTGGCCCGCTACCGCGACGGCGAGGGTCGCTTCGCCGCGCGCCTCGACGACTACGCCTATCTGATCCAGGGCTTGATCGAGCTCTACCAGTGCGACTTCCGCCCCGAGATCCTGAGCTGGGCCCTCGACCTGCAACGGCGGCAGGATGCCAAGTTTTGGGACGCGGCCGGCGGGGCCTACTTCTTCACCGACGGCAGCGACGCGAGCCTCTTGGTGCGTGGCAAGGAGGGCTCGGACGGCGCCCTGCCCAATGCCAACGCGGTTGCCGCCGCCAACTTGCTGCGGCTCCACGACCTCACCCTGGATGCCGCCTATCGCGAAAAGGCGCTCAAGACCCTCGAGGTCTTCGCCCCGACCGCGGCCGAGTTTCCCTCCGCCTTCGGGACCTTGCTCTTGGCCTACGATTACCTGACCGATCTCTCCAGCGAGCTCGCGGTTTTGGAAGGGAAGGCAGGGGAGGGCGCCGGCTTTTTCGCGAAGCTGCGCGGCGGTTTTTTCCCCAACCACGTCGTCGCCTCCGCCGTGGAGTCCGCAGATTTTCCGCCGCTCTTGCAACACCGCAAGGCCCAGGGCGGCAAGACCACTTACTACCTCTGCCGAGACCATGCCTGCCGGGCGCCCACGCAGGACGGGGAGGAAATCCTGGCCCAGCTCTCCGAGTGCGCGCGCTACGATTTGGCAGGTCCGTCGGATTAAGCCCGGAGGGATTCTCGCCCCCGCCTCGGCGGGGCGCTTGTGGCCTGGATTCCCCAGAAGGCCTTCCAACGAAAGTAACTGCCATCTAACTTATTGAAAATATTAAATATTTAATGATTTCACTCAGGCGATCTTGGCCCGGGTTTTGCTTATCTTAAACCCCGGCATGGGCACCGCCGCGAAATCCCTTCATTCCACTCCCGCCATCGAGGAATTCCTGGGC
>JAANMY010001281.1_pt1 | contig 29436 bp, 33 predicted proteins | sample 7279691 | NCBI WGS metagenome assembly JAANMY01 (sample SAMN14094543, study PRJNA606508) | bioreactor metagenome | isolation source: A lab-scale SPAN reactor treating ammonium-rich wastewater day 388 | place: Ireland: Galway | collected 2018-02-07
CTCAGGCTGAAGAAAACTACCGACAAACCCAGGATAATAAGACATTGATGGATATTTTACTTTAACCAAATAGCCTCCTCGATTGTCGGGACGGTTCAGTATTCAGATCTTGCAACTCCCATCCCGAGTTATGTCCAGGATGGTCTACAGGTACATAACGGGGTGGAGCTGGTCCTAACCGGAAAAATAACCGACAATCTGACCATCATGGGGGGCGGCACTTTGATGGATATCAACGTGGAGAAATCCAATAATCCTGCGCTAGAAGGCAAAAAACCAACCAATGCCGCATCAAGGATGGGCAAGATTTATGCGGAATATGCTCTGCCATGGATTACAGGATTGAGCCTAACTGGGGGTATTTACTATACTGGTGAAAGATACGCCAACGCGGCCAATACCGATAAGATTCCGAGTTATACCCTGTACGATATTGGAGCACGCTATAGTACCCGTGTACTGAATAAAGCGCTGACCGTGCGTCTGAATGTCATCAATCTGACAGGTAAAGATTACTGGCAAAATTCTAATTTTCTAGGCGTACCAAGAACTGTAGCGTTTTCTGCCAGTATGATGTTTTAGCAAAACACTGATTTTTCCCGCCATCCGGATTGTTTCATCCCCGCAGGATTTGCAATGATAGCGTTTCCTTTGTCTTTCCTGGATCCTTGATCATTCCCACGCTTCGCGTGGGAATGCCGCCCGCCGTGCAGGATGCAAACATGATGCGCTGACATTGTGCGCGCAACTCGCGCACGAAGCTTAAGGCACGCGTGGGGTTGTCAGCAGCGATATAATCAGCAATGGCTTCGAGGTCTTGCTCGGCCAGCAGAGTAAAGGCCAGACGCATCAACGTTCAACTTGCGCAGCGTACTTGGCCTCGAGGCGGTCGAACACTGCCTCGGCAGATTTGGTAGGACTGCTGGCCCGGCCTGCTGCGATTTCTGCACGCAGGGCATCAAGCTCAAGCTGTTCACGCTCCTCCAGCAGACGCAACCCCGCTCGCACCACTTCGCTTACCGAGCTATAACGCCCGGTTTCAACCTGATGTGCCAGAAATTTCTCAAAATGCTCACCCAACGTCACGCTGGTATTTTTTTGTGCAGACATAGTCGTCGCCTGAAGAGTTTCAGAAGAATCTTCTCTTGCTTTGACAAGTTGGATGTAGTTTTCCGATTCTTCATCCATTTCGCTCTGATTGTAGATTATTTAATTAGTGTTAACAGGATCTAACACCATGTTTTGTATCTCCTGTAAATCCTGAGCTTCATCAAATCTGACTTTTGGCATTCTGCCAGGCAGAAATACCCGTTTCAACCAGATGGTAAACGTCCGTCGCAACCCACTCTGTTCCGGTGATTGCAACCAGATAATCAGTGCCTGCAGTATTTGTTGGACATCTTCCGGGGTACGACTGTTCTCCAGCCGGAATAGTGCTGCCGTCAGATTACGCAGGGTGGCCAGTTCATGATCATGATAGCTGCCTTCATCCAGCAGCAGGTAGACATACAGCCAGTCTTTCCCCCAGCGTATACGCCAGATGATGTCGTCGTGCCGTTCACGCAGATCGTCACTGACGTAACTACTAGGGAGCCTCGATTGAGTCCTCCATGAACCGCATTGCAGGCAAAATCGTGATGATCGCAAGAAGCGCGACGAAGGTCGTAGCTATTCTACTATTCTACGATGCCGAGGAGCGCGACACAGTGAGCGCATGATTTTGCTGCAACCCTTTGGGGCACTGGTTTTGCAGACGGACTGCAGCGTTGAGCTCGTTGTGAAGGGGCTAACCATTCACTGCCTCACTTGCCTTGCATTCCATCCGCAAAACACAGTGTGCGGCCATGTGGGACTCAATCAGAGGCTCCCTAACTTTTTCCAGTGTGGAAATCCAATTCATTTACCCAGTCTTCCCGAAAGAAAAAGAAGCCCGGATAACCCCAACCGTTATCGCGAGGCTCTTCGAGCCGTGATGATCCAGGCTCTGGGGTTGGTGGAGGAACTGGAAGGTCTGTTCTTGCTGAAACGCCAATCCATCGCTCAGATGGAACAGACCGAAGCTGTCAGCCAGCGTAAGCGTGCTCCGCGCAGGAAAGCGCCATGAAGCAGCTGACCGTGCACTATTGCGGCTGGAGGGTGGCCGACGAAACTGACCTCGGCTGTCAACATCCGTTTGCGCAACCAGTACGGATGGGTGGATTGATCCCTTCGCCGGCTGCTGGAAAAAAACTAAGGAAATGAGAGTATTTGATCTGGATTCCGGCGTTCTGCCGGAATCAGGTGGTGACTGTTTGCTGTGCAGATTACCCGGCAGTTATTTCGCCATTTGCCTTTCCCGGATTTCGTCCAGTGTTTTGCAGTCGATGCAGAGTGATGCGGTTGGTCTTGCTTCCAGCCGTTTCAGGCCAATTTCGATACCGCATTTCTCGCAATAGCCATATTCCCCTGAGTCGATTTTGGTGAAAATCTCGTCAATTTTCTTGATCAGTTTACGCTCGCGGTCGCGACTGCGCAGTTCCAGTGCCATATCGGATTCTTGCGTAGCCCGATCAGCCGGGTCAGCGAAAATGGTGGATTCTTCCTGCATGACATGGACGGCGCGATCGATTTCCATGCTGAGTTCGGCCCGCTGGTATTCCAGTATTTTCCGGAAATGTGCCAATTGCTCCGGGCTCATGTATTCCTCGCCTGCTTTGGGCTCATAAGGGGGAATGGTGCGTGATTCCAGTTGTTTACCCATTCGTTGCATACTCCTTCTGGTTGTTCACCTTGTAAGTTGAGGAAAAATAAACCTGTCATCAATACCAGAAAGCATCATGGATGGCAAGTAAACGGCTGAAGAATGAGTGAAAACCTTATCAGATATATTGGTAATGCTGTGATTCGTAGATATGTTTTGTAAGTGTATTTGTATTCGATGGATCGAGCTGTATAAACTGCAGTAGCATTCATGCAGTTACAGCCTGACAATCCCTGCGGATACGATTTCACTCAGTTCTGAAAAAGGTGCTATGAAGAATTCTGCTGCTATAGCGTGGAAGTTTCTGTCTGTTCCGGCGCAACCCGGAAAAATGAAATCCGGGCGTGGCTGGCGTCAGCTTGCGTATACAGATTGGGGAAATCCGAAAAATGAACATGTGGTGGTGTGTGCCCATGGCCTGACACGCAATTGCAGGGATTTCGATTTTCTTGCGGCAGCGCTGGAACAGGATTTCAGAGTGATTTGTGTCGATATGGCAGGGCGGGGGCGCAGCGACTGGCTGAAAGAGGCTGAGGATTATAATTCGGCGGCAACTTATGTGTCGGATATGGAGCATGTGCTCGAACATGTTTACCGGCAGAATGACAGCGACAGCTTCCGGATTTACTGGGTAGGGGTATCGATGGGTGGATTGATCGGCATGCTGCTCGCTGCCCGCCAGCGTCCCGCGGTATCTTACCGATTCAGAACGCTGGTGATGAGTGATATCGGCCCGCATGTCTCTTCCGGGATATTGAGTCTGTTTGCGACCACGATTGGCAAGGATCCCCGTTTCCGGAGTCTGAGTGAGCTGGAATCCCACATGCGCGCTACTGCCTTGCCTTATAGTCCGTTGACAGATACACAATGGCATCATTTGGCACTGTACAGTGCGCGCGAATATGAGGATGGCACGATTGGCTACCGTTACGATCCGGCGATTTCATCCGGTTTCAGGCCGGATCGTATCAAGGATATCGATTTGTGGGCCTACTGGAACAGGCTCGATCTTCCAGTGTTGGTGCTGCGGGGAGAGAAATCAGGCGTATTGACGCCTGAAACAGCGGGTGAAATGCAATTACATCGGTCCAATGTGCAGATTACCGAGCTGGCGGGTATCGGGCATGCGCCCATGCTGATGGATGCGGATCAGATCAATCTGGTCAGAGATTATCTGCTGAAAATCAGAAACCGGACAGAATGAGGATTGTCCGGTTAGTGTCCTGATCTCTGCAGATAGAAACGGTTTTCTCAGTGTTTGATTCGAACCCGGTAACTGAGGATAGTTTTCTGGTTGGTGGGAACTTTGACCAGCCATTCGACCAGATTGGCAGAAGATTTTGTGTGTGGCTGGGATTCTGAAATCATCATCCAGTCACCCGGGATGGGCTCCTGTACGCGAATCGTGACAGCTTCCTGACGAGCATTATGGATTTCGATCTGGTGAGCCGTTTCGGTAAAACGGCGAGAAGGGGTATCCAGTTGCTGAAAGTCGGTTTGAGTCCGCATGGCCGTAATATCGGTAGCCTTGCCCAGTTTTACGCGAACCTCTTCGTTTTTTGCAGTATGGTCGATGTGATCTTCACCTAAAAACTGGAGATTATCGCGAGAGTCATTCTGGTAGACGCGTATGGTTCCCCTGGGTAACGGCACACCCAATCCTTCTCCTTCGTTCTTGAACTGGATCAGTACTACTGGCTTCAGCTTGTCATCGAGATTGGAATATCTGCTGAAATAATAGGCATTCGTGCCGCGCAACAGAAACTCCTGACTGACCGGAATATCCGTTACCGACATCAGTGTGATCTGCTTGCTCTGATTCTCTGCCAGTGTAGTGGGAACGGGCAGGGAGTAAAGATGATATTCGGATAATGATTCCTCTCTGACTGCCTGATATTCAGCCGCATCAGCTACCATGGCCATCATTTTTCTTGCCTGGGGTGGCTCGGGAGTAACCTGATTGACCTCTCCGGAAACCAGCTGCAAATGAGCATCAGGGTAGGCAATACCACTATGATTGGCCAGCGTGACCAGTCCGCTGAGATCGAGCCGGCCGTCGTTGGCATCGAGCCGGGCGACGTAATCAGCCTGCCAGGAAAGCCCGGAAGTCAGGTAGGATAATTCGAGTTCATGTTTGCCTGGAGTGGCACCATCCAGTACCAGTGAAAGAGTGGGGTGATCGTGCAGGCTGCCGGGAACATCGGGGAAGGCGATTCGTCCCGGCGTACCGGTTTCGATCCGATCCTTGAATTTCAGCACGACACCCCCGCTGATAGAAAGTACGGTGGCAGCTTCCACGGTTTCTGCACCGGTGGCAGGATTGACGTAAATGACATTGACACTGCGCCCCAGATATTTTTCCAGCAGTTTTTCCGGGGTGAGCAGGTCAAAATCGAAATTCTGTTCCACCATCCGGATCGAGGAAGTTTTTTCCGGTGTGCGCAACAGTGCTGTTTCCGGGCGTATTTGGGCAGAAACGTCACACCAGGCCAGTTTGTTTATTCCTTTTTCCAGTGGAACGTGACGCAGATCCCTGACCAGGGCCAGATTTTCGTTGTAAATGGTGATGCTGACCTGTTGCTGATCCTGAAGCTGGGTGGTCTTTTCTTCTATGTGCATGGCAAACCCTTTGACACTGGCAGTTGCCAGTATCAGGGGCAATAAGGTCTTACACAAGGTTCTCAGCACGCTTGTTCCCCTCTGATTTTTTGTATTGTTATTAGCCTGATTCTGAAAGACTGCAGATCGGCATATTGCGTACCCTGCTGCCGTTCTGACCGTTTGAGGCATGTTGCTTATTTTATCTCAAGTTGAAATGAGTAGACCGATTATTCTATTTCAGCAGTTTCTGATTTATCCGGTAATACTTCAGTGTCATTGGATTCGATCGAGTTGCCGGAGGCATCTGACTGAACCGGATCGTTCAGCATGCCGGATTCCGGTTGATTGGCTGAATCGTCGGATTCATCAAGCGCACCGGATGTTTCCGCTGCCATGCGTTCTTCCGTAGCTGCCAGCAGGGCTTCACCGTCATCAGAGGAATGAGTATCGCCTTGTTCTTTATCATGCATGACGGTATCAGACGGGATTTCCTCATCAAAACAATCCTGAATCATTTTGGTTGTTTCGATTTCCTCCCGAATTTTCCGGGATGCCTGTGCAATTGCAGCTTCGTCGGTTCGGATACGGGCCAGTGCTGCTTCTACAGCCATCGCTTCGACGGCTTCCCGGGCAATGGCACGTTCAACGGCCAGTGCATCCTGCTCTATACGTTCCTGTATTGCCTTCAGCGCTGAAGATTCGAGCTTGATTTTATGCAATACGGTTGCCGCAGCGGTTTCAGCAGCCTTGAGTCTTTCTTCCGTTTTTGCCATGGCGATAACCTGGTTCTGGGCAATGCGGGTCGAAAGTTCGGTCAGTTTCTGTTCCATTTCTATACGTGCAGCAGCAGCGGATTTGGCTTGCTGTACGGCCTCGGCCTGTTTTCTCTTGTTTTCGATCAGGCGTGCTTCAGTTTCTGCCAGTTCATTGGCTTCTTTCTCGACCTGCCTGTCCAGAGCAATGCGTTTTTCAGCCAGTTCTGCCGCGTGTGTTTCTGCTGTAATTTTATCTTCTGCTGTTTTTCTGGCGACTGCTTCCGCGGCTGCGCGGGCACGTGCTCGCCGGATGGCGGTTTCCTGGGCCTGTATACGTTCCTTGATCGTATCGGTAACTGCCTGATCGGTTTGTGCCTTTTCGTTGAAAATGGCTGTTTCCTGTTCTTTTGCCTGCATGCGGGCTTCAGCCGCAGCGCATGCCTCGTTTTCCGCAAGAGTGTGTGCGCGTGTTTTCTCCAGCAGTAGCGTATCTGCCCGGGAACGTTCCAGAGCAGCGTTGGCTGCTTCTTGTTCAGCCAGGGCAACTTGCTCTGCCATGGCGCGGGCTTTCCGTTCTGCTTCGATTCGGGTGCGCTGGGCGGTGGCGGCTTCCAGTTCGGCTGCAGCACGTGCTTCCGCCTCCGATTTTGCGGTCAGATCGAGATCGCGACGGGATTGGGCAGCTTCGATCGCTTTCTTCTCAGCATCGAGCCGGGATTGTTCCGCTTCTCGCGCACTGATTTCACCCTGTAATTTTTGCTGGGCTTTCGATGTCAGATCAGCCTCGGCTTCGGTGCGCAGCCGGATTTCTTCGATCGCCTGACGCTCAGCCTCGGCTTTGGCATTGGCCAGTGCAATATTTTTCTCATCCTCTTCGATTCTTGCACGGGCGAGTGCAGTTGCTTCTGCTTCGGCTGCAGAAGCTGCAAGCGCTATTTTCAGCGCTTCTTCGTGGGTTCTTCGTCTGGCGATGGCCGCCTCGATGGCTCTTTGCTCTGCCAGTTCTCTTTCCCGGGATTTTTCCAAGGCAAGCGCTTCTTCCTGTAAACGTCGCCGTGCTTTTTCGGTGGTGGCGGCTTCTGCCTGCACTTTGGCACGCAGTGCGGTAACCGTTTCTTTTTCTGCTCTCAGGCCATCCTCGACAGTCTGACGCAGTCTCGCTTCCAGCTCCTGGCGCGCATGGGCTTCATGCGCAGCCAGTGCTTCTGCCCGGGCGCGTGCCCTGGCTTCTTCCGTTGCAGCGGTCTCGGCCTTGATGCGTGCTTCGGCTGCCAGTCTGGCACTGGCCTCCACTCGGGCACGCGCTTCTGCCGTGACACGTGCCCGGGCTTCGGTTTCAATCCGGCTTTTGGCTTCCCGGATCGCGAGATTCTCGGCTTCCAGCCGTGAGGCATTGCTGTCATCGGCAGGGGCATCATACTCTTCCTGTGCCGGAGTATCGTTCGTGGTCAGCAGGGTGTCGTCGGATGCGGTTTTACCGGTATAAAGGGGGACTACATTGGATTCAGCTTCATTTTCTGACTGGGGGCTAATATTCAGAATCGACCTGAGATGAGATTTGAATAGCATGGTGGTTACCGTTTTCTCAAGAAAAATATGCGAGTGCCGCTTACCTTATCAATCACCGGAAGATTGCGATCGGCCAAAAAAAGGGTAAAAAATCCGGTTAATCCAAAGAATGCCAAAATGTTCGATGAGGCCGGATCGGGAATGGCCATTCCGACTCATTTTCAGGGTATTCCAGCCACGCTGGCTTTGCTGGAGAGTGAACGCATGACCGAGAAACTCTCCTGAAACAGTTGATTGAGCAGAGGGGTGAAATAGGGCAATGCCCATGACATGACCAGCAGACCGATTCCCAGCGTCAGTGGAAATCCGACGGCAAAAATGTTCAGTTGGGGAGCGGCGCGTGTCAGGATACCCAGCGCAAGGTTGGTGATCAGCAGAGCTGTCAGGACAGGTAAGGACAGATGTAATCCCAGCATGAAAATTTTGATTCCCCAATTGACGAGTGCCGTGAATGAAGTGGTACTCATTCCCTCGGCCCCGATGGGCAGCGTGGTGAAACTGTGTGCAAGAATGGCGATGACCTGCAAATGCCCGTCGATGGCCAGAAACGTGAGAGTGGCCAGCAACCCGTAGAAGCGGCCAACCAGCTGGACCTGTCCGGATTGCTGGGGATCGAAGAAAGTGGCAAAACCAAGGCCCATCTGCAATCCTGTGATTTCACCTGCCATTTCGACTGCAGTAAAAACGATGCGCATGGAAAAACCCATGGCCAGTCCGATGATGATCTGCTGCATCAGAACGATGAGACCAACACCGGAACCCGGATCGATCTGAGGCAGCGGGGGCAGCAGCGGTGCAATCAGAATAGCCAGCAGTACAGCCAGCCCCAGTTTCGTCTGAGTCGGAATCGAGCTGCTGCCCAGCAGTGGTGTGCTCGCCAGGAGTGCGAGGATTCTGGCCAGCGGCCAGATCAGGGTGGACAGCCAACTGTTCAGTTGTTCGGTCGTGATGCTGAACATGGGTCGATGGCCTGGGCTAGATACGATGTATCAGGCTGCAGAAAAGCGTGAAGGATGCAGCATAAAATGGAAATGTCAGCACGTTTCGCCCGTCAGCCACCGCTGATGATCCAGGGAATGCTGGTATAAAGCCGGGTGATGTAATCGAGCATGATCTGCAATATCCAAGGTCCGGCCAGCGTCAGCGTGATGAATATGGCCAGCAGTTTCGGAATGAACGACAACGTCATCTCATTGATCTGTGTGGCAGCCTGAAAAATACTGATGACCAGACCCGTTACCAGCGCCGCCAGTAATAAGGGGGCTGCGATCGTGAATGTGACCTCCAGTGCCTGCCGGCCGATAGTCATTGCCTGTTCCGGGTTCATGGGGCGATCTCCTCGTCAGACGTAGAAACTCTGGGTGAGCGAACCGATCAGCAGATTCCAGCCATCGACCAGCACGAACAGCATCAGCTTGAACGGCAGCGAAATGATCATGGGTGACAGCATCATCATCCCCATGGCCATCAGCGTGCTGGCAACGACCATATCGATGATCAGAAAGGGGATGAATACGACAAATCCGATCTGGAAGGCGGTTTTCAACTCACTGGTAATATAGGCAGGCACCAGGATTTTCATCGGTACCTGATCCGGGCTTTCGATTTCTCCGTTTTCGGCAATCCGGGCAAACAGGGCGATATCTGCTTCGCGCGTCTGGCGCAGCATGAAGGATTTGAGCGGATCTCCCGCCTTTTCCATCGCTTCGACGATGCTGATTTTATCTTCCGAGAACGGCAGGTACGCTTCCGTATAAACCTTGTCGATGACCGGCGACATGATGAAGAAAGACAGGAACAGTGCCAGGCCGAGCAGTACCTGATTGGGCGGGGAGGATTGTGTGCCCATCGCCTGGCGCAACAGTGACAGAACGATGATGATACGGGTGAAGCTGGACATCATCAGGATGACGGCTGGCAGAAACGTCAGCGAAGTCAGCAGCAGCAGAGTCTGCAGGCTGAGGGTATAGGTAGCGCCCCCTCCCGCTGCAGGGGTGCTGGTAACGGCAGGAAATCCTGTTTTCTGAGCCAGCACCGGGCCGGCAACGCCGATTCCCGCAACCAGCAACAGGATGCCGCAATTGATGGAGCGTTTGGGCAGACTGTGCCGGAAGCTGGTTTTGGGATGGGCTGGTAATTTATCGTTCATGACCTTGTTCCAGATGAGCCTGCAACTTTTCCGTAAAACGGCTGGCGGGAGGTGGTTCGGCGGTTTCACCGGCAGGCAGAGTGTTTTTGTCCATCTGATGCAGCAGGTTGACCTGGCCCGGTGCAACGCCCAGTACCAGCCAGGTATCGCCGATTTCAGCCAGCACGATCCTTTCTCTCTGGCCGACACTGGCAGAGGAAATGACTTTCAGCAGACCTGTCCGGTTGGCAGGATGAAAGCCGATTTTCTTGAACAGCCAGGCAATCAGTGCGATGAATGCCAGTACCATGAGCAACCCGGCTGACAGTTGCAGCATGCTCTCGGTGGAAATGATCGGAGGCGGCGGGGTAAAGCCCTGATTTCCTGCAGGTTCGGCAAGCAACTGCTGTGGCAGCCACAGCCACAGTGCTGCACCAGCGCGGATACGTATGGGTTGCATGGATTTGGCGATCGGCCCGGTATCAATCAGCGGTTGAGTTTGCGTATGCGTTCACTGGGGGTGATGATGTCAGTCAGGCGGATACCGAACTTTTCATTGACGACCACCACTTCTCCCTGAGCAATCAGACAGCCATTGACCAGCACATCCATCGGCTCCCCGGCCATACCATTCAGCTCCACTACGGAACCTTGTGCCAGTTGCAGCAGATTTTTGATAGCGATCCGGGTGCGGCCCAGCTCGACAGTCAGTTGCACCGGAATGTCCAGAATCATGTCGATATCGTTGCGGGTATCGTTCAGCACGTCATTCCTGGAGAACTGCTCGAAAACGGGGGAGGGTTTCGTCAGGCTGTCACTCGCCAGATGGGCTGATGAGGGGGGTGGCGATCCATTGTCATCATCGGTTGTCGGCTGAGCATCAGCAGCCTGCTGTTCCGCCATGGCGGCGGCCCAGTCATCCTGTTCGGTTTGCGGTTCGGTTACTGTGGATTCATTCATCTTCTGCTCCGGTATCAGTCGGTTTCGTTGGGAGATCGTACAGTTTTGACTTTGAGCGCATAGTGGCCGTTGAGGATGCCGTAATGACAATCCATGATCGGTACGTTGTTCGCTATTGCCACCACGGTATCGGGAATATCGAGCGCGATGACATCGCCTTCCTGCATGTTGAGAATCTGGTGTAACGTCACCTGGGTCTGGCCCAGATTGGCGATGATTTCTATTTCCGCTCCCTGTACTTGCCTGGTCAGTGATTTGATCCAGTTTTTGTCAACTTCCGCACGATCTTCCTGCATGCTGTTGTTGAGCAGGTCGCGTATCGGCTCCAGCATGGTGTAGGGAATGCAGGTATAGAATTCCCCGCGATTGCCGCCCAGGTTGAGCTCGAAGGCGCTGGCGACGACAATGTCGGTCGGGGTGACGATATTGGCGAATTGCGGATTCATTTCCGCCCGGATATATTCAAATTTGACCGGATAGACAGACTGCCATGCCTTTTCGTAGTGTTCGAACAGAACATCCAGCAGGCGCCGGATGATGCCCTGTTCGGTCAGGGTGAACTCACGTCCCTCCACTCTGGTATGGAAACGGCCATCTCCACCGAACATGTTGTCCACAATCAGGAATATCAGGTTGGGATCGATGGTGAACAGCGCGGTACCGCGCAACGGTTTCATGCTGACCAGGTTGATATTCGCCGGGACGACCAGTGAACGGGTGAATTCGCTGTATTTGATGGTTTTGATCGAACCGGCGGAAATATCCACCCCCCGGCGCAGAAAATTGTAGAGCCCGATCTGCAGTGAATTGGCGAATCGTGCATTGATGATTTCCAGGGCGGGCATGCGTCCGCGCACGATCCGCTCCTGGGTGGCCATGTTGTAGGGGCGAACACCGCCCGGATAGGAGACCTCGTTTTCTTTCTGGGCAGTTTGCTGATGCTTGCTGCCATTCTCAAAGTTCAGCAGCGCATCAACTTCATCCTGGGTAAGAAAATTCTCGGCCATGGCGCGCAGAGTTTACTGAATGATGAACGAGGTGAACAAAACATCCAGAATGTCATCCTCCAGCTCTTCAGAATCGATCTTTGATCTGACTGCCTGAATGATATCCTCGCTGAGTTTCTGTTTGCCCTCCAGCGTGTTGATCTCGGAGGGCTTCTTGCTGGACAGCAGCAGCAGGATCTGATTGCGGACTTCAGGTTTCTTGTCTTCGATGATCTTGACCGCGTCCGATTCGTTTACTTTGAGGGACAGTTCTACCTGCAGATAGTGTGGTTCCCTGTCATCTGACTGCAGATTGACAGTAAAGCTTTCGAGCTTGATGAAGGTCGTCGGTTTCTTTTTCTTCTTTTTCTCGACCGTGATTTCTGATCCCTCTTCCTGCTGTTGTTTCATGTAATACCAGGTACCGCCGATTCCTGCGCCGACGGACAGCACTCCGATCAGAACAAACAGAATCATCTTCTTTTTATTGCCCGTGCCGGCCGGTAGAGTCGCTTCGCTCATGATTTCTCCTGCGTGGATAGTGATACGGGCGAATTATGGGTAATACGCGGAAATTTCGATCATCTGAACAATCGCCTAATCTCCGGCTATTTCCACACGCTGCACGGAAAGGGGTTTTCTATGTCGCCAGGTTATCTGGTGCGAGTGAGTTGGAAGAAGTGGCTGTTCAGCAACGAGGGTGACAAAGATACCGGATCACTACACTTTTCTTGTGATCATCGCAATTCTGTCTGCAGTGCGGTTCATGGAGGGCTTAATCAGAGGTTCTTCAAGGATACGATTCCGCTCCACCAGTGGATCAGGTGATTCTCGATCGGGATACAGGTATCGGGGTGATGGGCGATACAACGTGGTGTGAAATCGGTATGGGCGCGCAGCGTATTCAGCCGGGCTGTATACAGATAGCCGTTTACGGCGCCAGGCATTTCATTGCCGCGCTGCATCGCTTCGCGGACGGGGGCTTTACCTTCGATCGGATCGGCATAGAGTTGCACCTGTACAGATTCGGGAGGGATGCCTCCCAGATAAACCGGTACTTCAAACAGCCAGCCTTGCTCATCTTGAGAAACGATCAGGTTTCCCCAGTGGATTTCGTGCCAGCTTCTTTTCAGTTGCTCGTCCCACTGGCGCAGTTCCCGCGCTGTCGAGCTGCCGGGGGCCGTTCTCTGCTGGAAGGCAGCAGCGGCAGGAAGATAGAGTTGCTCGACATATTCACGTACCATCCGGTTGCTGCTGAACTGCGGAGCGAGATGGGCCATGCTGGTGCGCATACGGGCTACCCAGGCTGCGGGAATACCACTGGCATCGCGATCGTAGAACATCGGTATGATTTCTTCTTCCAGCAGGCGATACAGTTGTTCCGCTTCCACGGCATCCCAGCCGGGTTCATGGTGTTCGCGGCCATCACCCAGCGCCCAGCCGGCATCCGGGGTGTAGGCTTCGGCCCACCAGCCGTCGAGTTCCGAGAGATTCAATCCGCCATTGGCCAGTACTTTCATGCCGCTGGTACCACTGGCCTCCCACGGCCGGCGCGGAGTGTTGATCCAGACATCCACTCCCTGTACCAGTTCCTGTGCCAGCGCGATATCGTAGTCTTCAAGAAACACGACATGGTTGCGTACATCCGGCCTGCTGGAAAACTGTGCCCATTCCTGGATGAAGCGCTTGCCTTCATTATCGGCAGGGTGTGCTTTGCCGGCGACGACCAGTTGCACCGGCCGGTCTGTCCGGGTGAGCAGCCGGGCGAGGCGTTCACGATCGTGCAGCAGCAGGTTGGGGCGCTTGTAAGCGGTAAAGCGGCGGGCAAAACCGAGTGTCAGCACATTGGGGTCCAGTATCCGGTCAACCTGACTGATCGCTTCCGTGTCTGCACCTCTTTGTCCCTGCAATATCCGCATCCGTTGCCGTGCGTGGCGCACCAGATCGGCGCGCTCCTGACCGCACAGATTCCAGAGTGCCGCATCGTCGAGTTTGTGTATTTTAGTGGCGAGTGTTTCTTCCGAACCCAGCCAGCGACCTTTGCCACAGGAATCTGTCCAGATTTCATCTGCCCAGGGAGAATCCCACGAAGGGACATGCACACCATTGGTAACATGCGTGACGGGGACTTCACATTCCGGCCACTGTGGATACAACTTCTGGAAAATACTTCGACTGACCTGACCGTGCAGCCGGCTGACGCCGTTCATCATGCCGCAGGTGCGTGCTGCCAGATAAGCCATATTGAAAGGTTCATCATCATCCTGCCCGTTGCTGCGCCCGAATGCCATCAGTTCATCGAGTGGCATACCCAGGTTTCTGGCGTAGGGCAGGCCGTATTTGATCATCAGCGCGCGCGGGAAAGTGTCGAAACCAGCCGCTACCGGAGTATGCGTGGTGAACAGGTTGCCCGGGCGGGTCGCCCAGAGTGCTTCGTGGAAATCCATCTGCCTTTTCTGCGCGAAACAGCGGGCACGTTCCAGCGTAACGAAAGCAGCATGACCTTCATTCAGGTGACAGACATCGATTTCCAGTGCCAGCGCTTCGATGAGTTGCCAGCCGCCGATTCCCAGCACGATTTCCTGTACCAGACGGATTTCTTCCCCTCCGCCGTACAGTTTGCCGGTAATACCACGATCGAGCGCACTGTTCAGCGGATTGTTACTGTCCAGTAAATACAGGCTGACCCGTCCTACACGTGCTTCCCAGACGTGCAGTTGTACCGTTCGCCCGGGCAGCCTGATCGGGATGGACAGCCAGGTACCATTGTGGGCTCGCAGAGGGTGCAAGGGCAGGCTGCTGGAATCGTTGTAGGGATAGATTTCCTGCTGCCACCCGCTGGCATCCAGCATCTGCCGGAAATAACCTTCCTGATACAGCAGGCCGACTGCGATTACCGGTACAGCCAGATCACTGGCTGCCTTGAGATAATCTCCCGCCAGCACACCCAGCCCGCCGGCATACAATGGCAAAGCCTTGCCCAGACCGTATTCCATGCTGAAATAGGCGATTCTGCGCAGACCGGCGTTGTCGTGTACCTCTCCAAACCAGCCCCCACAACTGCAATAACGATTGCGTGCTTCAACCAGACGATCGAGATGTTGTCTGAATTCCCGATCCTGGCTCAGCGTCTGCAATCGTTCATGCGATAGGTTCTGCAGGACGACGAAAGGATTTTCGCTTTGTTCCCACAGCTGCGGATCCATGATTTTCCACATGGCATCTCCTCCGTGGCTCCAGGTCCAGCGCAAATCCATTGCCAGATCGGCAATCTGCTCGACCAGCGGCAGCAGATCAGCGGGTAGATCTCTCAGGTAAGACATGAGTAAACGAGGTATTTGCATACGTTTTGTCCTCCTTTTGCAGTGATGTCCGAATATCGAACATTAAGGTTATTTGTCGGGAAAAACGCGATGATCGGTTTCCCGTCAGGTTGTGCAGCCCGAAAGGGCGCATGGGCAGGTAGTGAGTTACTGAAACATTCGTTTTCCCATGGTATTACCGGCAGATTCACAGGTAAAGATATTCTTCGATTGCTGCCGGATGAAACCGATCCCATATTCAATTGGAATTCGGGCGGAGATTCATCTGTATGCAGCAGGGAATATTCTCTTCGGCTGGTTACAAGGCTGTTTGTCCGACAGCTTTACAAGAAAATTTAATCAGCAAAATCAAATCACGATAAACTGCCACCCTTTCTTACAGGTTGGGTTGTTTTCGACCCGGCAAAAAAGTGATTTGCCGGAGCGAAGTAACTTCAACCCGGACAGGCAAATAAATCCCTATGCGACAATTTGAATTCACAATTTTGGCAGAGCAAGCTGACCTGAACGGTGCTGATGAAGACGTACCGTATTCCGACAGGCGGCAGCAGTTCAACGAATCAGGTATTCACGATATTGTATTCATTGCGATGTGCGATTTTGCGGGAGCACGCGCATGATCGACTGGTCTTTTACGTTGGCGGGTGCATTGACCGGTTTTGTCATTGGATTGACCGGTGTGGGTGGGGGTGCCCTGATGACCCCCATTCTGCTGCTGGTGTTCGGTGTTCAGCCTGTAACGGCGGTAGCGACCGATTTGTGGTTTGCCGCCATCACCAAAATAGCCGGTGCTCGAGTGCACCATACCAATGGCAATGTCGATTGGCAGGTGGTCAAACGTTTGTGGTCGGGCAGTCTTCCCATGGCTCTGCTGGTCGTGCTGCTGGTAAGCATGGGAACACACATTACAAAAGTGGACTGGCTGACCAAAGGGATCGGCATTGTCGTGCTGATTACGGCGATCGGCCTGCTGACCGCACCCCGAATGGTTGCTCTGGCCAGAAAGAAACGAACCGGGCAGCCGGAACGGTTCGAAACCATGCAATCGATACTGACAGTCATTGCCGGTGCAATCCTTGGTGTGTGCGTTGCGCTGACATCGGTGGGGGCGGGAGTGCTGGGAAGTGTAATGCTGTTGTATCTTTATCCGTTGCGTATGACTCCGCATCGCCTGATAGCCACGGATATCGTGCATGCTATTCCGCTGGCAGTTGTTGCTGGCCTGGGTTATCTGTTCGCGGGCAAGGTCGATTGGTGGATGCTGATCAGCCTGCTGCTGGGCTCGGTACCTACCGTCGTTGCGGGCAGTATGCTGGCCAGCAAAATTACCGGGCGATGGATTCAGATCGCTTTGGCATGCGTACTTGCTGCGGCAGGGCTGAAAGTTCTCATATAAAAGAGTCTTGACAAAATATATCCTGCAGGATGCGGGAACTGTCTGTGCAGATATTTTTCATATACTGAAGAGCAGTAAATAAACAGACAATTCTGTATACATCCCAGATATGACAAATTCATTGCTGTGCCAACATTGGCTACAGTAGAATGTTGTCGTCTGGATAACCTGGGGAGAGGCAATGCACTGGTATCTCGTTCATACCAAACCCAAGCAGGAGAAATGTGCTTTTCAGAATCTGCAACAGCAGGGGTATCGATGTTACCTGCCGATGTTGCCGGTAGAAAAGCTTCATCTGGGAAATCTGACGGTGGTCGATGAACCACTGTTTCCCCGTTACCTTTTTATTCAACTGGAGCAGGGCGATTCCGCCAAAAGCTGGGCACCGATTCGTTCTACCAAGGGTGTCAACCGGCTGGTATGTTTCGGATCTGAACCTGCCAGAATCGATGATACTCTGATCGATCTTCTGCGTATGCAGGAAGCTTCTTTCCAGCATAAACCCGAACGACTGTTCAAACCCGGGGAAAGAGTGCGCCTGACAGAAGGCGCCTTCGCCGGTATCGAGGGGATCTACCAGATGGCAGAAGGTGAACGCCGCGTGATGGTACTCATCGAACTGCTGAGTAAACCGGTTGCTATGGGAGTTTCATCGACCAGTTTGCGTAAAACAAACTGAGAAACTCTTAAAATCTGCGTAACTGATTGGTAAATTTGGCCAGCCTGTTTCATTCATTAGGCAGAATGTTTCCCAAAAACATGGCAATGTGGCAAAATTTCGCCCGTCTGCCGGCAGGTTGCGATTCATTTACTCGCTGCTGGTTTGTGCAGTCTGCTGCTTTACTTCGTTGAATCTCTCTCCTGTTATAAAACAGGCATGGCGGTAGCGTGCCTGAAATACTCAGATTTTTTCCCTAATGTGGTAACCCATTGTTGTCGTAAGAATTTCCATAAAAAGAATGGTGCGATTTGTATCTGAAGTTCGGCTGGATTTGAAAAGGAGTCATTGGAAGTGATATTGGTTACTGGCGGGGCCGGTTTTATCGGCAGCAATTTTGTTCTGGACTGGCTGGCGCAGTCTGAAGAAACAGTCATCAATCTGGATGCACTCACTTATGCCGGCAACCGGGCGAACCTGGCTTCGCTGGAAGGTGATTCACGCCATATTTTTGTGAAAGGCAGCATTACTGATTTCGATCTGGTTGCGCGTCTTTTACACGAACACCATCCCCGGGCTGTCATCAACTTTGCGGCCGAATCACATGTCGACCGAAGTATCCATGGTCCGGAGAATTTCATCCAGACCAATATCGTTGGTACTTTTCGCCTGCTTGAGTGTGTACGTGCCTTTTGGAATGATCTGAGGGAGCCTGATCAACAGGATTTTCGCTTTCTGCATGTTTCCACTGACGAGGTATACGGCACCCTGAGCAAGGAAGCCTCTCCTTTTACCGAGGTCAGTCGTTATGAGCCCAACAGCCCGTATTCGGCCAGCAAGGCAGCGAGTGACCACCTGGTGCGCGCCTGGCACCACACTTACGGATTGCCGGTACTTACCACCAATTGCAGCAATAATTACGGACCCTATCATTTCCCGGAAAAACTCATCCCGCTGATGATTGTGAATGCTCTCGCAGGCAAGCCACTACCCGTGTATGGTGATGGCATGCAGATCCGCGACTGGCTCTATGTCAAAGATCATTGTGGTGCAATCCGACGTGTGCTCGAGGTTGGAAAACCGGGTGAAATTTATAATATTGGCGGCTGGAATGAGAAGCCGAATATCGAAATCGTTAATACAGTCTGCAAACTGCTCGATGAGCTGCGGCCCAAAGCAGATGGTACGAGCTACGCATCACAAATCACCTATGTCGCAGATCGCCCCGGCCACGATCGCCGTTATGCCATCGATGCACACAAGATCGAACACGAACTGGGCTGGAGACCTGCTGAAACCTTTGAAACCGGCATTCGCAAAACGGTGCAGTGGTATCTCGACAACCCGGAGTGGGTGGCACAGGTTCAGTCTGGTGCGTATCGTGAATGGATAACCAGGCAGTATGGAGAGTAAGGGTCAGGAATAGAAAGGTAGAAAACGGGAAACTATACAGACAGAAACACTGTTCATTGCGAACGCCAACGGCGTGAAGCAATCGAGTAATAGAGGTAGTGAACATACCGGGTTACCCTCGCTACGGCACTTATTATTACCCAATTCAATGAATAGCCAGAGATGAAGATACCTTTGGCTATTCGGGATAAACCGCTTATTTTCAATCTACTTTTAGCGCGTGCATCACTCTTCTTGAAATAGTGCAACCATTGCCCCAAACTTGATGTAATGCCAACCCTGAAACGTTTCAATGATCTACGGGTGTTGATGTATCTGAATGACCATCCACCACCCCATGCTCATGTCAAATTACGTGATGGACGGGAATGCACAGTCGATCTTGATAATCTTGCGATCAAGGGCCGGGTGACAGAGCGCGAGATACGTGAAGCACTGGCCTGGATTGAAGCAAGTCGGGATTTGCTGTTTGATGAATGGCGGAGGAATAATCCATGAACGAGTACTTTTTCCCAAAATTGACAGCTGTTGAGGCCTTGGCGCCTTACCGTCTGCGCACTACCTGGAGCACTGGCGAGGTGCTGGAGGTCGATGTAGGTGACATCCTGCGCAAAATTCCTGATCTCGCTCCTATCCTGGATCCAGAGGCGTTTGCGCGCGTACATATTGCTGAATGGGAGGGGGGTGTTGAGTGGTTCGATACCGAATTCGGCCGGGACAACGTTTACGCTTGGGCCAAGGAGCAGGCAGGTGAAGTTAGCCACGAAATGTTTGGTGACTGGATGCACCGAAATAACCTGTCACTAACTACTGCTGCCGAGGCGCTGGGAATTAGCCGGCGGATGGTGAGTTACTACCGTACCGCGCACAAAATTATCCCGCGTACTATCTGGCTGGCTTGCCTGGGTTGGGAAGCCACGCGCCCTGAGACAAAGACTCTGCCGCGCACTTTGCCTGCAGCCTACGCTAAGGGAGTTTCAGCTTCATTGTCATGATGGCGCTACTTTTAATCATGGTTGTCATTGGAGGTGCTGGATCGCCGCATTACTATGCAGCTTGCGAAGGCAGTGATGGCAACGCAGATAGTTTTGCAAATCATTTATTGAGGTGGAGGTATTGGGTTGATGCGTCAATTTCCTGCAACGCCGGTAGAAATGTTTACCAGTCTCTGGCGCAATCGTGAACTGATTCTGGCTTCTGCCAAGCGCGAAATACTGGGGCGTTATCGTGGCTCTGTGCTGGGCCTGCTATGGTCTTTTTTCAACCCGATATTCATGCTGGCGGTGTACACCTTTGTATTCAGCGTAGTATTCAAGGCGCGCTGGAGCGTGGGAAGCGAATCCAAAACCGAGTTTGCCCTGGTGCTTTTTGCTGGTTTGATCGTGTTCAACCTGTTTGCCGAGTGTATCAATCGTGCACCTGCGCTGATTCTTGCCAACCCCAACTACGTCAAGAAAGTGGTTTTTCCGCTGGAGACCCTGACTTTTGTCAGTCTGCTTTCAGCTTTGTATCATGCCTTGATCAGCCTGGGTGTCTGGCTGGCAGCCTACGTAATTTTGTTTGGTGTTCCGCATGCAAGTGCACTGTACCTGCCATTTGTCGTCATGCCATTTGCTCTGTTTATCCTGGGGTTGAGCTGGATTCTGGCATCACTGGGTGTTTATCTGCGTGATGTATCACAATTCATCGGAGTAATAACTTCAGTACTCATGTTTCTCAGTCCTATTTTCTACCCGATTAGTGCTTTGCCCGAAAGCTATCAGCATTTGCTGTACCTTAACCCTCTTACCCCAGTCATCGAAATGGTGCGGGATGTGTTGTATTGGGGGAAAATGCCGGATTTCTTGCTGCTGGCACTTTACTGGCTGGTTACCGGGATAATTGCCTGGCTGGGGTTTGCCTGGTTCCAGAAGACCAGAAAAGGGTTTGCTGACGTTCTTTGAATACCGCGTTGTAAAAATTCCCTTCTGCCACCTTTCCCATTTCATGAGAAACAGCGCACAGGTACGGCAAACTCCTGATTGACTTATCGATGAGTTATCAACCACCTTTCAGCCTTGCTGCCACGTTGTTCAACCGTGTTACGGCCATTGGTGAGTTGCTTGGGCGTTTGGCCGTGCATACTGAGCAAACATCTGCATTGCGCTTGCGGCGCATCAACCGCATCCGCACTATACAGGGTTCACTGGCGATTGAAGGTAATTACCTATTACCAGGTCATTGCTGATAGCACGGCGCAAACCGATTGTGCGTTTTTTATTGAATTCATACTGACGGTGATTGAAGAAACCTTAAGCGAATCACAGATCATTACCCCGCAAGCTACCCTGCAAGATATCCCGCAAGCTGTATTGGAGATTATGGAGCAATATCCGGGGCTGGCGGAGTTTTACCAATACCCGCGCAGTCGTACCGAATTGCAAGCGTTTTGCCATTTGAGTGACCGCGAACATTTTCGCAAAGCTGTTTTAACCCCTTTACTTGATGCTGGCTGACAGAAGCACCGGATTGCTATCCGTTCGTCCTGTTTGCGGATAAAGACTACATGATTCGTGAAAACAAACATTTGGGTTTCTATCCAGAATTTCTACAAAATGCTAGAGAGATCTATTGGATATAATAGAGATGTCTAGTATTTTGTAGGATTGCATGATGACTCTTTTTCAACGTCCTTTCGTCGCACAGCTTGCGCACCGTCTGGACGGTATGCAACCGCTGATACAAGTGCTGACAGGCCCCCGTCAGGTGGGCAAGACTACAGGTGTGCGGCAACTGATGGCACAATGCAGCTATCCGCAGCATTATGCCAATGCCGACGATGTGCTGGTGAGTGACCGCAGCTGGTTGCTGGAGCAGTGGCAGCAGGCATTGCTGTTGGGCGAGGGCGCCCTGCTTGTGGTGGATGAAATCCAGAAGGTGGTGAACTGGCCAGAAACCATCAAGGCACTGTGGGACGCGCAGCCGGGACGCTTGCGAGTGTTGCTGCTGGGTTCCAGTGCCCTGCAAATTCAGAGTGGCGTAACAGAAAGTCTGGCTGGACGCTTTGAACTGCTGAGAGTACATCACTGGACATTTGCCGAATTGCACGCTGCCTTTGGTTACGACTTGCCGCGTTATCTCGCTTTTGGTGGCTATCCGGGCGCAGTTGTCCTGGAGCATGATCCCGATCGCTGGTACGCCTACATGAAGGATGCAATTGTAGAGGCAGTTATCGGCAAGGACATCTTGCAAAGTCGCAAGGTGGCCAACCCGGCACTTTTTCGGCAGGCGTTCGAGATTTTATGCGCCTACCCTGCGCAGGAAATTAGCTACACCAAACTGCTGGGGCAGTTGCAGGACAAGGGAAATACCGATCTGGTCAAATATTACATTGAGCTGTACGGTGGTGCTTTTTTGTTGCATGCGTTGCAGAAGTATTCACCCAAGACATGGCTTGCACGCAGTTCCAGTCCCAAGATGCTACCGGCTTGCCCGGCGCTGTACAGTATGGTAGCGGGGGTAGATGTGATGCGGAGTACGGAGCAGCGCGGGCGGGCATTTGAACTGGTGGTGGGTGCTGAACTGATGCAGTTGCCTGGGCAGGTGTTTTATTGGCGTGAGCGTAACGATGAGGTGGATTTTGTATACCAGTATCGCGAGCGGTTGTACGCCATCGAGGTAAAATCCGGTCGCAAAAAATCGGCCAGGGGACTGGACGCCTTTTGTGCACAGGAGCCTAAGGCTTTGCGGGTGATTGTAACACCGGAGAATTTTGCGCAGTTTTCTGCTGAGCCGCGCGATTTTCTGCAACAGGTGGCAATATGACAATTGCTTGAAATTACCTTGCGCAAGATAGTTACAGAAATGGGAAACGGCCTGATTGATGCGGCCTTATGAGAGTGGTATTGACCTGAACGGTTCTTACCTAAACTTGCATCAATTAACATTAACTGACATTACATGGGGGTGCTATGGCTCAAATTACTGCTCGTTTGCCCGATGACCTCGTTTCTTCCCTTGACGCGGCTGCAGCTCGTTTACGGCGTTCTCGGGCAGAAGTGGTTCGTCAGGCGGTGGAATATTATTTGGAGGATTTTGAGGATATCTCGCAGGCGATCAATATATTGCGAGATCCGGCAGATCCGATACTGGATTGGGAAGAGGTAAAGCGTGATCTACTCCATCTCGATTAGGCAGAGCGCGGTAAAGTCACTTGAAAAAATTCCCGGACCAGACCGACTGCGTATCATAAAAGCAATCGATTTGCTGAAAGAACACCCCGGTGCCGGATCTATCCTGAAGGGCGAGTTTTCCGGGTTGCGCCGGATACGGGTTGGTATGTATCGAGTCGTATATGAAATCCAGGATAACCTCTTAACGATTCTGGTTGTTCGTATCAATCATCGTCGTGATATTTATCGCTGAGCTGTTGAGAAACTTCTGATTAAATCGATAAATGTCATTGCGGGTGTATCAGTCTTCAGCCGCAGGGCCATAGGTCGTGGCGGGAAGCAATCCAGTAAAATATAAAACCCAATGACATCTGGATTAACAAATAACATTCAGAAAAACCTGGAGAGAATCTGTTTTCAGCAAAAGAAATGAGAGTGGCATGAAACCTGCCCCGGGCAATACAAGAGAGAGTGGAAGCTGGCCGCACCTCAATGCGGGCCGGTCATGGCCGTACAAATAATGAAGTTGAAGCTGAATTCGCTGCCAGGCGCAACCAGGTAATAACCGGCCGGGTGTGATAGTTGTCTGGACGCCAGAAGCGGAACAAGATCGGGCAGACATCTTGGACTACATCGCGGCGGACAACCCCGGCGCGGCTGGAGTGAAGCGTTTTGTGACACCCCGGTTTAGCCCGCTTTCAAACCATTGCGTTATACATCTTCCCCAAGTTCACTTTGCAATAATTCCAGCTCTTCTAAGTTATTGAGCCAGGTTTCTTCCAGTTTTACTTGCTTTTGTAGCAAGTTGGCTTGCTGGCTTAGGTATTGCTTGAGCTGATCTTTTTGCGGCTGCTCATAGAGGTTATTATCAGCCAAAATGGTTTCCAAAGCCTGTAGCTCTTTTTGAATGTTATCTAACTGTTTTTCTAATGTATCAGTGTGCTTGCGTAGCGGTGCCAGTTGTTTACGTAGTGCTGCAACTGCCTGGCGTTGTGCGCGGCGATCGACTTTATCGGGGCTGGCTGCATCGCTATCAGGACGCTGGCGCAAACGATAATCGTTGAGCCATTTGCTGTAGTCCTCAAGATCGCCTGCAAACTCCCGCACACGGCCATCAGCAACTAAGTACAACTCATCCACGGTACTTTTAATCAGATGGCGATCGTGAGACACCAGCAGTAGTGCACCGGAGAAATCTTGTAAAGCCATACTCAATGCTTGTCGCATTTCTAAATCAAGGTGGTTGGTGGGCTCATCGAGCAGTAATAAATTAGGTTTACCCCACGCAATCAGCGCCAAAGCCAAGCGGGCTTTTTCACCACCGGAGAAATTGAGCACGGGTTCATCACAGCGCTTGCCGCGAAAATTAAAACCGCCGAGGAAATTACGTAAAACTTGCTCGCGTTCATCTTGAGCAATGCGTTGAAAATGTAGCAACGGGCTGGCTTTTGGATCAAGTGAGTCCAGTTGATGTTGGGCAAAGTAGCCAATCGCTAAGTTTTCACTGCGGGTGAGTTGACCTGCCAATAGCGGTAAATCATCCACAATACTTTTAATCAGAGTTGATTTACCTGCACCGTTGGGGCCAAGTAAAGCAATCCGTGCGCCCGGGACTAGCTGTAGCTTTACATTGCTTAAAATAGGCTGTCCTACGTTGTAACCAAGCTCTGCTTCATTGAGATTTAGCAGCGGTGTAGAGACTTTATCAGCCACGCGGAAAATAAAGTCAAAAGGTGAATCGAAGTGTGCTGGCGCCAGCTCCTCCATGCGTTCCAGGGCTTTAACACGGCTTTGTGCTTGCCGTGCTTTACTGGCCTTGGCTTTAAAGCGTCGGATGAAATCTTCCATATGCGCGCGCTGTGCTCTTTGTTTTTCGTGCGCTTGCTGTTGCTGCATAATACGTGCAGCACGGGCGCGTTCAAAGGCTGTATAGCCGCCGCAATATAGCGTTAGTTTTTGTTGATCAATATGGACAATATGACCGACCACTGCATCTAAGAAATCACGGTCATGGGAAATCAGCAGCAAGGTACCGGGATAGCTTTGCAGCCAACTTTCCAACCATAAAATCGCATCGAGATCCAAGTGGTTAGTGGGCTCATCAAGTAATAGCAAGTCTGATGGGCACATTAACGCTTGTGCCAGATTTAAGCGCATCCGCCAGCCACCGGAAAAGCTATTGACCTGATTTCCCATTTGTTCTTCCAGGAAACCCAAACCAGCTAATAATTTACGTGCGCGCGCGTCGGAGGTATAGGCATCAGCGTTATCAAGTTCCGAGTACAAGCGGCCAAGCTCAACTCCGTCTTGTCGTTGTTCAGCTTTGACCAGTTGCTGTTGAATATCGCGTAAGTAGCCATCACCATCGAGCACATAATCAATCGCATTACAATCAGGTGCATCGATTTCTTGACGCATATGGGCAATGCGCCAGTTCATCGGCAATACGCAATCGCCCGCATCAGGATGCAGTTCACCACGTAGCAGGGCAAATAAGCTGGATTTGCCGGCGCCATTGGCACCAATTAAGCCGACTTTATGCCCTGGGTGCAGGGTTAAATCTGCATTTTCCAGTAAGCGCAGAGGGCCACGTTGCAAGGTCAGTTCTGAGATTCTTATCATGGCGCGCAGTTTAGCAGTTTCGCGGCTGTTGCCGATCCTGATTGATGATCCGGATTTCCAGCAGCTTCTCCCGAACGGCTGGATTTACCGTGCCACTCATGGGTGACCTGGTCAAGTAAAACCGGGCAACCCAGTGCTTAAATTACGATTTCAGGCACGAAGTTGTATGTGCTATAGGTCCGGGTGGTGCAGTACCCATCTTCATACCAAAAAACAGGCAAATATCTCTCCCGCAGATGTCCATACAACAAGCAATGCTATATACTTGTAGTATCTGGCTGCTTTGATTGGAGGATCGTGATGCATACAGGTACTGTTTTTGAAAATAACCGTACTCAGGCTGTACGTTTGCCGGTAGATGTGCGCTTTGCCGATGATGTGAAAAAGGTCTGGGTACGTAAACTGGGTAAAGAGCGAATCCTGACCCCGGTTGACCATACCTGGGACAGCTTTTTTCTGGCGGAACAAGGCGTTTCAGAAGATTTTTTGTCTGAACGTGCCAGTCAGGAGCAGCAGGAGCGCGAGGTGTTCTGATGCTCAAATATATGCTGGATACGAACATCGCCATCTACGTTATCAAACGTCGGCCAATAGAAGCGCTGGTTACCTTTAACCGCTATGCAGACATGATGTGCGTAAGCGCTGTTACCGAAGCCGAGTTACTGCACGGCGCAGAAAAAAGCCAGCAGCGTGAGCACAACCTGCGACAGGTAGCTGATTTTTTATCTCGTCTGGAAGTGCTGTCGTATACCAGTAAAGCAGCCGGGCATTATGGTGATATTCGTGCTGATCTGGAGCGAAAAGGAAAGCCCATCGGCGTGAATGACTTGCACATAGCCGCTCATGCTCGCAGTGAAGGTTTCATCCTGGTCAGCAATAACCTGCGTGAATTTGAACGAGTAGATGGTTTGCGTTTGGAAAATTGGATTACCTGATCGCTCTGTTGGATTGAAAATTGTTCGACATCCTTTTCTACCAAGTAACCTCAGATAACAACGCCGACAGAATGTAAAAATTACCGATTTCCTTTTCGTTACCGGCGGTACTGGATTGTCGCGTCGGCCTGCGGCTTCCTCGCAACGACGAAGTGGGCATAATGCAGATTACCCTGATTTCTGCCGTCATTGCGAAACGGCGCAGCTGGTGAAACAATCCAGTAAAATGCAGCTTTTACTCCCCTCAAAACTCAAATGGCATCCGGATCAACAAATTTTTACCGTCTTTGCGAACGCCAACGGCGTGAAGCAATCCGATACTTTTGTTGTCATTACCATTGCTGGATCGCCGCGCATCATACCGGGTTGCCGCGTCGGCTTCGCCTCCTTGCAATGATAAGCCTCGCGATGACAATAAAAATTAGGGAAAGCTGCTCCTGTTTGCAGCAAGAAATGAGAGTGGCATGAAACCTGTTCCGAACAGTACAAGCGTAATTGGCCGCTGCCAGTACCAGTTAAAGTCATACGTGTTCTTCACGCCTTTGCACGCGGCGTTCAATTTCATCGCGCGTGGGCAGTGTTTTCAGATCGTAACTGGCCTGCAGAGCAAGCCAGGAAGCAGCATCACCCCCGAAATAACGCGCCAGCCGTTCAGCAGTATCAGCGGTAACGGCGCGCCGCTCCTTGACGATTTCATGAATGCGGGTGGCTGGCACGCCCAAGGCGAGAGCCAGAGCATTGACACTTATCCCGGCTGGAATCAGAAAATCTTCACGCAGCACTTCCCCGGGATGGACGGCACGCATGCGGTTAACAGGTCTGGTCATGGTTATTTCTCAATGATAATCAACAATCTCTACATTGGCAGGACCAAGATCAGACCAGGTAAAGCATATACGCCATTGTGCGTTGATACGAATGCTCCATTGACCTTCCCGGTCGCCAGCCAGTTTTTCCAGCCGATTTCCTGGTGGAGAACGCAAAAAATCAAGTGTTTGTGCTGCCTCCAATTGTGCCAGCTTACGTTCAGCTGCAGCTTGGATAGCACTAAAACGCTGAGGGCATTCACCCTCAAACACTGCTTGCGTACTCTTACATCGAAAAGACTGGATCATGCAGCCCATGATATTACGTCAAACGTAACACGTAAAGCGAGAAAAATTTCAGGCTATCTACCCTGCCATGGGCAGTCAGCGGAGGCAGTGTGAACAAAGAACAGAACGGCATCGCCATTCGCGTGGAAAACCTCAGCAAGTGTTATCAAATCTACGACACCCCGCGCGACCGGCTCAAACAATTCATCCTGCCTCGCGTGCATCACTTAACCGGACAAACGCCCCGGCAATACTTCCGCGAATTCTGGGCACTTAAGGACATATCGTTTGAGGTGAAGAAAGGCGAAACTGTTGGCATCATCGGCCGCAACGGCAGCGGTAAATCCACCTTGTTGCAAATGATCTGCGGCACACTCAGCCCGACCTCTGGCAGCATTACAACGCATGGCCGCATCGCCGCGTTATTGGAGCTTGGCTCCGGCTTCAACCCGGAATTTACTGGTCGGGAGAATGTGTACATGAACGCCTCGGTGCTGGGATTGAGCAAGGAAGAAATCGATCAACGTTTTGATGATATTGCTGCCTTTGCTGATATTGGCGAGTTTATCGAGCAGCCGGTTAAAACTTATTCAAGCGGAATGATGGTCAGGCTGGCGTTTGCTGTTGCCATCAGTGTTGATCCGGACATCCTGATTGTTGATGAAGCGCTTTCTGTTGGGGATGAGTTATTCCAGCGCAAGTGTTTTTCTCGTATCGAGGCTACACGAAATTCCGGAGCAACAATCTTATTCGTTTCACATTCAGGCGGGACAGTTGTTGAGCTTTGCGACCGCGCATTATTACTCGATTCTGGCGAGCGACTAGCCATGGGATCGCCAAAGAAGATTGTCGGGCGCTACCAAAAATTACTTTACACTCCGCAAGAAAAACGCGGAGAGATACGTGAAGAGATACGACAGGATGACGAAAGGTTTGCTGTCGCACCGTCAAATTTAGATGAATTTATCGGTTTTACTCCTGAGGTGTCTGGCGCATTAGCTCAAGGATTAAATACAGAAGGCGAACTACCAGATAGTTTTGATCCCAGACTCAGGCCGATGACAACCATTGCCTACGAGCCTAATGGCGCAATTATTCAGGATCCGACGATTTATGCACTGGACGGTGAGCGTGTAAATAATCTCACACGCGGCAAGATCTATCGTTACCGCTACCGAGTCGTATTTGATCGTCCCACTAGCAATGTCCACTTCGGCATGTTGATCAAAACCACGAGCGGGCTGGAGCTTGGTGGCGCGTCCTCTGCATCTTCGAACCGGAACAGTTTGCCATTCGTTACCGCTGGAAGCTCATTTTTGGTTGAATTCGAGTTTACATGCCGACTTAATGCTGGCGTCTATTTTTTGAATAGTGGAGTGGTCGGCGAAAAAAATGGAAGCGAAACCTATTTGCATCGCCTGATCGATGCGACTATGTTCCGTGTGAAACCAGAGAGCGATAATTTAGCGAATGGATTTGTTGATTTCATTTGCTGCGCAAGAGTGAAAAATGAAAAATGATGAAATGAAAACCATGATAGTTGTTGTTGGGCCGGGGAGAAGTGGCACAAGTGCTATTGTGCGCGGATTAAGGGTGTTTGGAGTAGATCTTGGCGATAATCTGATGCCGCCAAAAAGTGGCGTTAATGAAAAGGGCTTCTGGGAAGATCTGGACTTCTATGCATTAAACAATGATATTTTCAAATCACTAGATCACGGTTGGGACAAACTGACTCCTGTGAATTTAAGCGCGTTGTCGAGAGAGAAATTCAATAATCTAAAGTTACGCGCAATCGAGCTTACCAGAAAAAAAACAGCGTCCGTGAACTTATTTGGGATTAAAGATCCACAGATGACGCGCTTGCTGCCATTCTGGCGAGAAGTTTTTTCTTATTTGTCATTCCAAGACAGCTATGTTATTGCTTGCCGCAATCCTGCAAGTGTAGTGCACTCGCTATCTAAATATACTGGTTTTTCTATTAAGAAATCATACTTGCTGTGGTTTGAGCACACATTAGCTAGCTTGATTGATACCGCGGGCGCAAAAAGATTGATTGTTAGTTATGACAATCTTATGCAGGATCCATTGCAACAATTGAGAAGAAT